>Ga0105359_10003544_pt1 | contig 12728 bp, 6 predicted proteins | sample GOMGulsemesocosm_6_FD_83659 | JGI IMG/M metagenome (GOLD analysis project Ga0105359, IMG submission 83659) | Methane-oxidizing microbial communities from mesocosms in the Gulf of Mexico - GOM8C Gulf of Mexico | ecosystem: Environmental > Aquatic > Marine > Cold seeps | place: Gulf of Mexico... | reverse complement strand
CGGGTCTAACGCCGTTCCTGCATTGATCGCATCAATGCCTGCTGTCGTCAGGAACACATTGCCGTTCTGATCCAGCGTGTAATGATTATTCGGATTCGACGTAAACGACACCGTTAACGTGTCGTCGTCACCCAGATCGTCCGTCACATACGTGCCAGCAACACTCGTGCCCGCCGTCAACCCACCTTCATCTTCGGTAAAGTCTTTCGCCGTTACAACGATCGTCGGCGCTTCATTTTCCACATTATCCGGTGTTTCGGGGGTTACCGTTATCCTAACTGTCTGCGTACTGCTTTCACCTGAGACTGAATCTCTCACTGTATAGATAAAGCTATCGCTGCCATTGAAATCAGCGTTCGGGGCGTAGTCGTAGCTACCATTGGCACGGAACGCTAACGTTCCACTACTGACACCGCTAGCTAGGGCAAAACTCAAACTACCACCGCTGGTGGTACTGTCATTGCTCGCTACGCTGCTGGTAGTTCGACCGCTATCTTCAGCCACGGTCAGGCTGTCATCGCCTGCCGTTAAGTCTGCCACCGGACTCACCGTGATGTTTACGGTCTGGGTGCTGCTTTCACCGGCGGCGGCATCGGTCACCATGTAAGTGAAACTGTCGCTACCACTGAAGTTGGCGTTCGGTGTGTAGCCGTAGCTGCCATCGGCACGAAAGACCAAGGTGCCATTGCTCACCCCCGCAGCCACCGCGTAACTGAGGCTGCCACCGCTGGTGGTACTGTCATTTACAGCCACACTTCCGCTACTCTCACCGCTGTCCTCTGTCACGGTGAGAGTATCATCGTCCGCCGTCAAATCCGTGACCGAAGTTACCGTAATATCTACCGTTTGGGTGCTGCTTTCACCAGCGGCTGCATCGGTCACTGTATAGGTAAAACTGTCGGCGCCATTGAAGTTGGCGCTCGGGGTGTAGTCATAACTGCCATCAGCGCGGAACACCAAGGTGCCATTGCTGACACCACTGTTCACGGCATAACTCAAACTACCACCGCTGGTGGTGCTATCGTTGCTAGCCACACTACCGGTGGACAGACCACTGTCTTCAGACACGTTCAGGCTATCATTACCGGCCGTCAAATCCGTGACAGGGTTGACTGTGACACCGACCGTAGCCGTATCCGTGCCACCTCTTCCGTCACTAACGGTGTAAGTAATGATGTCTTGGCCATTGAAGTTAGCATTCGGCGTATATTTCAACGTACCATCGTCATTAACGCTAACACTACCATTACTGGCCGTGGGCGTACCCAATACGTTCAGCGTATCACCATCCGCATCAGTGTCGTTATCCAGCACATTGATATTATCGAAGATGGTATCTTCGTTAGTAATAATCGAAACATCGTTGTTTGCTACCGGTGCATTATTACTCTCTTCAGCTTCACCGAATGTCACAGCCGCTGTAGTTACACCACCATCATCTTCTCCAGCTCCATTTTGCTGCCCAATACTTTCAACGATACGTTCCAGAACGACAAAGCTGTGGCCCTCATCACCACCGCTACCGGCTGCGGGTGCTTCGAGAAGATCATCAATTTCTTCACCACTTTCCAAAGCTCTTAACAGCTCATCGATACTGCCGTCGTCAACCGCTGCATCCTGTGCGTTGTCAGCTGTTTCGGGCAGCATGTCGTTGCTGAAAGTAAGGGGAGTTTGAGAATCCACTAGCATGGATTGACCGTTAGCCATGGCTAGTTCGACTGATTCGCCGGGATCGGCAACAATGCGTTCGCCAGGATAAATGACGCTGTCAGGTGTCAACAGGCGCATTTCGCCATTTTCGTTGCGTACGTACACTTCACCTGTAACGGCAACAACTCGGGCAATCGGGGTCTGATCAGTCATGTTCTTTATCCTTGCTAAAAAAGGGTTTTAACAGCGTTGGATAAAGATTAGCGCAGCTCTAAAGTTACGCTATTGTACCAAAGGACAATAGGTCGTTATTTTTTGATAGATTATTGATAAGCAGGGCAAGTTTTACGCGATCGCGTACTTCCAGTTTATCGAAAACCACTGATATATGAGCTTTTACAGTACGTTCGGTAATATCTAAATATGCGGCAATTTCTTTATTTGAAGAACCTTTTCCTACTTCAATCGCCACCATGCGCTCACGTGGTGTGAGTTGCTGAAGGCGCTGTTCAGTTTGAGCGGCTAGTTTCGCTTCAGGCGTTACATTAGCCGCGGCGGTGACCGCCAGCAGTTTTTGCATGAGGTGCGCGCCAATCCACAGCCCACCCTGTGCAACTACCGAGGCTATTTCACGTAACTGTTCCGGTGCCGCCAAATAATGACAGTAACCGACGGCACCCGCCTGCATAACCTGCATGGCCTCCTGATCCGATTGCTCATCGGTCATCACCATCAATTTTTCTGTTTGGTGGGCAACCTGGTGTAATAAAGGCAGTCGTTGCTCGACAGGCAACAGGCTGATATCGAGCCAATAAATCGAGCCCTTAGCGTTAAGTTCAGACGCAGAAAAGCTCGTGTGTGTGCAGTAAAGCGCATGATCAAAGGCTTCCTGCCAACGCGGGTTAAGCCGCTCTCGTGAGGTGATAAAGATCTGTGTGTTCATCGTTCAGTCAACGCATACTGTTTGGCACGTAATACCGGTTTCAGCAGGTAGGATAAAATGCTTTTCTTGCCGGTCAGAATATCCACCTGCGCAACCATGCCCGGAATAATAGGTTTATTTTTGCCCAGGCTGGATTTAAGGGTTCGTATCCTTACAGTGTAGAAGGGGTTGCCGTCTTCATCCATTACAGTATCAGCACCTATGTGCGCCACGGTGGCGTCCAACCCACCATAAATCGCAAAGTCATAAGCGGTAAATTTCACCAATGCCGGCTGGCCCAGTGTTAGGAAGGCGATGTCCTTGGGTTTGATTCTAGCTTCCAGCAGCAGCGCTTCATCAAGCGGCACAATTTCAACCACCTCTTTACCGGGTACCACAACACCGCCGATGGTGTTAAAGAACAAGCGTTTAACGGTACCATGCACCGGCGATCGCACAGCCGTTTGCGCCACTCGGTCAGACAAGCCAATGCTGGTTTCATACAGGCCCTTTATACGAATCGTCACCTCGGTTAAATCTTCACGAATGGCATTTTTAAAATTCAATTCAACTTCGCTAACCTTGCCCTTGGCTTCGGCAATGGAGGCTTCAATGCGTTTAGCCTGAGCGGTGGCTTGATCACGTTCGCCTTTGAAGCGCGTCACATCACGCTCAAGACGTATAATCTCCACTTCCGAAACAGCGCCAGAGGCCATCAGCGGCTTAGTTTTTTTCAATTCCTGTGCAGAAAGTTGATAAGAACGTGCCGATTGTGTTCGTTTTGCCTCAGCTTCAGCCAATTCCTGATAACGTTGCTCCAGTTGCTGTTCAGCAATATTTTTTACCGACGCTAATTGAGCAAGACTGGCGTCGTACAAAATTTGCTGTTGCGCTACCACATCAGCGATTTTTTCCTGCCACAGCGCCTCTGCCTCAAATACTGAACCTTCAGCAACGGCTTTAAGACGTGCAGCTTTAACCTTCAATACCAGATATTCCACTTCGTTTTCACGCAATGATGAAGTGAAACGAGTGGCATCCAGCCGCACCAATAACTGCCCGGCTTCAACGACATCGCCCTCATTAACGTCAATGCTGGTCACCACACCACCATCAAGGGACTGAATAATCTGCAGCTGGCGGGTGGGAATGACCTTACCGTCTCCACGTGTCACCTCATCAATCTCGGCAAACGCCGCCCAAACAAGCAATAACACCAGCGTGACCGCAACCACATACAGAATGGCACGCGCGCGAATGGGTTCCTGATACACTAGCGCCGAGTTAGCGTCAACCAACCAATCCAGCGTTTCCTCCTCTTCATTGCCCGCCCAGCGTGCGAAAAACTGGTTATAGAGCGATTGAATGGAAGCAATAACTCGCTGCCAGAGGTTTTTATCGACAACCTTTGGCTGCTCGTCATGCTGCTGAGCGTTTGCCTCAGGCACAGTTTCAACGGGTTGATCATTAGTCTGCTCTATTTTTGGCTGCTTACTCATGAAGCTTTCCCGATACGACCTGCACGCAGCGCTTCAATCACCTGATCACGCGGGCCATCGGCAACAATTCGGCCGCTATCAACCACAATAATTCGATCCGACATCTCCAGTAACGAGGTGCGATGTGTCACCATCAGCATGGTTTTACCCTTGGCAAATTCAGTCAGTTTTCTTTTAATCCAGACTTCGGTGGCGTGATCCATGGAACCGGTTGGTTCATCGAGCAACATAATGGGCGGATTGTGAATTACCGCTCGCGCCAACGCCACGGATTTACGCTGCCCGCCGGAAAGCGTCTCGCCGCGTTCGCCCACCATCATGTCAAAACCCTGCGGGTGTTGATTCACATACTCATTCAAATTGACAAACTCGGCGGCCTGTAATACCGCTTCGTCATCAGCCTGCGGGTGCCCCAGCACCAGATTTTCACGCAAGGTACCGTAGAAAAGTGTCGCCTCTTGCGGCACAAAACCTACCTGTTGACGTAATTCGGCGGGATCGAGCTGACGTAAGTCCACGCCATCAATCAACACCGAGCCTTCGGTGGGTTGATAAAAGCCCATGGCTAATTTTTGCAGTGTGGTTTTGCCCGAGCCAATGCGCCCCATAAAAGCCACATGTTCTCCCGCCTTTACCTTGAAAGAGACATTATGTAACGCTCCCATGCCCGCTTCGGGATACGCGAAGCTCACGTTACGAAATTCGATATCACCCTGAAATTTTGGACGTGACAGGAAATTAGCACCGGCCGGGCGCTCCACAGGTCGCTGCATAATTTCTTCCAGCGACGTTAGTGCAGTGGAAGCATTATGATACTGAGTCATCAAACCGGCAATCTGACCCAGCGGCGCCATAATTCGGCCACTCAGCATGGTGGAGGCAATCAGCCCACCCATGGTTAACTCTCCATTGGCGATCAAATAAACTCCAGTGATAATCACCGCCACATTAACCAACTGCTGAACCGATTGAGTAACATTCACATTGGTACTCGATAACAAGCGTAATTTAACGCCAGTAGCCGCTAGAAATGCGGCCGTTTTTTCCCAGCGTCGCTGCATCAAGCCTTCAGCACCCATGCCTTTAATGGTTTCCAATCCTACTAAGCTCTCAATCAGCGTAGCATTGCGCATTGCGCTGGCGCGGAAAGTGGCTTCGGTTAACTCCTGCAGGCGACTCTGTGTCAGCCAGGCATAGAGCAACACAATCAGGATACCCACCACGATGGGAATCAGAATCAGCGGACCAATCCAAAAGATTACCGCCACAAAAATCAGCACAAAGGGCAAATCAATCAAAGCCGTTATCGACGCTGAAGCAATAAAATCCCGTACCGTTTCAAAGGATCGTAAATTAGCCGCAAAGGAACCGGCAGAGAGCGGGCGGGCCTCCATTCGTAAACCTAACACCTTTTCCATGATCTGCGCCGATAGCTTAATATCAATACGCTTGCTAGCAAGGTCCAGAAAATAGCCGCGCATGGTGCGTAAAATCAGATCAACCACCATCACCAAAGACACACCAATCGCCAACATCCACAGGGTTTCAATGGCGTGATTAGGCACTACTCGGTCGTACACATTCATGGTAAACAGCGGTAATGCCAGTGCAAACACATTAATCAGAAAAGCAGCAATCAACACATCGCGATAGGTGGGCATATTTTCGCGAATGGCTCCCCAGAACCAGTGCGCTTCATGAGTCCCTTTTACCTCTGGCGCCCGTGCATCAAAACGGAACTTGGGACGTACCAAAATGGTGGTTCCGCTGTAGCGTTGCAACAGCTCACTGGCTGCGACATCCACCACAGCTTCACTGAGCTCAGGGTAAATAACCTTGGCAAACTCCTTGTCAACACTCCAACCCATTAACAAACACACTTCATTATTATCAAGCAACAACAGTGCAGGCAATAACGCAGGGTTAAGCTTATCAAGTGGTTTATTAACGATCTTGCTGATCAAGCCAACACGCCCAGACGCACGGGCGAACAAACCGGGCGTCAGTTGCTCCTCAACAGGCAATCCTGCCAGCAGGGCTTCTTTTGTGGTTGGTCGACCATGATAACTGGACAGGGTTAGCAGGCATTCAAGCAACGGATCCGTTTCTATAATTTCCATTTTTATTCTTTTGATTTTCTTTATTTTTCAGTCAGTTAACAGTAAATCATAATAATATTCAGATGTAAGAGTAGTTCAGTTTCGCAACAATATCCCAAATTCTTATGGATTGAACCAAAATGCACAATGTAACTTGAATAAACGACGTCAAACAGCAACCCGTTTTTAGCGGGTCTTTATGCTATACTGCACGTCAATTCAAAATTCTATGGTAAGCCAAGACGTTGATAAAGAAACTCTTCTCGAAGGACTCAACAGCACCGGAAACTTCATCAGTACCGGAGTCCAGCAAAAGCCAGACACCTGTGGCCGATGAACCTAAACAACCAGCCAAGCGTAATTCAAGCAATCACAAAAAACCAAAAGTGGCCTGGGATTTATCACAGTTTCAGGTGCCAGAAGTTGAGGGGAAAACCCGCTTTCACGACCTTGGCCTATCCTTACCTTTAATGCACGGCATTGCCGATGTGGGTTTTGAGTACTGCTCCCCCATTCAAGCAGAATCCCTGCCCCACACGTTGAAACGACGTGATATTGTGGGTAAAGCACAGACGGGCACGGGCAAAACTGCTGCTTTTCTAGTCACCATCATTGAAGATTTATTACGCAACCCGATTGAAGAGGAACGTTTTTCCGGCGAGTCCCGCGCGCTGATTATTGCGCCTACTCGTGAGTTGGCAATCCAGATTGCCGACGATGCCGTTGGTCTCTGCAAACACACCGACCTCAAAGTACACACGCTGGTTGGCGGCATGGATTACGCCAAACAGCAGACCCGCCTGCATAACGAGTTAAACGATATTCTGGTTGCCACGCCTGGTCGCCTGCTGGATTTCTGCAGCAATGATGATGTTCACCTGGACCAGGTGGAAGTCATGGTCATTGACGAAGCCGATCGCATGCTCGACATGGGCTTTATCCCACAGGTGCGTCGCATCATCAACCAAACACCGAAAAAGGCCTTCCGCCAGACATTGCTGTTCAGTGCTACTTTTACACCTCAGGTGATGACCCTGATGGAGCAATGGACACAGGATCCTGTCACCATCGAAATCGAACCGGACAGCATTGCCACCGATACCGTTGAGCAGTTTATCTATCTCACAGAAACGCAGGATAAATACGCTCTGCTCTACAACATCCTCAAACAAGATGAAGCGGAAAGCGTTATCGTCTTTGCCAACCGTCGTGACCAGTGTCGTCATCTTCAGGAAAGCCTACAAAAACATGGCTTCAAAGTAGGGCTGCTGTCCGGTGAAGTTGCCCAGAATAAACGCGTATCGACGCTGGCCGCCTTTAAAAAAGGGGAATTGAACGTGCTGGTAGCTACTGATGTTGCTGGACGCGGCATTCATATTGACGGCATCAGCCACGTCATCAACTTCACCTTGCCAGAGGAGCCGGAGGATTACATCCACCGTATTGGCCGAACTGGCCGTGCTGGTAAATCTGGCACATCAATCAGTTTTGCCTGTGAAGACGATTCCTTTAATCTCATACCGATCCAGGAATTGCTGGGCAACAACGTGCCCTGCAATCAACCACCAGAACACCTGTTACTTGAAGCCCCAAAGATGACCAAAAAATCACCTTCACGCCCAGCCCCAAGCAAACGCCCACCACAGCGTTCACGCCGCTAATCTCTTTCCGCCCGATTCACTTGCTGTTTCGGGCGCACTTCCCACAGATCCATCCGCTGATGCTTGTAAATTTTATGCTGCCTGCCATACTTTCCTTTACGCATCAGTCTCCTCATTTGAGCGCTCGCGGACTTAACATTTACAACCGCGTATAACGATTCAGTAATTTTCACGCATTAAGGAAGAGTTAACCGTGGAAAAAAGGGCCTTCACCCGTCAAGCACTTCACCATCTGGGACACCTTTCCAGCCCTCAACAAAGCCCTATCCCTTGCATTATCAAAGACTTTTGCAAGACTGGCCTGTTTATCGCTTTTCACGATGACCACCCAGAGCAGCACAAGCCGTTAAGTGTTGACGATTCATTTTTTGTTGATTTTAAAAGTAGCGGGATACTGCAACTTAATTATCGTTTACACGTACGTGTTGCACGTATTATGGATGGCGCCATAGGCGTACAAATCACCCATAACAATCCAGAAGCTATTCATGCGCTTTACAAACTTGCTAAAGAACCCGCAGTTAAAGCAGAGCCTGTAATTCATCAAAACTATGCCGAACTAAAAGAAAAATGCAAGAAACTGGTTGAGGCCTTTGCCAACAGCACCGATAAAATTTTGTTCCACTCAATCGATGAAAAACTACAGGATAGAGCCAACCATGCAAAGGATAACAAGCAATCATCTGCATTTATTGACACTGCCAGCCGTTTTAAAAAATACGAACGTCGTATTGCCGAAAATTTTAAATGTACTCTTAAGCATGAAGTTGATAACTGGCTGACAGGCCAACCGGTTTCCTTGCCTGAATCCATGCCAAGCGAGAACCCAAAAGCCCTATCATTAGTTGAAAAAGATGATTTTGAAGATTGGCTATTAGTAAAGGTACTCGTTAACCGGGCTGACCAACATTACCAAGAAACGCTTTATGACCTGCAGCTGCGCATGACCGAATTAACCAGCGCCGAGGTTAGCAACAAAAATAATCCGCTCAACCCAACCTACATCAGTCATGCCTTTTATCGCGCTATTACGCCACTGGCGTTGCCGCGAAATATGATGCATGCGGTACTGCAAGCGTTTGAAGCTGAGATTATCGTCAAAGGTCTCAAGCGCCTGTATACGACCATGAATGATCTTTTCATTCAAAACGATGTATTACCGGTGATCACCTATCAAGCGGTTAAATCTGAATCGTCTGAGGTTGTGAGCGACAAACAAATCTCTGAGTCAGAAATAGAAGAACCACACAGCCCAAATTCTGGCCCTGGATCAGTAAGCGGCCCAATCATGGCTCCAGATATTTCAGCACTGGAGCAGCATCCAGCTAAACCCGCTCAAATCAGCTCTGCGCAAACGCTTTCAGCAGTTCACAACCTGCTATCGCTGCAGCAAGCCCCTGCGACAACAGCAAACAACGAAGAAAGTCTTCCGCCTTTGGCGACCGAGCAGTTACTTTCACAGCTAACCCAATTGCAGAGCCTCTCAGAAGACAAACCTAGTACTGGCATCGAAGCTATTTCAAAACAGCCTTTGCGGCTTCGTCTGGCAAACCGTTTGGGAGCAGAGCAACCACTCAATGATCACGACAATACCGCTGTTGATGTTACAGATAAATTTTTCAGCTCCATGGATAACAACCGTCACCTATCAGATAGCATCAAGCCGGTGTTCAAACAGCTCGAAATCCCCTTATTAAAAATCTTCATACAAGATGAAAGTTTCTTTGAAGACGTTAACCACCCAGCCCGACAGGTACTTAATCGACTAGCAAGACTGGGTTATAAGGGCGGTCAGCTGAGCGTGAAAAATGAACGAAAAGTTACTCAAGCTATTGAAAATATTAGCCAGAATTTCGACCAAGACACCAGCGTCTTTAACACCGCCGCCAGTGAGCTTGATGAACTAATCATTAAGCAGGAAGCCACCACCCAGCGTAATACTGAGCGCCTTGTTAAATCCTTCGATGGCCTGGAAACCATTGAAAAGGGGAAATATACCATCCGCCGTTTCATTGAACTGCAACTGACGGGTAAACAGGTACCCAAAGTGCTGGTTGACCTTATAAATCAGGGCTGGCGGGAATTATTGGTCTTTACGCTGCTGCGTGACGGCCAAGAAAGTACCATCTGGAAAAGCTACGCCAATGTAATCAAATCACTTGCGTTGGTCAGTCCGGAAAGCGATTTAAATGCTTTGCATCAGCTGGGGGCAGGATTACTTAAAATCATAGGCATTGGCATCAAGGAGGCGCCCGGTGGTCAGGCACAAATGAAGAAGCTGCTACCTACATTGCAGAGCCTATTTAATCCTGAAAAAAATGCACCTGCAGCAGAATTTGTTACTGCGGACGAATACCTTTCCACACCAGATGATGCCTTCTGCTACATCGATGACGAGGCCGTGCAAAGCCAGGCCCTATCACGCTGGGTGCGCCGCGCCAGAAACCTGCGGGTTGGTAATTGGGTCGAATACGGTGAAGGAGACGAAGCAACGCAAATGCATCTGGCCTGGATTGGACAAGATCATCACAAATTCGTATTTGTAAACCATCAGGGCATGAAGGTGGTTGAACTGAGCTTGCGTGAAATGGCTGAACATCTACAAAGTGGTCACGCTAAACTGATCAATGCACCAGACGAACCGTTTGTCGATCAGAATCTGGATGCCATGGTGCAGGATATGTACAACCAGATGAGCTATCAAGCCAGTCATGATGAGCTCACTGGACTGATCAATCGCAAACAATTTGAACGAGAATTAGGGCACACTCTGGCACAGTCAAAACGTAATCAAACTCACCATGCCGTGTGCCATATGGACCTTGACCAATTCAAAGTTATTAACAGCGCCTGTGGCCACGATGCAGGTGATCAATTGCTCAAAGAAATCAGTGAGCAACTAACTTCCTATATCCAAAGTCCAAATATTGTCGCCCGTATTGCCGGTGACGAATTTCTGTTTATTCTCAAAGATACCGATATTCAAAGCGCCAAGAATTTTTCCACAGAGATAAAGGAAAGCGTTCAGGATCACCGCTTCAACTGGGATAACAAAACCTATACCGTTGGCGCAAGCATCGGCATTGTTGCAATAGACGAGGCAACAGAAAATACCGCCGCTATTATCAACGCCGCTGACTCCGCTCGCCTCTCTGCAAAAGAGGCTGGTCGCAACAAAGTACATGTTTACCAACCAAATGATAAAGAGCTGGCTATTCGAGAAGAGGTAATGAATAACATCGCTCGTCTCAATAAGGCTCTGGATGAAGAGCGCCTTAAACTACGTTGCCAAAAAATCATGCCAGCAACAGCTGAGAACGAAAAACCCCATTATGAAATTCTGCTCTCTATTAAGATGAGTTGGGTATCTATCTCGCACCCGGCGAATTTATCCAGGCCGCTGAGCGTTATAACCGAATGCAGGCCGTTGACCGCTGGGTCATTCACAATGTCTTCATTTGGGCGATGGAAAATAACGAGCAACTGGACCAGCTTGACTGCCTAACCATTAACCTTTCGGGTCATTCTCTCAACGATGAAACTCTGATGGAGTTCATTCTGGATGAGTTACTAGCGACTAGCATACCGCGTGGGAAAATTTGTTTTGAAGTCACCGAAACAGCTGCTGTGATAAACCTTACCGACGCCTTGGAGGTCATTGCCGAACTCAAGGAACTAGGCTTCAAGTTCGCACTGGATGACTTCGGTACAGGACAATCCTCCTATACTTATCTCAAGAAAATACCTGTAGATTATCTTAAAATCGATGGTGTATTTATCAGAGATATTGCCGACTCAGCACATGATTTTGCGATGGTGAAATCCATTAACGAAATGGCTCATTTATTGGGCAAACAAACCATCGCTGAATACGTTGAAAGTGCGGCCATACAAGAAAAACTCCTCGAAATTGGTATTGATTACCTCCAGGGCTACCATATTGAAAAGCCCATACCGCTGAATACATTACAGCTGGCATAGTAAGTGACAATTTTTTAAATGTATAGAGACCTTATACACAGTCCTGAATTTCGTTTCCGAGCAAAGGGAAAACACATAAAATGAGGAAGCTTTAACGCGGTTAAAAGATCAATAGTCAAAGGTCTCGTATAAATAACGAACAAAACTGTCCCCCTCCTCTCTGCATTGCTAGAATTGCCCGTCATTTGTTTATCCGAGCTTCCGTACTTGTCAAAACTCAACAAACAGCAACAACTCGCTATCATCACCAACGACAAACCTCTTCTCGTTTTGGCCGGTGCAGGCAGTGGTAAAACCACCGTAATCACCCACAAAATTGCCCATCTGGTTAATAAGGTCGGCATTGATCCGCGCCACATCTATGCGGTGACCTTTACCAATAAAGCCGCGCGAGAAATGAAAGAGAGAGTTGGTAAACAGCTCAAAGGCGATACCGCCAAGGCCGTGAGCGTCAGTACCTTTCACAACCTTGGATTGACGATTATCCGCAAGGAATACAAACAGCTGGATATCAAACCCGGCTTTTCGCTGTTTGATGCCCATGACGCTCTCACGCTGATTAAAGACTTACTACCCAGCGAAGGTGATCAAAGCCGGGAACTGGCAGGCCAAGCTCAGCATCAGATATCCAACTGGAAAAACGCCATGGTTGAGCCGGAAACCGCTTTGGCGCAGGCGAAAACCGGTAATGACGTCACCATTGCTAATGTGTACGCACTCTACAACCGTATGCTGCGCGCCTATAACGCCGTGGATTTTGATGATTTGATTTTGCTACCCACCAAGCTGTTTATGGACAACCCGGACATTCTCGACCGCTGGCAGGACAAAATCCGCTACCTGCTGGTGGATGAGTATCAGGACACCAATGAAAGCCAGTATCTGCTGGTAAAACAACTGGTTGGCGTACGACAGG
>Ga0105359_10003539_pt1 | contig 12742 bp, 11 predicted proteins | sample GOMGulsemesocosm_6_FD_83659 | JGI IMG/M metagenome (GOLD analysis project Ga0105359, IMG submission 83659) | Methane-oxidizing microbial communities from mesocosms in the Gulf of Mexico - GOM8C Gulf of Mexico | ecosystem: Environmental > Aquatic > Marine > Cold seeps | place: Gulf of Mexico... | reverse complement strand
GCTGGCCCTGTCGGAAGTATTACGCCGAGCCGACATGTACGAGTCACATCAGGTGGCACGAGAAAAGCTATCAACCCGTGAGCGCATGGGGCAGGTGCTCGATAAACTCGCCGGCCAGCAGTTCGTGCCTTTTGTGAGCTTGTTTGTGGTGGACGAGGGACGCTTAGGCGTGGTGGTTACCTTCCTCGCGGTGATGGAGCTCATCAAGGAATCACTGGTGGAGATCGTACAGACCGAAGCCTTTGGCCCTATCCATGTGAAAGCCAGAGTAGAGGCGCCGGTATTGCTGGATGAGGATGAATACGATGAGTTTAGCGGATGAATATCAGCCGACTCATTTAAAACAATAAGCCCTCAACGGGCAGGTGTCGTAGGGCGGAGCCGTATGACAAGGCGCAACAGCCTACAGTAATAGGGGACCAAGCGGCACGTCGCAGCAGCGGCGGCCGAGGTGACAATATGAGAGTAAGCAAACAGCAACTGAAACAAATTATTGAAGGCGCGCTGTTGGCTGTGGGTCAGCCCATGTCGCGGGACAAGATGCAGGCGCTCTTTGTCGATGAAGACGAGGTGCCGAGCAAAGATGACCTCAACGAAGCCCTGCTGGAGATTCAACAGAACTGCGAAGGACGCGGTTTTGAGCTGAAGGAAGTCGCCAGTGGCTGGCGCTTTCAGGTGCGCGAAGAAATGGCGCCCTGGGTCAATCGCCTGTGGGATGAGAAACCACAGAAGTATTCCCGTGCGTTGCTGGAAACCCTTGCTCTAATCGCTTACCGCCAGCCGATTACCCGCGGCGATATTGAAGAAATTCGCGGTGTGGCGGTGAGCTCGAATATTATTAAAACCTTGGTCGAGCGCGAGTGGGTTAAGGTGGTGGGTCATAGAGATGTGCCCGGGCGCCCGTCACTCTATGCCACAACGCGGCAGTTTTTAGACTATTTTGATTTGAAGAGTTTGGAAGGTTTGCCGAGCTTAGGCGAAATTGCCGACATAGAGTCGCTGGAGGCCCAGCTAGACCTGGCACCCGCGATCGAAAATACTGAGCTGGAAGCCACGGAAGCCACGGAAGCCACGGAAGCCACGGAAGCAACGGAAGCCACGGAAGCCAAGGAAGCCACGGAAGCCGATCAAGAAGAACCAGAAGAGCCGGTTGCGGTGAAAAGCCCCGCCGAGCTGTTGGCCGAGGCCGCAGCGGAAATGCTCGACGAGGAGATGGACGATGAGCGAGAGGCCAGCCTCGATGCAGAAGAAAGCCTTGAACTCACAGAGAGCCTCGAAGTAAAAGAGAGCCTCGAGCTTGTGAGTGAAGCTGCTGCTACAGACGAAGTTACCGTTACAGAAGAAGCTTCTGTAACGGAGGAGCCGGCTGTAGCCGATGAAGACCCAGAACTGCAAGAGCCAGAAGACACAGCACAGTACGAGTCCGACAGCCCAGAAGATGAGACCAGCTGGGTTGATTCGGTAGAACCTGTGGCTGATCCCAGCTCCCTGTTTTCCCAGGCCCCAGTGAGCTGGCCGGTTGATGCCAGTGACGATGAACATGAGACGACTGATGGCGATGAACAATCGCTGTCAGCGAATGAAACGCCCGAACAGGGCTAGTTGCGAGTTATATGAGTACTGACGAAAAATTACAGAAAGTGTTAGCCCGTGTTGGAATTGGTTCACGCCGTGAGATGGAGCGTGCCATCAGCGCCGGACGTGTTGAAGTGAATGACAAGATCGCCCAGTTGGGCGATCGTGTCAGCCTTACCGATAGAGTGTCGGTGGATGGCCGCCGCTTAAAGTTAGAGCCACCGCAGGACAGCAAAGTGCGGGTGTTGTTGTACAACAAACCCGAGGGTGAAATTTGCTCGCGCTCAGACCCAGAAGGCCGTCGCACGGTCTACGAGCACCTGCCGAAACTGCAGGGTGAGCGCTGGATCTCGGTCGGCCGCTTGGATTTTAATACCAGCGGTTTATTGTTGTTCACCAACAACGGCGAACTGGCAAATAAATTGATGCACCCGTCGTCGGTGATCGACCGTGAATACCTCGTGCGTATTCAGGGCGATGTCGACGATGAAATGAAGGATCGCCTGCGCAAAGGTGTGATGCTGGAAGACGGTATCGCCAAGTTCACCGATGTGGTCGATGGCGCCGGTGAGGGCAACAACAGCTGGTACTACTGTGTGGTGATGGAAGGTCGCAACCGCGAAGTACGTCGCCTGTGGGAGTCCCAAGGCGTTAAGGTAAGCCGCTTGAAGCGCGTGCGCTACGGCAATATCTTTATTCCATCCCACGTGCGTGTGGGCCAGTGGGTAGAGCTTAACGACGGCGAAACCGCCGACCTCTGCCGCACCGCGGGCATTGATGCGCCCATGAAAAGCAAGGAGTCGCGCGCCGAGAACGATCGTCTCGAACGTCAGCGCCGTCGTCTGCGCAGCGGTGGTGGTAAGGCTCGCAACCCGAATAAGAAAAAGCGTTAAGTTGGTATCTGTCGGCTCTGCTTTCGTATGTTGAAGGTGATCAGTTAGACTGATATAAAATAAGGCCGCACACCCTTGGGTGTTGCGGCCTTATTTGTATTGGGGTGTTTTGTTTTTTTGGAAGGTCAATCATGGTTATGATTTTTTGTGGCTTCTTTTGGAAATGGGGGCAAGTCTTTGATTTATGATTTGGCTTGATAAGTGACGAAAGAGTATCCGTTTAGTACAGCTTATTTAAGACGTGTCAGTCTAAATATTTCCGCTTTTTTGCCTATTAAACGTGCCTCTAAAGTTGATCAGACCACTGCTGACTTTGCTTATGTTCAGCTCTCGTAACGACACACCCTCGCCGCTTAATGTTTCTAGCCATTGCATGCTCTTGTCGAAGGCCGCGTTTTCCAGCCAGACTTTAATGCTGTCGTCTGCCTGGGGCTGAATACGCTGAATGGTGAGCGAGTGTTGCTTGGCCGCCTGATTTATTTGGCTGAGCGTCGAGCCTGTTCTTTTGTTTTCTTCCGTGGCCAGACCTGCAATCAGTGGCGCCTGTTGCTCTAGCCAGTGCAGCAGATCCGTTTGCTCGCGGTAGCTGTTTTTACTGCGCTGTTGGAACTCAAAGCTGGGCAGCAGCACCCCATAAATAGCCAGCAGCAGACCGACAAATATGCCTAGCAGGGTGAGCGCCTGTTGGTCTTTACTGGGCAGTTGCTGCCAGTACTGACGCATCGCGTGTTGGCGGGCGGCGAGTTGTTGCTTGAGTGTTTGCATGTCTGTGTTGTGCCTAGTCAATAAGTGGTGTGTCTTAGCGCTGGCTAAGGCGTTGGGCGCGGTTGAGGCTAATACTGGCCTCAAATCTGGCCTCAAATCTGGCCGCCGTTGCTGGTGCCTGGGTGCTGTTTGGTTCGACTTCCTTGGCCGACAACAGTTTGGCCTTCAAACCGCTGTGGCTCAGCTTGCGGGTGAGTCTGTCGAGGCTGGCAATGCTGTCAGCTTCTAAAGTGATCAGCAGTTGATCGCGGCCCTGGTAACGCAGCTGCTGCAAACTGAATGACGCTGGCAGTTCACCCCAGATGTTGGCGAAGTGTCTGAGCAGAGGCAAAAATGCGCCGCCGCTTTTGGAGCTTTGCCGCAGGTGGCTCTGCGTTTGGCGGCGGACATCGACGATGCGCTTGTCCTGGGGAAAATATTCGAGGTAGAGGGCTTGGGTCTGCCTGGCCAGTTGTTGCTGTTGTTGCTGGAAATACCAGCCGCTGGCCAGCCAATAGCCGCTTTGCAGAATAAAGACTATGCCGAGGCCGGCGGCCAGGGCTGACCAGAGTGCGCTCTTGCTTGAGGTTTTTCTGCTCGGCCGGTACTCACCCTGCAACAGGTTGTTATCGCTCTGCTGCGCCAGTCGTGCATGGGCCATTGCACTCGTGCTGGTCCCTGGCATACAAACGGCTGGGCAGTCTTGTAGCTCGGTATCTGGGTAGGTGTTGAGGGTGCTGCGCTCCGCTTCACTCAACATCTCGGCGGCTGCCTGGCAGCGGATGCCTATTTCGGAGTCATGCTCCATCAGTATTTCGAGCGCGGTGGGCAGGGCGTCGCGCTGCAGGCGCGCACTCTGCTCGCTGTTTAAACCCTTTGTTGATTGGCTCACCAGCCACTGCTGCTCAAGCGGCTCCGGTGGGTCGAGTAACCACAGCCGATGCTGCGCGGATGACGCCTCAGAGCCCTGTTGTTGCGCCAGTAACCACTGGGTCTCGCTGTAAATGGCCTTTAGCTGGGAGTGAGATCCGTTGAAGCTACCCAGCAGTTCATTCAGTAGTTGTTTGTTGATGCACTGATAGTAAACCTCAAGCTCATCTTGCTGCAGGCGCGGCTGATAGGCGATGTGAAACTGATCCACGTCGTCGGCGAGAAACTCTTCGATTAAAAAAGGTAGGGCTTTGTGCAGGTGGCGTCGCTGCGCCTTGGGCAGTGTCAGTGAGCCACTGAGCAGGCAGTGGCTGGGTAATAGCAGGGTTAATGGCTGCGGCTTCGTGGGTGTTTTGTTCCCTTGGCCGTAAGCTTCAATTTGTTGTTTCAGCTCATCAAGGCAGCCTGATTGCCAGCTGTCTAGCGCGGCCTCAGCTTTGTATTCTTTAGCGGCACCGAGCGACTGCCAGTGAATCTTGCCAAGGGCGAGGCCGTGGTGAGCATTGCCGCCAGAGACTAGCTCGGGGCAATAGACCAGTAGCTCGCCACCACCGTGGTTTGCCGCTTTTGTTTGGCTGGTCTGTGTTGTTATGGCGGTTGTATTGAGGGCTGTTGTTGTAATGGCAATTGCCTCCGCACGTGTGTTATTCATGGTATTGATCGTCTATTGCTCGGTGGTGTGGTGGGTCAGCGATTGTTGGCTTGGGCTGTCGTTGTAACCGTTGTTGTGGCTGCCGTTGTGACTATTGTCGTAGCTGTCGCTGTAACCGCTGTTGTAACCATAGTGCCGCGCCAGTGTAGTGATCTCACCATTGTTTGGGTCACGGTACAAGCGGCTGACGAGATAGCGGCTCTGGGTCGAAAAGTCGGCCTGAATAATGGCTTCAAAGTAATCGCTGTGCACATTAAAGTCGCCGGTTTGCAGGGCAATACCAGCGTTGCTCTTGTGGCTGAGGAAATGCTCGTTACTGGTGTAGCCCAACTCCTCTGCTTCGCGCCCCGCAATGATCGCGGCTCCGTCCAAGCCCTTCTCCCAGCTGCTGAGCAGCTCGGCGCTGGCGGTGTTGGGGTTGATGGTTGAGGCTTTAGCGCTGGCATCGAGTGGCAGCACACACAGCTGCTGGTAAAGGTTGACTTGTTGCGCGGCCGGCAAGTTCGTGAATATAGCCAGTTCACTGATGTGTTCAAGCGGGCGATTGGCATTGGCATTGTGACCTGCTGGCGCTTGTTCTATGCCGCCACCTTGCGCGCTTGTGTCCGCGTCCAACCAATCAATCAACGGCTCGAGCAATTCGCTCTTGTCTATGTCCAGTTCCTGCTCATCCAATAAGCGCTTTAGTCGGCTTAGGTAAGCGCTGTTCAGGCTGCCTGTGGCCTTGCTCGGCTCGGCTTCCTCATCTTCCTCACTTTGCTCTGTATTAGTGGTGGCAATAAGGTTGTTGAGGTTAAAGCAGCTGTGCAGGTCCCTTAGCTGTACCCGCACCTGACCGGTTTGCAGCGCGAGGGTTTGGGGCTCGGCCCAGGGTTCACCGAGATGATCGCTTGATTGTGAGTCGTTGGATTGAGAGCCGCCCGCCCCAGTGCTTTGCTGCGCGCGCCAGTCTTCAGCGAGCCGCTGGCGGGCCAGTATTTCGCCGGTCAGGGCGTAGTGGGTCGCACCACTGTGCTGCAGCTGTTGGCTAATACGGCGAATCATCAGGCTGTCACGTTTGGCCGCCGCCGCCACTAAAATCACCACTAGGGCGAAGATCAGCAGCATGCTGATGAGCGCTACCCCGCTTTGTGCGTGATTTGTTGCGCTGCTGGGTTGCCGCTTGTTGCTCATCCGCTTGGGTCCTTACTGCCAGGGCTTAAGCTCTTTTCATTGCTACTGAAACTCCTTGTGCGCAGGTCGATGAGGTGCCGGGTGGCGCCAAAGCGCTGGCTGATGAGATTCACCTCAATGGCCACCGGCAGGCTGTTATCGAGCTCGCCCTGTGTACTGGTGGCAGGCGGCCACTGGCTTTTCCAGACATGGGTGTCGGCTGTGAGGTAGCGTAGGCTGATGGACTCAATAAACGGCAGAATGAATTGACGGCCGGGTAGCTGCTTGTCGTTGCCATCGAGGGAGCGCCAATAGTGGCGGCTCAACCACTGGGTTTGATGCTCATCCGGTTGATTTGCTGTCTGCGCGCCATATGGTGCGTCGGCTGATTCTAGCTGGTAGCTGAGACGCTGCAGGTCGCTGCGGGCCTCGCCCAGAGGATTGGCCCAGCCTCCGCGGGTAAAGGTGATGCTGTCTGGCTCGCCGATAAGCGCAGCTTGCGGCCGGTTGTGTGCATCAACCACCGGCCGTGGCACGGCTTGAGCTAGGTCGGTGCGCAACCTGTGTACGCCACGCTGCCAGAGCGCCAGTGCCTGATGGTGGCTGTCGAGCCGCTGTTGCAGGGCAATCTCGCCGCTGAGCAAACGGAAGGCGCCGGCGCTGAGGATGGCAAAAATACTGATCGCAATCATCACCTCTAACAACGTAAAACCTGCCGCTGGGTGGTGGCTACGGAAGTTTACTACTGAAGGCTGGCTACGCAAGCTCTGTGCTGAGGTTGACGCCATTAATAGCGCCCCACGTAGGCGCGCACTTGATGCGCTGGCTGATCATCGCCGCTGGGGCTGACACGAATCGTCAGCTCAAATAAATTGGCCTGTGGGCTCTTGCTGGTTTGCCGCTCGATCTCCCAATCGAGTTTGGCAAAACGAGTTTGGCGGCTCTGAGCGCCTATGTTGGGTATCTGCAGTTGCGCGCTGGCGACCTCGTTATCGGCGATCCAGCTGGCCATGAGTTTTGTTTCCAGTTGGCTGCCTTGGCGTGCGCTGCGGCCGCTCTGCTGCAATAGGGTGATCGCGCAAATGGAAAAAATGGCCAGCGCGACCAACACTTCGAGCAGGGTGAAGCCACGGTTGCTGCTATAGCTATTACTGCGACTGCTACTACTGTCGCGATTGCTGCTTAAGTGCATGCTTCGCTGACTCAACATGGTGCAGGCGCGACACTGAGGTTGTGCGAGCCGCTATGGCAAGCCTGCAGGCGGGTGGCGGCATAACCATCGCTGCTGAGTTGGTATTGCTGCTGCTCGCTGCTGAGACTGATTACAAAGGCTGAGTGGTCGCCGCTGGCACTGAAAATAATCTGCGGCTGCAGTTCACGTCTCTCCGTCTGCGAATTACCATTGCCTGCGGTCTGCTTGTCGGTATCAAAAAATGGCCGCTGTTGAGAGCCGTCCGAGGGGGCTGCATACGTTAATAGAGTGGTTGTGCTGGCTAGCTGGTGGTTCTTGTAGGGTGATGTATCGAGCGCGGACCAGCGCTGCGTATTCATATCCCACTGTAGAAACTGGTAGCCCCGCTCATCCATTATTACCCCCAGTGTGCGCTGGGTCAGCTCGCTTTCATCGCGGGCTTGGTTTAACAGCAACTGTAAGCGTAGGGCTTCATTCTTCAGCTGTCGAGCCTGCTGGCCACCCACCGACAGCATCGCCGCCCCCGCCATGATGCCAATTAGGGTGATCACCACGAGTATCTCGATGAGAGTAAAACCCCGCTGTGTGACTGGTGTGAGGCGCATGGCGGCATTAATCCCAAATACTGATGTCGGCGTTATTGCCTTCACCGCCCTCGCGGCCATCGGCACCAAAGCTCAGCAGGTCAAAGGCTTGCTCTACCCCTGGGTTCAGGTAGAGGTATTGCTTGCCCCAAGGGTCGAGGGGGACCTTCTTCAGGTAACCGGCGGGGTTCCAGTTGTTGGCCTCTGGGTATCCACTGGGTTGCTTCACCAGAGCCTGTAGGTTTTGGTCGGTGCTCGGGTAGCTGTAGTTGTCGAGCTTATAAAGGTCGAGGGCGTTGCCAATGCTTTGCAGGTCACTTTTGCCCGCGGTGATGCGGGCCTCGCCAGTGCGGCCTAAAATATTGGGCACGACCAAGGCCGCTAGAATGCCGAGTATGACCACCACCACCATGATCTCGATGAGGGTAAAGCCACTCTGTAAGCGTGTTTTATTGGGGTTGTGTCGATTCATGTTTATCCAATCAATTGGTTCATGTTTAAAATAGGCAGGAGGATGGCCAGCACAATCAGCAGCACCACCACACCCATAAACAGCAGCATCAGCGGTTCAAACAAACCGACCAATACTTTAACGAGGTTTTGCAGGTCGCGGGCCTGTTGGTTGGCGGTGCGTTCGAGCATGTCACCCAGCTCGCCACTGGCCTCCCCGCTGGCGATCATGTGCAGCATCATCGGTGGGAAGTAACCGCTGCTGGCCAGCGCGTTGTGCAAACTGTCACCTTCACTGACGCTGCGAGTGGCCAAGCCGAGCTGCTTTTTAAGGTGCAGATTGCCGAGCACTTCGCCGCTGATTTTCATGCCTTCAACCAGCGGTAAACCACTGTTGGTGAGGATGCTCAGAGTACTGGCGTAGCGGCTGGTGTTAAAACCACGACTAAAGCGTTTGATAAAAGGCAGTTGCAGAAGTTGCTGATGCCAGCGCAAGCGTAGCTTGGGTTGTTGCAACAGCTGGCGGGCGCCCAGTGCGGCCAGTATCAGTGCTAACAATAACCAGAGGCCGTGACTGGCGAGGAAATCACTTAAGCTAATAAGCCCCTGGGTCAGCGCAGGCAGTTGTTGCCCGCTGCTGATGAATACCCCTATGACGTCCGGTACCACATACAGCAGCAGCCCGGTGACCATCACAATGGAGATGAGCAGCAGCAGGCAGGGGTAGATCATCGCCATTTTAATTTGTTGCTCAAAGGCCTGGCTTTCTTCTGTGTGGTCAGCGAGGCGGTCAAGCACCTTATCGAGGTGGCCTGCGTGTTCGCCGGCGGCAATGGTGGCGCGGTAGAGGTGTGGGAAAGCGCGGGGGAAATCCGCTAGGCTGGCGGCGAGGGTGTGACCCTCCAGCACCTTGCCGCGCACGGCCAAAATAATCGCGGTGAGGTTGTCGTTATCGCTCTGCTGGCCGATGGCGAGCAGTGCCTCTTCCAGCGGAAGGGCCGCCTGCAGTAGGGTGGCGAGCTGGCGTGTCACTAGCGCCAGCTCTGCGGTGGCAAGTTTACGGCTGGCGGTTAGGTTTAAGCTGAAGTTTGACGTCAAGCCGCCTGCAGAAGAATTACTTGCTGTTTTAGCGGCGCGCTTGGCTTCAGTGAGGGCCAGCGGCGTCAGCTGTTGCTCACGCAGTTGCTGGCGAGCGGCGCGGGCGCTGTCGGCTTCAATTACGCCCTTGCGTATTTTTCCCGAGGTCGCGACCGCTTGATAATCGAATGCCGCCACGGTTAATCCTCCTGGGTCACTCTGAGGATTTCTTCGGTGCAGGTCTGCCCGGCCAACACCAGTTGGCAGCCGTTCTCGCGGATGCCGGAACTGATGTTGCGCGCATGGGAGAGAAGATCGCTTTCGGCAGCCCTGTCGTGAATCAGCTTGCGCAATGTGTCATCGACGCTGATGATTTCGTAAATACCACGGCGTCCGCTGTAGCCAGTGTGATTGCAGTTCTCACAGCCATTGGCCTTATAGATGCGCGGCGTTTTAGCCGACTCATCGAGCTGCAGCAGCTGACATTCGCTGCTTGAAGGGGTGTAGGGTGTCTTGCAGTCTTTGCAGAGAATACGCACCAGTCGCTGCGCGGCAACGCCTACTAAGCTCGAGGACAACAGAAAAGGCTCGACGCCCATGTCCATTAAACGGGTGACGGCGCCCACAGCCGTATTGGTGTGCAGGGTCGACAGCACCAGGTGGCCGGTAAGACTGGCCTGAATGGCGATCTCTACTGTTTCCAAATCTCGAATTTCACCAACCATCACCACGTCTGGGTCCTGGCGCAAGATGGCGCGCAGGCCTCGGGCGAAGGTCATGTCGGCCTTGCTGTTGACCTGTGTCTGGCCAATGCCTTCGAGGTTGTATTCCACCGGGTCTTCCACGGTGAGTATGTTCTTTTGCTCGCGGTCGAGGCTACCGAGCCCGGCGTATAGGCTGGTGGTTTTGCCCGAGCCGGTGGGCCCGGTGATTAACAAAATACCGTGTGGGCGCTGCAACAATGTTTCAAAGGTTTTGTGTTCTGCCGGCAGCATGCCGAGGCCATCGAGCCCTAGGCGCCCAGCTTGTTTGTCGAGCAGGCGCATCACCACGCGCTCGCCATTGCTGGCGGGCAGGGTGGAGACACGCACATCGAGCTCGCGGCCGCCAATTTTCAGCGACATGCGGCCGTCTTGGGGCACGCGTTTTTCCGCAATATCCATGCGCGACATGACCTTAATACGCGACACCAACAGTGGCGCCAGCTCGCGCTTGGGTCGCACGATTTCACGCAGCACACCATCGATGCGAAAACGCACCACCAGCTGACTTTCGAAGCTTTCGATGTGAATGTCCGAGGCCTTGAGCTTGAGCGCCTCGGCGAGCAGGGCGTTGATCAGCTTAATGATCGGCGCATCGTCCTGCTGCTCTAGCAGGTCTTCGGTGGTGGGCATCTGCCGAGCGAGGCTGTCGAGGTCCAACTCCTCGCCCAGCTCTTCGACCATCTGCATAGCGCTTGATGAGTTGTGTTCGAAGTGAGCGCTGAGCTGTTGCCCAAACGCCTCGTCATCCAAACGCTCAAGTTTGAGTACCTTTCCGGCCCAGCGCTGGGCTTCACCAATGGCCTTCAGGCTGACGTCGTAGCGGCAATAGAGCAGATCGGCCTGTCCCAGCAACACACCAAAGCGCTTGGCAAAGCTAAAGGGCAGTTGCCTGGCGCTGCTGGCTGCGGCTTCGCATTCGTCGGCCGCTGTGGATGTGATTGGATTATTCATGGCGATACTAGCGTGGTAGCGCCATGGTTGGTCGAGAGGTCCGGTAGCCGCGGCATCGAGCGTGGCACAAAGTAGCGCTCAACGTTTTCAGAGAATGAATCCTGCATGCCCTGAATGTTGTCGTAGCGATCGCGCGAGGCCGCCGAACCGCTCTGGCTATCGCGCAAAATGGTGGGGTGTATAAACACCATCAGGTTGCGTTTCACCGTGGTGGTTGAGGTGCTCTTAAACAGGCGGCCGATACCGGGCAGGTCGCCGAGCAGCGGCACCTTGCTTTCGGTTTCTTGCAGTTCGTCGCGGATCAAACCGCCGAGTACCAGTATTTCGTTATTTTCTATCAGTACGCGGGTTTTGATTTCACGTTTGTTGGTAATGATGTCCGAGGCCACGGCGTCACTCTTGCTGATGCTCTCGACGCTCTGCTCAATGTCCAGGGTGACCGAGTTATCGTTGTTAACGCGGGGTTTTATCTTCAGCGAGATGCCCACATCTTTGCGTTCAATGGTCTGGAAGGGGTCGTCGTTATCGCGGGCTTCAGAGCCGGTGATAAAGGGCACGTTTTCTCCGACTAAAATAGAGGCCTCTTCATTGTCGAGGGCCATGATGGTTGGCGTTGAAAGCACGTTGGCGTTGCTCTGTGTGGCCAGCGCATTGATGATCGCCCGTAGATTACCCGTTTTAAAGTAACCAAGGGATAGGCCAGAACCCAGGTTGATGCCGCCATCTGTGCCGCTGCTCAGTGGTGCCAAATCCTGGAAGGAGCGAAAGCCGGCAAAACCGCCGTCGCCATTGTTGGTGCGCCATTCTATGCCAAAGTTATTGCCGAGGTCTTCGTTCACTTCAACAATCAGGGCCTCCACCAACACCTGTGCGCGGCGCTTATCCAACTTGGCGATCACCGCCTTGATGGTTTTGAGCACCGAGGGCGGTGCGGTAATGACCAGCGCGTTGAGCGACTCGTTGGCTTGAATACTCACCTGACTGTCGGCGCTGCCCTGATCCTTGCGGTTCTTTTGCACGCTGCCGCTGATGCTCTCCAGGATGGGTACCAGCTCGGTGGCGTTGGCGTAATTCATGTAGAAGACTTGGGTGTTGCCCTCGCCCTCAAGGGGTTGATCGAGGCGCTTAATCAACTGGCGAATTTGCTGGCGACTGGCCGGCTCACCGGTCACCAGCACGCTGTTGGAGCGCTCGTCGACAGCCAATTGCAATTGCTGCCCCTCGGCGGCTTTGCCCTTGCTCTTGGGTATCAGGCGGTTGATGACATCGACTACTTCTTTGGCGTTGGCAAACTGTAGTGGTAGCAGCTCAATGTCTACTACGCCGACCCGGTCGAGGCGCTCGATGATGCGCAGTATCTTGTCTATGTTGTTGGCGCGGTCGGCCACAATCAGGGTGTTGGTGGCTGGGTAGGCGGCCAAGTGCGCGCCTTGCGGTATGAGTGGGCGCAGCAGACTGATCAACTGGCTTGCGGCAATGTTGGTGACCTTAACAATGTGCACCACCACTTCCTCGGCTTTGGAGCCCTCGCTATTGGGGTCGTTGGTCTTGTTACCTTCGGACAGCACCGGTATCGCCGAGTGTTTGGCTAGGGTATCCGGCACAATTTTAACCGCGGTGTCGCCTTCTATCGCCGCAAAGCCGTGCACCTGTAACGCCGAGAGAAACACCTGGTAGGCCTCTTCGCGGTTCAGGCTCTGGCCTGCGAGCACCGTGATCTTCCCCTTTACATTGGGGTGAATGATGATGTTCTTGTGGGTGATGCTTTGCGCCCAGTT
>Ga0105359_10003533_pt1 | contig 12758 bp, 8 predicted proteins | sample GOMGulsemesocosm_6_FD_83659 | JGI IMG/M metagenome (GOLD analysis project Ga0105359, IMG submission 83659) | Methane-oxidizing microbial communities from mesocosms in the Gulf of Mexico - GOM8C Gulf of Mexico | ecosystem: Environmental > Aquatic > Marine > Cold seeps | place: Gulf of Mexico... | reverse complement strand
TTATTCACGGCGTCTGGTGTTTGCACCAGCAGCTGGCAGGCTCTGGACATGCGTCGCTCGTCTCGCCAGCGGATGATGGTGGAGCCGGTTTGCTGTTTGAATAGCGTGGACAATCGTGCGGAGGAAAGCCCAACTTCACCGGCGAGAAAATCGATGGAAAAGGTTTGATCGAAATGCTGGGCGATATAGTCCATCGCACGCCTGACTCGCTTGTCTATGGCTTCCAGTGAGTGCTGGGGGGCCAGTTGTCGACAGCGGATAAGCAGCTGTTCCAACAGGTTATGCATGAGTGCATCTGACAGGTGTGAGTCACTGAATTGAGCGGTGATCATCTGGTCTAACAAGGTTTTGAGTGTCGAGAAGTCATCGCCACTGGTCGCAAGATGGTAGATGTTGGGGCCAGATTCCGGCCACTCCAAGAGCTTCAACAACTGTTCTTCCTGGGGGAAATAGACCCATTGATGTTCCCATAGGGCGCAGTCGGTATCTCGGCCATAGTCATAGAGGGCATCCGGGGAAAGCAAAACAAGATCGCCCGGTTGGGTGCTTAAGGTGGTTCGCACACAGTTGTAACGACCGGTGCCCTGGGTGGTCAATTGCAGGCTCCAGCCCAGCTTTATATTGGGGCGCTTGGTGATTAAATCACTGATTTCGCCTTGCTTATTACGGGTGATACCCGGGGTGATGTGGTTGGTGAAGACCGCATCCACCTCTTCCAGTGAGTTGTAAATAGCGATCAGAAATTGCATCGCATCTTGCGCGCTCAAAGCCTCAGGGTCTATTAACGCCGATTGCCACTCGGTGATCAGCTGTCCGGTATTGATCTGCTGTTGGAACAGAGAGTGACTGATTTGTTCGGGTAGGTCGCGGGTCAGCATGTGGTATGCGCTGCCGTGGTGATCACCCATGACAAAGCGCATGCAGAAGCTGAACTCCTCCCGTGCTACTGGCTGATCATTAAGCATTCGCCAATGTATTTCGGCGGCACGCTGAATCTCCGTCATGTAATGTTTTAGTCCATATTTTTGTTGGGTTTTCTGTATTTTCTTCATTCTGTTGTGCTGCAACAATAGAGTCAAGAGTAAGTGTCTAGAACAACAGGATATAGAACAGCTGCTTTTTGTGCATATTAGTATTGTCTATATTCCAACAAATGCTATTTCGGCCAGCTAGCCCAGATTCATGAGCATCAAGGCTGTGGAACCATGTTCGAAGAGAGTCCCTATGAAAAAGAATCGAGTAAAGCGCACATTTGTTTACCGCTCCCTGTGCCTGTTGGCACTGCTGTCTCCCTCTGAGTTACTGTTGGCTGAGGTGTCTATGAATGGGTCAAAGCCGTCCATTGAAGAGCGCTCCGAAGAGCTCTTGGCAAAGCTAACCCTGGAGGAGAAGGTCTCGTTGCTGTCGGGCGCTGACTGGTGGAGCACGGTGGCCATTGAGCGTGTGGGTATTCCTTCCATCAAGGTTTCCGATGGACCCAATGGTGTGCGTTCTAATAATAGCGAACCTACGACCTTGTTCCCTACCGGGGTGGCCATGGCCTCCACCTGGAACCCCGAGCTGATTGAGGATGTTGGGGCGGCGATGGGCAGGGAAACCCTGGCCATGGGTTCCCATGTGCTGCTGGGGCCCAACATCAACATTCAAAGAACACCCCTGGCGGGGCGCAACTTCGAGTCCTATTCCGAAGACCCTCACCTGGCGGGTGCCATCGGTGTCGGTTTCGTGCGCGGCGTGCAGAGTGAAAACGTTGGTACCTCGGTCAAGCATTTCGTTGCCAACAATCAAGAGCACCAGCGCCAGACGGGCAGTTCCAACGTTGATGAGAGAACTTTGCGAGAAATATACCTTCCCGCGTTTGAGCAGGTGGTTAAGGAGGCAAAACCCTGGACCGTGATGGCGGCCTACAACAAGGTTAACGGTCAGTTTATGACTGAAAACAAGCGTTTGATTCAGGGTGTTCTAAAAAATGAGTGGGGCTTCGACGGTGTGGTTGTCTCCGACTGGGGGGCCTTGCACGCCACCGAAACGGCAGCCAGTGCCGGCCTTGATCTAGAGATGCCGGGTCCGGCCACTCAGTATGGCGGCAAGCTGGTCGATGCGGTTAAGCGCGGCGACCTGGACGAGCAAACACTGAACGATAACGTCAAGCGCATGCTGGGTTTAATTCTCAAGTCCACGATCGATGGCGAGGGTGCCGGGCTTGTAAACCGCGGCGCGGTAAACACCCAGGAACACCAGCGACTGAGTCAAACGGTCGCGGAAGAGGCCATTACGCTGTTGAAGAACCGAGGCAATCTGCTGCCTATCAACAGGGCAGAGATTTCGTCGATTGCGGTTATTGGTCCCAATGCCGATGCAGCCATTATGCAGGGCGGCGGCAGCTCACAAGTGGTGCCTTTCCAGCAGATTACTCCGCTGGAAGCTTTGCGTGAAGAACTGGGCCGCGATGTTGAAGTGCACTATGCCCAAGGTGTCGACAACGAGCCGGAGCCAGCCACATTGGACGCCCGATTGCTGAGCCCAACGGCAGATAAAAAAGAGCAGGGTTTACGGGTCGAGTACTTTGAGAATCAGGACTTCCAGGGCGAGCCGGTAAAAACCGCCGTTGATCGCCACTTCTCCAAGCTTGGCTTTGCAGATGAGCTGGCGGCATCGGCGCGCAATAAATTTTCCGCACGCTGGTCAGGGTTTTTCTGGCCAAAGGTGAGCGGCAGCTATGATTTTGAATTGGTGCACTTATCCAGTGCCCGTTTAACCATCGATGGCAAACCACTCATCACCGATGAAACCCAGAAGGGCCACACCAGTTTTCTGGAGTTTCTGCAGGTCGGTGCCCGCACCGCCAGCATCGAGCTAAGCGCAGGCAAGGGTTACCCCATCACGCTTGACTATGTCGCGGGTAAGGTGCCTCTACCGATGAACCTGCTGCGACTTGCCAGTCGTTCTCCATCGGGAAAAATTGCTGACGCGGTGGCTCTGGCAGCCAAAGCGGATATCGCCATTGTTGTCGCCGGTGTTTCAACCACCTCGGAGAGCGAAGGGCGTGACCGCACCGATTTGGAACTCTACGGCGAACAGAACGCCTTGATTGAAGCCGTGCTCAAAGCCAATAAAAATACCGTTGTTGTGTTAAATAACGGCGCCCCCTTGGCTATGCCCTGGATTGATCGGGCCGATACCGTGGTTGAGTCCTGGTTGCCTGGCCAAGAGGGCGGGCGTGCAATTGCCAATGTCCTGCTTGGCAAAGCCAATCCATCGGGGAAGCTGCCGGTTTCATTTCCCAAGCGATTGCAGGATAACCCGAGTTATCTCTTTTACCCTGGCCATCGCGACGCCATGTATGGCGAAGGCATTTTTGTTGGCTATCGATACTACGACAAAAAGGAAATAGAGCCCTTATTTCCGTTCGGTCACGGGCTTTCATACACGACATTTAAATATGGCGAAGTGGAATTCTCCGGCGGTGATGTTAACGCTGGCGCAATGCAAGTAACGCTAACGGTGGAAAATACCGGAGAGCGGGCGGGTAAAGAAGTGGTGCAGCTGTATGTGCGCGATGAGATCTCATCCGAGGTTCGCCCGCTGAAAGAGCTTAAAGGCTTTAAGAAGATTGCACTTAAGCCTGGTGAATCCAAGAAGGTTAGCTTTAGCTTGTCTAAAAGGGATCTGTCTTATTATGACCCACATAGTCGTTCGTGGGTTGCCGAGCCTGGATTGTTTAAAATTCTTTTGGGCAGTTCTTCGCGAGATATTCGTCAGGAGCTGGCTTTTGTTTTAGAAGATGGCAGGGTCTCCACGCTGAGCGGCAAGCGTGTTGAGAAAAAGGTAGCTAAGAAAAAGCTAGTTGAGAAAAAAATCGTTAGCAATTAGTAATGGGTTTCTAGCCTGTTCTTGTTTGTCTGAAAAAGAGAGTTGATTTTTATGTCTTACCGCCAGTTAATTTTATCCGCCCTGGGCTTTATGGTGTTATCTGCACCGGTTAAGTCGATAGAGGTGGCGGTCTCTTCAACAGAAGCCGCGGTCGGAAAAGCAGTGCCATTTTCTCAGTCGAATAAAGCATCAAGCCAATCCAAGCAGCCTAATATCATTTTTATCTTTGCCGACGACCTGGGTTACGGTGATATCAGTCAATACGGCTCTAAGACCATTCAAACGCCGAATATCGATCGCATGGCGCAAGAGGGCATTAAGTTTAATGAGTTTTACGCCGTCTCACCGGTTTGCACACCATCGCGCGCCGGATTATTGACCGGGCGTTACCCTATTCGTCAGGGCATACACGATGTCTTTTATCCTGAGAGTTTTCAGGGTATGGATCCGCAGGAGGTGACCATTGCCGAACTACTGGGTGATGCCGGATACAGCACGGGGCTCATAGGTAAGTGGCATCTGGGGCATCACGAGCAATTCATGCCGTGGAATCAGGGCTTTGATGAGTTTTTCGGCCTGCCCTATAGCAACGACATGGGTGGCCTGTATTATTTTCGAAATAAAGAGATTTTGTTTGAGGAAGTTGATCAACGCTTCCTGACCAGAACATATACCGAGCAAGCATTGGCGTTTATTGAAAAACATCAGCAGCAACCGTTCTTTCTGTATGTATCCCATAATATGCCACACGTGCCCCTTTATGCCTCGCCACAATTTGAGGGGCGCTCCAAGGGTGGCCTCTACGGCGATGTGGTGGAGGAGCTGGATTGGAGTGTCGGTAAAATTTTGGACAAGCTCGAGCAGTTGAATCTGTCGGAAAATACACTGGTGGTGTTTACCAGTGATAATGGTCCCTGGAAGTTGATGGGCGAGGCGGGTGGTTCCGCGGGAGGTTTGCGCGCAGGCAAACAGTTTACTTTTGAAGGCGGTATGCGGGTTCCGGCGGTTGCCTATTGGCCGGGCACCATTGCGGCCGGGTCCGAGCCTGCGGGCATGGCGACCATGATGGACTGGCTGCCCACATTTTCCCAGCTGGCGGGTGCCACCTTACCGATAGACCGAGCGATCGATGGGCAGGACATCAGTGGATTGCTGAAAGGTACGGGAACCCGGGAAGATCAGGCGTTATTTTATTATATGAACGGCGAGTTACGCGCCTATAGAAATGCTGACTGGAAAATAAAATTACCTTACCAAAGTCCAGTTGGCTTTTTGTCCTGGTTGAACCCGGGATTTGTGCCGAACCACGAGTTGCTGTTGTTTAATCTGAAACTAGACCCAGAAGAGAGGAATAACCTGGCGGACAAAAACCCACAGATCGTGGCTTCAATGCTGGCGGATGTTGAGGGTTTTACGAATTCGTTGGGTGAGCTTCCAGAGGCTAAGAAAACCGGAAAAAATATGGACTATAGCCCCTATATTGATTTGATCGCAGGGCTTCTTGGTCGATCATTAGCGCTCATCGCTGTGTTTTTTGTCTCGCTCTACTGTGTCTTGCGATGGATGATTAAGATCATTAGATCGAATCGATTAAAGGTTAAAGCTAATAGAGCGTAACCATTTTAAAAGTAACGAAAATAAAGGGAAATGAAACATTGGGTGCTTTCGTAAATAAGGACAGGTTGATCGCTGTTTCGATTGTCTTGTCGCTAATGATGATGAGTTCGGTCGCCAGGGCTCAGCTTCAATGGAACAGCCTTGAAGATCTTCTGTTAGAGAAGAATTGTCGGCGCCTGGGTGTGCTCTATAGCCATTATGTGGACCTTGACCAAGCGGATAAGGTGGCGGATTTATTCACCGAGACGGGTGTTTTCTCCATGGGAGAACTGGAGGTTGTGGGGCGCCAGGCCATTTTGGAGTTGTTCATTAACATCCAGAACAAGAAGGGCTTCATCAGTAAACACTTGTTGAGCAATGCGACCTTTGTTCGCAAGAGCGATTCGCTAGCCGAGGGGCGCTCCTATGTGGCGGTTTATAACTACCCGGAAAAACTCGGCAGTGGAAATCAGGAGTTGCACACAAAACCCGTCGCTGCAGCTCAATATGTGGATCAGTATGCGCTATCTGAAAAAGGTTGCCTGATTAAACATCGGAAGGTCGTTCCGGTATTTTTACGACAAGCTCCCTCTATAAAATAATCAATAGTCCAGCCAATAGGTATGTTATGAGTTTCCTTCCCTACGCCGTGCCGTTTTTCCTTCTATGTATTGCCTTTGAAATATTTTGGGGCTGGAAGAAAGGCGACAACACCTACCGGGTCAACGATAGCGTTAATAGTCTCAGCTTGGGTTTGTTGAGTACGGTGACCAAGTTTATTTTTCTTAATATCGGCCTGCTGGTGTTTTCTCGTATAGAGCAGCAATATGCATTCACCAGGCTGGATTTTGAGTCAGGCGTGGCCTGGGTGACCGGTTTAATCATTTACGATTTCTTCTATTACTGGTTCCATAGAATCAGTCACGAGCGACAGATTTTTTGGGGATCCCATGTCGTTCACCATCAAAGTGAAGATTACAACCTGAGCACGGCGCTGAGACAGACCAGTACGGGTTTCTTGGCAACCTGGGTGTTCTTTATTCCATGCTTTCTGTTGGGAATGCCCGTCTACATGTACGTGAGCATTGCGTCGGCACACCTTATCTACCAGTTCTGGATACACACACAGCACATTCCCAAGCTAGGTGTGTTGGAGTGGATCTTTGTGACGCCTTCAAACCATCGAGTGCACCATGCTCAAAACCCGAAGTATATTGATAAGAACTATGGTGGTTTGTTCATTCTTTGGGATCGAGCCTTTGGTACGTTTATTGAGGAAGACGAGGATGAAGAAATTCTCTACGGCCTGCGCACAGCGTTGTTAAGTTGGAGTCCGTTGTGGGCGAATGTTCATGTTTTTTATAATATGTTCGTGGATGCTTGGAGAACCGAATCCAGGTCGGATAAGCTAAAAATGATCTGGTCGCGTACCGGCTGGCGTCCAGAGGACGTGGCACGGAAATACCCAGTGCAAAAAACGGATCTGGATAACTTTATCAAGTACAGCCCGAATCTTGATCTGACCCCCCGTGTGGCCATCGTATTCCAGTACCTTCTGCTGACGTTCTTCCACCTTTGGGCGGTGAGTCAATACGATACTCTTAGTTATGGTGTGATGCTGGGCTTGTCAGTTTTTCAAATCTACACCGTGATTGCCCTCGGTGCGGTGATGGATGGCAAGACCTATGCGCTGAGAGTTGAAGCGACACGTTTGCTGGTGTTGTCGACCGTCTTGGGCTATTTCTACCTCTCCGGTCAAGTGGGATCGACCTGGATGTTGTTCGGTGCTGGCTACTTGTCAGCCAGTGCCCTACTGATGTGGCTCTCAATTTCAGATTCCAAAGATGATGATGCTCTGGTTTCTGCCGCGTGAGGCGAGTCGACGTATATTTTTACTGTGTTTTAATTTACTGATGTTTGGTGTTGATAATGAAGTTTACAATAATTTGTGGAAGTAACCGTCGTGATTCAAATAGCATGAAAGTCGCGACCCATATGCGTGCCATACTGCTAGAGCTCAGGCTCTGTGAAGATGTTTCAATTGTTAGTCTGGCGGACCACAACTTACCGCTCTGGGATGAGGACGTTGTCTTAAGCGGTTCAGTCTTTTCTGCCGCGATAGAATCAATATCTCGTGAGCTGGATGCCAGCGATGCATTTGTCGTGATTTCACCCGAGTGGCACGGTATGGCGGCGCCAGCACTGAAAAACTTCTTTATGTATTGGGGCAAGTCCGAACTGGCCCATAAGCCAGCATTGCCGGTTGCTGTTTCTTCCGGTGATGGTGGAGCCTACCCAATCGCAGAATTGAGAATGAGCGGTTATAAGAATAATCGAATTTGTTACCTGCCCGAGCAGTTGATTGTTCGCAATGCCGATAATGTCTTGAACGATGGCGCCGTCAAGGGTCAGGAAGATGAATACATCCGCAGCCGCTTGGAATACTGCCTGCAATTACTCAGTAGCTACGCCAGTGCATTTTTGACAATACGACAATCTCCAGTGTTGGAAAATACCAACTTTCGCAATGGTATGTAGCCCTGCATCGTTAGTTAGATTAATGAACGAAAAACTGCCAGCGGATGTTTCATTGAATTGGGATTACCCACAGCCCTTTTTGATGGACGTTAACGTGAAACCTGAGCATATCGATGGGCTCAAACACGTCAATAATGCCGTTTATGTGAAGTGGTGCGAGCAGGTGGGCTGGCATCACTCCGCTGCACTGGGCTTGAGTCTTAATGAGTATCAAACATTAGACCGAGCTTTGGCGATTCGCCGCAGCGAGTTTGAGTATTTGCGGGCGGCGCATCTTGGTGACGAACTGCAGGCGGCGACCTGGCTGACAAGCACCGATGATCGCCTGACGCTCGAACGGCACTTTCAGATAATCCGTGTTCGAGATGGTGTGACCCTGTTGCGCGCTCGCTGGGATTTGATTTGCATTGCCATGAGCAGTGGTCGACCAAAGCGCATGCCAGAGGCATTCAAATCCATCTACGGCGCCGCTGTGAGGCGTTTTCAGGCATTAAGGTAAAGCTATACCTTAATGCTATATGACGCTCCTGGATTTAATCATTGTCCATCTTAATTTTCTGCTGTTATAGAATTCTCCATATCTTGATCATTTTTCTGCATTCAATTAAGAGCTTGGGCTTGCCACAATGAATGACGGTGTAGATAGAGCGAAAAAAGTCAGGTAATTCTATATCCTCCGGCGTTATAAGTGACGCTTGTCTAACTTCGAAAAATAAATCACAGGCGCCGGGGCCATGATAATAAATTTGGAGAGTAGAGTATGAGCTTGAAAAAAAATCGCCTTGCAGCGGCCATCGCCGTCGGTACGGTTGCGCTGCTATCGTCTCAACAGAGCCTGTCTGATGATGGTTTCCTGTTGGAGGAAATCGTCGTAACAGCGACCAAGCGCGCAGAAAATGTTCAGGATATCCCCCTGGCGGTTACTGCGGTTGACGCGGGTTTGCTCGAGCAGCGCAGTATCAGTGATATTGAAAGCCTAGCGACTTCGGTTCCGGGTTTGCACTTCTCCCAAGCGGGTTCAGACACGCAAATAACAATTCGCGGTATTGGTTCGGAGCAGAACTCGGTGACCGGTGACCCGGGTGTGGCGTTTCATATTGACGGCGTCTATCAGTCTCGTTCCAGTGCTGGCTCAGCGCTACTCTATGACCTGGCTCGAATTGAAGTCTTGCGCGGCCCGCAGGGTACTCTCTACGGCCGCAATGCCACCGGTGGTTCTATTAACGTCATCTCCAAGCGCCCTGATATGGAGCTGAGTGGCAAGCTCGAGTACCAGCTGGGTAACTATAATCAGAAGCAGGTCAGCGGTGTGTTTAATGCACCCTTGATTGAAGATAAGTTACTGTCGCGTATCAGTTTTCAGCAGGAAACTCGCGACGGCTTCTACAAGAACGTCAGTGAGGGTCAGGCTGATCTGGATGATGTCGACAGTCAGGATCTTCGAGCACAATTGTTGTTCCTTCCCAATGACGATATGGAAGCCTTGTTGTCGTTCAACTACTCAACCGATACCGGCGCCAGTAACGCCGGCGGTCATAATGTCGGCCCTTATAGTGGGCTCGCCACGCTTGCCCCCTCTTACGCTTCTGTCAGCCCAGACCCTGAGGGCGACTGGCAGGCTAGTACCGATGGTAAACACGCCACGGACAACAAGCGCCAGGGTGCAAGCTTGACCCTCGACTGGGATTTGGGCGATGTGGCTCTTAAGTCTATTACCGCTTGGCAAGACAACCTGGTTGATCAGGTACGCGATGTTGATTTCACCGACGCCGAAATTATGAACGAGCTGCGCCTGCAGGACAGTCGTCAGTTTTCTCAGGAATTGCAGTTGAGTTCCATCGATGACAGCCCACTGCAGTGGTTAGCCGGCCTCTATTGGCTGGAAGAGGAAACCGAGGCAGATTTTTGGGTATTCGATGACGGCACCGGACTCAGTGCGCTGCCTTTTTTCCCCACGGTTGACACCGGGTTAGGGTTTTCCGCCATTGGCGGCAATCAAAGTGTCATTAACAGTGAGTCTATGGGCGCCTTCGCGCAGATTAACTACGCGATTGATGATGACTTAAAACTGACCGCAGGCCTGCGCTACAGCGAAGACAAGAAATCGGCGGATATCCGATTCAAAAAATTTGGCGGTGCTGAATTCTTCCATACAAAGCAAGACAGTTGGGAATCAGTGACCGGTAAGCTTGGCTTGGATTGGTATGCAACGGAAGACAGCATGATCTATGCCAGCGTCTCGACTGGTTTTAAGTCGGGCGGTTTTCTGCAAGATCCTGATTCTGACGCTTATAATGAAGAAAATATCACCTCTTTTGAGCTCGGTTCCAAGAACCGTTTTCTTGAAGGTCGTCTACAGGCTAATATCAGCGCTTACTTCTATGATTACCAGGACATGCAGTTGTCCACAGTAGTCGATAACCAATTGGTAACCACCAACGCCGGTAAAGCGGAAGTTAAAGGTATCGAGCTGGAGCTGTTGGCTCGCCCCATCGAGGCGCTGATCCTCAGTGCGAACCTAAGCCGTACCAACGCCAACTTTGTTAGCTACAGCGCCGATGACCCAACCGTTGCCGGTATCGCGGTAGAGGTATTGGATGGCAATGAAATGGCACGTTCACCTGACTGGACGGCGAACCTGTCCGCGGCCTACACCGTCGATATGGACATGGGATCTGTGACCGCCAGTGCCAATATGTTCTGGTCCGATGAGGTGTATTTCAGTGCCTTTAATCGCGAGGGCGAGGCCGCAGATCACCAAGGACAATATCACACCACTAACCTGCGTCTGCAGTTCGACAGTGCGGATGATGCCTGGAATGTCGCACTTGCGGTTAAAAACCTGGAAGACGAGCTGGTCGCCAGTAATGGCTTCGCAGCTACCGGTCTAGGTGGGCCAGAGGCCGTTGTACAGTGGCAAGCGCCGCGCACCTACTCAGTCTCCGCTGGCTATAATTTCTAAAATTTTCATTTCTGTCGTCTCTCGACGCTTAGGGGTGCGGCTCATATGAGCTGCGCCCTTTTTTATACCCAAACATTAATTTACCAATTAGAGCTACGGCCAAACGCTGCACTGACCGTTTGGCCTGTCTATTGCGAGGGAAAAAATGCCTGTTAATAAATCCGCACTTGCCGTTATTTTTACTCTACTGCTAAGCCTCTCTACGGGTTGTGTGAGCAGTAATAGTGTGAATGCAGATCCAGATGCAGACCTTATGGATCGAATGGATGAGCGCTTACCTTTTATGAGCAAAGTTTTTCTCTGGATGGCACAATTTCGCGAGCTGGAAATGTCCCTGGAGAATCGAAACAAAGCCAATCAGATGACCTTGGAGCAGAAAAGCCCGATAGCGATGGCCGATCTCGCCAGTGTTCGCGATATGACCATTGATTCTGAGGAAGGCTCCATACCCATTCGAGTCTATACCCCCGAGGGCGATGGTTTACTGCCGGTATTTCTCTACATCCACGGCGGCGGTTGGTGGACGGGCAATGACTATGTCACCGACAGCCCGATGACGCATTTGGCGGTGCAGGCCAAGATGATCGTGGTTTCTGTTGACTACCGTCTGGCGCCTGAGTTCGCTTACCCTGCTGGCTTCAACGATTGTTACGCCGTGCTTGAGTGGCTCAGTCGCAATGCCAAGAGCATAGGCGGAGACGGCGCTCGACTCGCAATAGGCGGCGGCAGTGCCGGTGCTAACTTGTCTGCGGCCATTACCCTGAAGGCTCGAGACGAGGCGGGACCAAAAATCGCCTTTCAATACCTGATGGTACCGGCGCTGGACTTGTCCGGCACCATCAAGTGGGACTCTATGGAGAGCATCGGCTCGGCCTATCCCGTGTTGAAGCGCTGGGGCGAAGCCGCTATGACGGCCTATGCACCTGACCCAGAGTCCCGCCTGAGCCCCTATGTCAGCCCGTTCTTGGCACAATCGTTCAGCGACCTGCCGCCGGCATTGATTGTCACAGCGGAGTTTGATGGCTTAAGGGACCAGGGCGAGGCCTATGGTGAAAAACTCAGGCAAGCCGGCGTGCCGGTCAAGGTCGTTCAATATGACGATGCCTTTCACGCCTTCGTACGCTCGCCGGAAAAGTTGATGGACAATATCTCGCAGGCCGCAAGCATGCTGACGGCAGTGTTTAAGAAGTAGTGGATCGTGTATTGCAACGAGGTGGCTTGTGCGTAGAAGAAATTGTTACAAGCCACCTCGATTTTTTATTGAATAACGGTTGAGTGAATGGACACCCTTTTCTATCGAAAGGGAGTGTTTTCCCATTGCCTTTTTTAAGTTCCTTTGTGCGTTATGGCACTGCCAATATTATCTTTAAAAGGCGCGACCCTATCAGGCGTTTAGCGTTACTTATCAGCGCCACTTTTCTCCAAAATAGTTTTATCATCCCCGCTTCGGCTTGGGCGAGAATGGCTGCGAAATTGTCGCGGGCTCAGTTCTGTAATCGACTTGAATAGGCTCGAGAAGTAACCAAAATCCTGATACCCAACATTCAGGCTGATGGTTTTGATGCTGTCTTCGGTGTTGATCAATTGATGTTTGGCCGACTCGACGCGCAGCCTTTGCAGGTAACGGGTGGGTTTGTCGCCGGTGGCTTTTTGAAAGCGCCTAATAAGGGTGCGCCTGCTCATGCCGATTTGATCGGCCAGTGTTTCGAATTCAACCTTGTCCATGAAATGTTGATCGAGCCAATCCTGTGCTCGGTGAATGCTACTGTCCTTATGCTGGCGCATTCCG
>Ga0105359_10003532_pt1 | contig 12761 bp, 11 predicted proteins | sample GOMGulsemesocosm_6_FD_83659 | JGI IMG/M metagenome (GOLD analysis project Ga0105359, IMG submission 83659) | Methane-oxidizing microbial communities from mesocosms in the Gulf of Mexico - GOM8C Gulf of Mexico | ecosystem: Environmental > Aquatic > Marine > Cold seeps | place: Gulf of Mexico... | reverse complement strand
TGTAATTCTGTTAAGTTGACGTGAAGCAAGATCCATTACATAAACATCAGGATTACCATTACGCGACAGCACCATGGCCATCTGCGTATCATCAGGAGAGAAAGCAGGCGCACTATTAGATCCTTTAAAGGATGCAATTTTTTCGCGCTTACCGCTGGCGATTTCTTGAATAAAAATCTCACTGCGACCATTTTCAAAACTCGCATAGGCGATTTTCTTACCATCAGACGACCAAGAAGGCGAAATAATAGGTTGCTTAGAAGAGAATATATTCTGCTCTCGAGCGCCATCAGCATCAGCATAACTCAGGTTAAACTTAGTTCGTTCGCGGTTCGTCGTGACATAAACCAACTTAGTAGAGAATGCTCCCGGCAAGCCCGTTAGCGCGGCAAAAATACGATCACTCATAAAATGGGCAATATCACGCAACGCGGAAGCGCCACCGGTTAGTTTTTGATTCATCAATGCGGTACGAGTATTCACATCAATTAATTTAAAGTTGATGATATATCCATCTCGGCCATCATCTTTGATTTCACCGATCACTAAATAGTCTTGTTTTAGCAGCTCCCAATCTCGATAAAATATCTCCTCTTCGGTATTTGGCAAGCTCAACATTTCTGTTTTAGCTAAGCTATTGAAATAACCACTACGACCAAGGTCGTTAGCAACAATTTGCGCCACATTTTCAGGCAAAGCTTTTAAACCTTTCCATTTAAAAGGCACTACCGCCATTGGGATGGCACTTTGTTTTCCCTTAGTAATCTCAATCACAAGTTCAGCTCGAGACTGCATGGCCAAGAGGCTCAATAAAATGACCTGAAAAACTAACTTAATAACCACACTTTTCATTACCACACTGCATCCTTAGGAGAGAATTCCATACTGAAATTTCTAAATTGTTGTTCAAAGATTCGACCATCTTTCGGCACCGGCAAAGGCTGAGCCCGTTTAACAGCAGCAATTACCGAGCGATCAACCGCTTCATTCCCACTGCCAACAGTGATGGACACATTAATCACTTCACCCGTTGGCACTAATTGTATTTTAACTCGCACCCTCATATCTGGGCGAGCACTGGGCGGATAGCGCCAGGTTTCATAAATTTTGGCTTGAATTTGAGCAACGATACTATTGGTAATAGCCTCATTCTTTTGTACTTGCTGCTCATCTAACAAAGCCTTTTCGATTGAACGCTCTTGTTCTTCAACTGCTAAAGCTTCCAGCAGCTCCGCTTCCTGCTCCCGTTCAAAAGCTTGCTGTTCTTCGAGTTCCTCTTGCTTTAGTCTCTTTTTTTCTGCTGCGAGTTCTTTTTTCTTTAACTCTTCTTTCTTTAATTCTTTTTGCTTCAACGCTAGTGCTTTCTTTTTATCCGCCTTGTTTTTAGCGGCTAACTTCTTTGCTTTGTCCTTAGCAGCCTTGTCCTTTTTCGCTTTGGCTTTACGTGTTTTATCTTTAGCCGCTTTTTTCTTGGCTAAATATTTCTTCCAATTTTCGTCTTTAAGACGCTTCTGCTCAGCCAGTTTTCGCTGCTTAGCCTGCTTGCTCTCAGTTTGTATGACTTTAGCTTGAATGTTTTTTGGCGTCGGCTCAGCCATTTGGCGCTTTTCTGCAGGCCATTGGATAGCAAATAGAGCTATGATCACAGCATGCAATATAACGGCAACTAGAATTGCTAAGCCATAACTTTGTGGGTCGAGAAGTTTCTTCCACATGCCTACATGCCTGCTTGTGGATCAGGGGCTTCAGTAATCAAGCCAACAGACGGTGCTCCAGCAGCCTGCAATATCCCCATCAAAGCAACGACAATACCATAAGGTACACTCTCATCCCCTCGAACCAGAACATCTGTTTTAGGCTGACTCTTTAACAAAGTAGTGACGTACTGTTTGATATCCACCAGCGCCATCGCTTTTGGATCATCACTCCCGCGCTCGAGATAATATAACCCCTTAGCTGATACAGATACGATCAATTGATTCTCATCTTCTGCGACCGCAACAGGGTTTGCATCCACATTGGGTAGGTCAACATCCACCCCTTGATTCAACATAGGTGCGGTAACCATAAAAATAATCAATAAAACCAACATAACATCAATATAAGGAACAACATTGATTTCGGCCATCGGCTTTCGTTTAGCCCCACCAACGGGGGCAAGTGGTGATACCCCTGGCATTATTCGCTTCCTTTCTTTTGCTGCTTCATACGATGGGTCTGACGATAAAGAATGGACGAAAATTCTTCGCCAAAAGTCTGCATCCCCGTCACTAATTGCTCTACTCGACTAGTAAAGCGGTTATAAAAGATAACTGCAGGAATCGCGGCTAATAAGCCCATTGCAGTTGCAACTAACGCTTCGGAAATACCTGGAGCAACCGAAGCAATGGTCGCTTGTTTCATCATCGCAAGGCCCTGAAAGGAATGCATAATCCCCCAAACCGTACCAAATAAACCAACATATGGACTGGTCGAACCCACTGTCGCCAAAAACGACAGGTGATTTTCCAATATCTCAGTTTCACGACTGATGGCAATTCGCATTGCACGTTGAGTCCCTTCCATTATCGAATCGGGTTCATCTGGCGCTTGCTGGCGAATTTTGCCGAACTCTTTTAAGCCACTGGTGAACACATTTTCAACGCCGATTGGCTCTGGGTTGTGCTGGCATTCTTTATACAGCTGATTAAGATCGATGCCCGACCAAAAGCGCTCTTCAAATTCGTTTAACTGCTGACGAGTTGCCGCCAATAAACGCCAGCGCTGAACTATGATCACCCAAGAGGCAATCGACGCCACAACGAGTAGCAGCATAACCAGCTGCACAACAAAACTGGCATTGGCGATTAATGAAAAAATCGACATGGACTGCTCAATGGATGTTTGTTCCACAATATTCCCCTAAAATTTTTACTTTTTATATTCGTTTAACTATTTTAATTCTAATATTTTACAGAAGTCTATTGCTCTACTGAAGGCTCTGGTAAACCAAAGTGGCGATACGCTAATTTAGTCGCCATACGTCCTCTTGAAGTACGCATCATATAACCTTGCTGTATTAAATACGGCTCCAATACATCTTCGATAGTATCGCGCTCTTCACTGATCGCTGCCGCCAAGCTATCAACACCGACCGGGCCGCCATCAAATTTTTCTAATAGTGCCAATAATAAGCGTCGATCCATATGATCAAACCCCTGGCTATCAACATTCAGCATATTCAACGCCGCATCGGCACTGGCTTTGGTAATGACACCATCGCCTTTCACTTGCGCATAATCGCGTACTCGACGTAATAAACGATTAGCAATACGCGGTGTCCCCCGCGAGCGGCGGGCAATTTCTTCAGCCCCTTCAGGCTCAGACTCTAATCCCATTAAACGCGCTGAACGTGCAACGATATTAGATAAATCTGCCACATTATAAAACTCTAAGCGCTGTACGATACCGAAGCGATCACGTAATGGCGCCGTTAATAAACCTGCTCGAGTCGTTGCGCCAACAAGGGTAAATGCTGGTAAATCGAGCTTGATCGAGCGAGCCGCAGGGCCCTCACCGACCATAATATCTAACTGATAATCTTCCATCGCAGGATAAAGAATTTCCTCTATCGCTGGATTCAAACGATGTATTTCATCAATAAAAAGGACATCCCCTTCCTCTAAATTGGTCAACATAGCCGCTAGATCACCGGCTTTTTCTAATACGGGACCCGAGGTACTTTTAATTGCAGAGCCCATTTCATGCGCAATAATATTAGCAAGGGTCGTTTTTCCTAAACCGGGAGGTCCAAATACAAGAGTATGATCCAAAGCTTCATCACGAGCTCGAGCTGCACCAATGAAAATCTCCATCTGCTCACGCACAGCGGGCTGACCGCGATAATCTTCTAAGGTATCAGGACGAATTGCACGGTCTTGCTTATCTTCTCGCTTAGGCGAAAAATCATGGTCCCCTTGCGACTCACTGCTCGGTGTCGCACTTATAAAGCGATCACTTTCGATCATAGGATAATTCCACGAGTAAATAGTTCCATATTACGGTTACATCATGCCTTTTAAGGCACGACGAATCATTTCTTCTGAGCTATCGATGTCCGCTGGCATCTTACTCAGCATCTTAGCGGCTTCTTGAGGTTTATAACCAAGAGAAATTAAAGCCGCTTCTGCTTCCGCGATGTAATGATTACGATGATCAGTTTCCGACTGATCAACCGCAGCCCATAGCGGTGCTTGTGTTTGCCATTCTTTGAGACGATCCTGCATTTCAACAATAAGGCGTTCAGCAGTCTTTTTACCAACACCAGGCAGCTTAGTTAACGCCGTCACTTCATGATTTTGAATGCAGCGGGCGAAAGTATCAGCATCCATACTGGATAATATTCCCAGCGCCAATTTCGGCCCAACACCACTGACCTTAATAAGCGTACGAAACATAGTGCGTTGCATCTTATCGCTAAAACCATACAACAGTTGTGCATCTTCGCGTACGGTAAAATGGGTGAACAAGGTCACCTTGCTGCCAACCTTACCTATATCTAAAAAACTCGATAAGGGCGCCTGAACTTCATAACCAACACCATTGACATCAATGAGCAAATCAGGAGCTTGCTTTTCAATTAATACACCGCTTAAACGTCCAATCATTCTTGCTTCTTCTTAGGCAACGAGTTAAATGCGCTAGCCTAACAGCTATCTTTAGCGCATGCGACCACGGCTAAATTTACCAGCGCCAAGATTGGCGATTAAGCTCGCACTCGTATGCGCGTGAGTAATAGCTATCGCCAATGCATCAGCCGCATCTTCTTGTGGCTTGCCTGGCAATTTTAATAACAGCTGTACCATGTGCTGGACTTGAGCCTTTTCTGCACTTCCTTTACCTACGACTGCTTGCTTTACCGCCCTAGCCGCATATTCAGCCACGGGCAAACCCTTTTGTACTGCCGCGACAATCGCCACCCCCCGAGCCTGGCCTAATTTCAAAGCAGAGTCGGCGTTCTTTCCCATAAACACTTGCTCAATGGCAAATTGTTGCGGGCTGTAGGTTTCTATAATCTCACTAACCCCTTCAAAGACCTGGCCCAAACGTGCAGGCAACTCTTTTTCAGTAATACGAATACAGCCACTGGCGATGTATTCAATTTTTTGGCCGACCACATTTATCACGCCATAACCGGTGATGCGCGAACCTGGGTCTATACCTAAGATGATGGCCATATAATGTTCTTAACTAAAATAAATGGGCTATTCTAAACCGTCCTACTCGTTTCAGATAGCGCTAGTTTTTACCTGCATATATCGTATTATGAACAAAAAGCATTAATAAAAATAAAATAGATACCGCCGACAGAACACGGAAAGAGTCACTGCATGTCATTAAAAACAGAGCTGCCATTATTTACTCGCTACCCTCAAATCAAACAGCAACTTAGCCCACAGCAATTTGCTTGCCTTCCTACCCCGATAAAAGCCTTACCTGGACTTGGGTCTAATGCCTGGATAAAACAAGATGACCTAACCCACCCCAATTATGGAGGCAATAAAATACGCAAGCTGGATTTTGTTTTAGCGGAGATCAAGCGCAATAAGAAAAAACATGTAATAACCTTTGGCGCGACGGGCAGCAATGCTGGAGTGGCTACCGCGATGATGTGTTATCGCAATCAATTAAAATGTACAGTCTACTTATTTGAACAGCCGCTGAGCCAAACGGTTAAAGATAACTTAGCCTTAATGCAAACCTATGGCGCTGAGCTAATTTTTTGCGGTTCGTTATTAAAAACTGTATTGAGCTTTTATTGCAGTCGCTATCGCTTAAATAAAGACAGCTACTTTCTTTGGGCGGGCTGTTCTAATTCAGTCGCGACTTTCGCCTACATCAATGCCGCCTTTGAGTTAAAACAACAGATAGATGATGGCGATCTACCCGAGCCTGAACACATCTTTGTTCCTGTTGGTAGCTGCTCTACATTAGCGGGACTCACCTTAGGCGCACAACTTTCGGGACTAAAAAGTAAAATCATTGGTATCCGCGTAGCCCCCGCCTACTTAGGCCCCTTCCCTGCATGTACAGCCAACGAAGTGAATAAAGTAATAAAAGTCGCCGCTAAGCAGATGCGAGACTGGGGCATTAAAGGTCTAGCAAATATTCCTAAATGCCAATTCAACGATGATTTTTACGGCGATGGTTACGGCATAGCCAGCAAAGAAAGTCTGAAGGCAATTGAAACCTTTGAACAGCAAGGGATTGTGCTAGAGAATACCTATTCCGGAAAAGCAGCAGCGGCTTATTTGCAGCAGCTACAACATGACAACTCTGAGCAAAAACCACAGCTGTTCTGGCAAACCTTCAATAGTGTGGATGCGCTGTCACAAGCCCAACAGCACACCGATGTCAATGCAGCATCAAGCCTAAGTGACAAGCTTCAGCAATATTTAGCCAATAAACGTTAACCTAGATTTCAGTAAGGCCAGTACCCTAGTGCTTGGCCTTGCTCATCCTTAAGCGAGAAAGATCTAATCGATTTAGGTATTTTTACTAACATACAGGGCGATGTCAGCATTTGTGCCTGCATACTTCCTGTTGTGGGCTGCTGAGTCACTCGCGTTACTTGCCAATGATTTTGCTCCATTAACCAGTTCGTCAACTCAATACCATAACCCGCACTTGGCTTTTGCCCGCTGCTGACGATCAAGACATTATCTTCTAACCAATTAATTTGCGCATGCTTAAGCTGCTGCTGAGTCGCACTGGGTAAAGCTAGCCATTCATCCTCTTGCTCCAACCAAATATAGCTTTCACCTTGGGAAACATAACACTGCTGACTCTGAAAACTCACTGGCACCGTATAAACAACCTGCGAAGGCTGAGATCCACAAGCCATTAACGATAAGGTCATCGCGGCTACCAATATGTAATTGTTCTTATTCATGCTAATTTATTGTCCAAATAGTTTTGTGCTTGGCATTGTCTCTGCGCTCACTTTATAAGCTGAAAAAGTAGGCGACTTTTCATCTTCTCTTGCTAAGTTGGACACACTAGAGTTCAAATAATTCACTGTCATATTAATCTCGTAGTGCACCTGCTCTTCACTTATTTCGATAGCTCTTGGTTGGTCTAACGTTGGGTATTGACCACATGACTCACCGGCATCACAAATAATATTATCGAAGTCTAAATCTGATCCTGTGGAAATTAAATAACGTCCTTTTTTTAAGCCATATAATTGATAGTGATACTCTCCGTCTTGAGCGACTAACGCTGAGCTACCGCCTACCGTTGGAAAAATACCCTCACTATTGGGCTCAGCATCTGCATCAATAATGACTATATATTGTACACCGGCATTGGCCGTTAAATCAGGATTCCCTACCTGTAATTGCACAGAAATAATTAAATCCTCTACCTCAACTAAAGTAGAACTAATTTTTATGCTGGCCTGATAACTTCCTTCTGATAAAGTATCGCGATCAACCGTTACCGTATAGCTGCCTAAGCCCGCCACACGATTCAAACTTAACCAATCACTATTACTACTGCCAACGGATAAAACTTCAGCCGCGATATCACCAAGCTGTGCATCCGTTTCTACGCCCGAGGCACTCAGAATGAAATTCAATTCTGACTGACTGACATTAAAAAACAAATAGCTATTCGAGCTTAATATCTGTGGCCCTGAATCCTGCAGAATTTGTAATACAGATTTCTGAGCATCAATTAAGCCATAGCCAAAAATATCATCTCGCCCTAAAGTTCCTAGATCTTGGGTTAAACGTCCGGCACTCAAATGCCCTAAAAATTCAGTATGGGTTAAGTTTGGCTGCGCTGATTTCATCAAAGCTGCAACACCCGCAACATGAGGTGCAGCCATAGAGGTTCCTTGCAAAGAGCCATAGGTTAAAATAGCTGGGCCATTTAGATCATCACCCCAAGTACTTAAGATACCACCATCGACCGAGAAATCCCCACCTGGGGCCGCAACATCAATGGTAGAGCCAAAATTAGAATAACTCGCTTGTTTTAACGTACGCCCTACCGCCGCGACGGAAATCACCTGGTCATAGGCAGCAGGATAAGAAGGTGCCGAAGATGACTCATTCCCCGCTGCAGCAATAATGATGATGCCTTTAGCGATAGCCGCAGCATAAACAGCTTGTTCTATATTTGAGAAGCCTGGACCACCTAAACTGAGGTTAATGATATCAGCAGGAAATGAAGAGGCATTAGAGTTTGCACATACCTCACTATTGCTACGGGTTAATTGAGCAGCAAAGCAAACCCCCGCAATGATGTCACTTGCAAAGCCCCCTTCTTGTCCTAATACTCGAATCGGCATAATTTTCACATTCGGCGCAACCCCAGTTCCACCAATAGTATTGGCCGCTGCGGCAATGGTGCCGGCAACATGAGTGCCGTGAAAACTACTGCGTTGACCACTAATGGTTTTATCTCCAGGATCATTTGCATCAGCATCTTCTGAACCCGCAGAGCCATCACCCACATAATCATAACCGGCAACCAGATTAGCCGATAAATCAGGATGCGCTGTGAGTACGCCAGTATCCAAAACAGCTACCGTAACGGATGGGGCCCCTCGGTTATCCAGAGCTTGCCAAGCTCCCGCAACATTTATCGTATCATAATGCCATTGAGACGGGGCAAATGGGTCACTGATGGTCGTTAAAGTGCTAGCAGTACGCCTCCAATTTGGCTCCGCATAGAGAATATCGTCATGCTCCTGGAGCAGTTCCACGACCTGTAAGGTTTCCCACTTAGAGTAAGTTGCGGAATTGACCGACTGTTTTCTATATTGAATATTATTATCCGCTAACAAGGCTTGAGCATTCTCTAGGGACAAGTTTTTTATCCGCCCTAAATCCACTCGACTGCGCAGTCCTTGAGCTTGATACTCCCGCTCAGGTTTCAACATGATATTCACCTGCCCTAAGGCAAAATCGGCAGCTGTATTATTCGATGCAGGCTGAAAAGCTAAAGAATAAATACCATGACTGTGCAGATCAGGTTTATTCACTTGTGGGGTAAAGCTTGGATTAATGGCGCTTAACTTAATAAAATAACTGCCTGTTTCCGGCACTAAAATAGCCGCGGCTAAGCGCCCATCATTTGGGCTTGTTTCGGCACTGACTAGTGCATTGACTTTGTCCGATGAAGAAAATAGTTCTATAGAGACTTTACCAAATACCCCCTCATAATTAACTTCCGCAATTTGAATATCAATCTTTTGAAATTCTTGCAGTTGCAACTGATAAAAATCTTCAGTATCTGTTTCATCCACAACCCCAGATAGCTGGCTCGTCGACGAGATGGCTTGAGCATCATTGAAATTATTATTGCCTAAGCTAGGGACAGGATCTCGAGTATCCACATCGACAAGATTACCTGATGCGGCCAAAATAATTCCAGAAATACTACCCGCACCCACAGCAACCTCAGCTTCAACCTCCCCCTGATTGCCTGAGGCCGTAGTATATTCTAGGCGTACACGATACAGACCAGGGGTTTCAAAAACATGACTCACAGTATTCGCCGCATTCCCCGCCTGCGTGATAAAGCCTTGATCACTGAAAGACCATTGATAAGAAAGAATTTCAGCATCGGTTTCAGCGCGAAACAGCCAACTTGCCGGTGCAAGCTCTTCTCTTTCTAGGTAACTGATGCTAACCAAAGGTTGGTTATCAGATGAAATAGAGCAAGCGGCCAATATAGCTATAAAAAAAGACAAGCAAGTAATACGAAAGGTATTCATGAAATTTAAAACCGAAAATAAGTCTGACAGGTAAAGTTTAGCCTCCTTTGACCTGCCCACCAAGCCGCTCCCCCCTGAATTAATAACTTTTTAGCTCATAAAGTTGATTATTAAGAACAAAACTAACGATTAATACATATTACAAGCGTATTAACTCATTCCCTCTACACTCAGAATATGAAGCAAGAAATACAAGCAACAAGTCATCGCTGTCAATATTCACATCCTAAGTATGGGCCTTGCCCCCATGCTGTCGATACACAGACAGTTGATTCTCAGAAAGCGGAACCGACTTTATGTTATTGGCATAACAATCAACCAAAATCAGAGCATGACCTAAAAACAAACTTAGAAAATTTAGCTCATCAAGGGGACCCTATGATCGGTTTGCAGCTACGCAAATCGAACCTCAACGGTATTAACCTTGTGCACTTAGGACATAAGGACGGCTTTGAACTGATTGATTGCGACTTTTACCGTGCCGATTTAAGAGAATCTCATTTATTTGGCTGTGATTTTACTGACTCATCGCTAATGAAAGCAGATTTACGTTTTTCTAATCTGCATTGTGCCAACCTTACCGGCTGTAACTTACTCGGAACCCGCTTAGAAGGCTGTCGCTTAGATAACGCTATCTGGGGTGAAAATATTATACAAGAGCAACAAGCGAAAGAGGCCAGCAATATAGATGCGCGCAAAGATTATTGGCAGCAAGCAGAGGAAATCTACCGCAATTTGCGCAAAGCAACAGAACAAGCAGGTTTATTTGAAATATCAGGACACTTTTTTGAACGAGAAATGGTTATGCGGCGCTTTCAAATGCCTATTTATTCAAGCCGTCGTTTTTTTTCAAAAATAGTCGATGTTTTCTGCGGATATGGTGAGCGCCCTATTCGCGTTGTATTATTCTCATGGCTCGCCATTGTTTTATTTGGCGCATTGTATTTTCTACTCGGCATCAGTGATGATGGTTTACTATTGAGTTGGAATAGCCAACAGGGAATCATTGAAAATATAAGTCAATTTATGACCTGTTTATATTTCAGTGTTGTTACCTTCACGACCCTAGGTTATGGCGACCTGACTCCGGTCGGATTTTCTCGAGCACTGGCAGCGATCGAAGCCTTTATTGGAAGTTTTACTTTAGCATTATTCGTCGTCGTTTTTGTAAAAAAAATGACACGCTAATCTCGAAATGAGTCAATAACTAAGCATTCAACTGACTATGAACAGTTAAACGATAGAACTCTTCCTCTAAACTATCCGCTACTTTATTGCGCCCTATGCTATCTAGATATTTCCTTAGACTCTGCATCAGTAAATCAGCTTGAACCTTAGCCAGTCGACGAAAAGAGTTCGCTTGTTTACGATCAACCATCATAGAGAGCATATTAAAATGGGCATCTGACAATACTTTTTCTGATTGCGGTAACTTATTATAATGGGTTAAAGCATGGGCTAGGTTCATACTCGCTAATGTATAATACTGCATAAACGTTTCTTGTCGCTTATTCCCAGTCAAGCCCAAGGTCGCTTGAGCTAGCGACTTTTCAAAATATAAAGCCGCCGTTTTATACTCTTTTTGATTAAAGTGCTCACTTCCCAAGCAGGTATTATATTCCCAACTTTCTAACAATTTTTGTATTTCTTTTGTCGTAATAAGCTTTTTTGAAAATAGAGTTTTAAACATATCCATAACACAATCACTCATCGTAAATGATAATCATTATCATTAAATCATATGAATGACTACTCGGCAAGTAATCTACTCAAACAATATTCAACAACTTCAATACTGTGGTCTAAACTCATAATAAGTACTTAAGTTATTTGTAGGCTAAGTACTGGGTAAACACTGAAAGGTGGCTATTTATTACTGGGGATTCATAGGTGCAGGACGAAGAACTCTACCGATCATACCGAGAGCAGATTCCACAATTGTTGTCGGAACTTGCCAATGCGGCTAAGCAATGGAATGAGAGTCCCTCTCAGGATACGTTTGATCAATTTTTTACCAAAGTTCTCGATATCAGCGGTAGTGCGGAGATGTTTGGCCAAACATCCATTGGCACCGTTGCGAACTCCTTACAAAATGAAATGTCTCCCTTTTTTAGATCAGAGAAAGCACTCGATAAGAGTTTAATTAAACGCATTAATGGCATTAACGAGCAACTGCTCAGCATGATGCAGCAGCCTACCGGTGATCAAAACACAGATATTCGAGAGGTATTATTTAAACCTAAAGTCTTCGATGAAGGCTTAATGCACATACTCGTCATCGAAGACGATCCCAAACTCGCACAGGATATTAAACAGAAGTTATCCAGTACCAGCTTTGAAATTACTATAATTCCTAATATCGCTCAGATAAAGCCCAGTTTCCAAGAAAATACTCGCTGTATCATTGCCAATTTAGATAATTTAAATGCTAAACAAATCGAGTTATTAGGCAGTATCGAAGAAGTTCGCTCCTCTTTACCTCTCATTTTCATCTCCGAGGATAATAGCATTGATGCTCGTTTAAAAGCAGTGCAGGCTGGCGGACAGGCATTCATTACTAAACCGGTCGATTATACTCAACTCTTGCAAGCCATTGATTCGCTCACAGAGCGCCAACTGATCCAAAAATATCGCGTTCTTATTGTTGACGATCAAAAATCCCTTTCTGATTATTACGCCAGCATATTAGAAGAAGCAGGCTTTGAGGTGATGTCAGTCAATCATCCACAAAAAGAATTAATGCCAGCACTGACTGAGTTTGTTCCAGATCTGATATTGCTTGATCTTTATATGCCCTATTGTAATGGCCAAGATCTTGCTGGCATTATTCGCCAAATGGACAACTTGTTAAGCGTGCCTGTGGTGTTCTTATCCGCTGAATCCAGCACGGATTTGCAGCTACGCGCAATGTCTACCGGTGCCGATGCCTTCTTAACCAAGCCTGTTTCTCCTGACGATCTGTTATTGACCGTGCAATCTAGAATTAAACGCGGTC
>Ga0105359_10003531_pt1 | contig 12763 bp, 10 predicted proteins | sample GOMGulsemesocosm_6_FD_83659 | JGI IMG/M metagenome (GOLD analysis project Ga0105359, IMG submission 83659) | Methane-oxidizing microbial communities from mesocosms in the Gulf of Mexico - GOM8C Gulf of Mexico | ecosystem: Environmental > Aquatic > Marine > Cold seeps | place: Gulf of Mexico... | reverse complement strand
TTTGGTGGCCCACATGCTGCTTATCTAGCCACTAAAGATAAGTTCAAACGCTCTATGCCGGGCCGCGTTATCGGTGTTTCAATCGATAGCCATGGTAATAAAGCGTTGCGTATGGCAATGCAAACTCGCGAACAACATATTCGTCGTGAAAAAGCTACGTCAAATATCTGTACAGCACAAGCACTGCTTGCCATGATGGCCAGCTTCTACGCGGTTTATCACGGCCCTGTAGGCTTACGTCAAATCGCCACTCGCGTTGCTAGTTTGACACATACCCTTGCGCAAACACTAAGCCAAAATGGTTTTAAATCAAACGACTCACATTTTGATACCTTAGTTGTCGAAACGGGTAGTAAAACTGACGCTATCTTCTTGGCGGCTCAAAACAAGCTTATCAACTTATGGCGCGCTACTGATAGCAGCTTGTCGTTATCAATTAACGAAACGACGTCTTTATCTGACCTGGTTGAGTTAGCTGAATGTTTTGGTATTGAACTGACAGAAGATACGCTTGCGAATGCGAGCACAGATCTAGGTATCGATGAAAGTTTATTGCGTACTGACGCTATCTTGTCTCACCCAGTATTCAACAGCCATCACAGTGAAACTGAGTTGATGCGTTATATGCACCAGCTTGAAGTGAAAGATATTGCACTTAACCAAAGTATGATCCCACTGGGTTCTTGTACTATGAAGTTGAATGCTACGTCTGAAATGCTACCTGTTACTTGGACTGAATTTGGGCGTATTCACCCATTCGCACCACAAGAACAGGTTGCAGGTTACAACCAACTACTTGATGAATTGATCGTAATGCTTTCAAAAGCAACCGGTTATGACACTGTTTCCCTACAACCTAACTCAGGTGCGCAGGGCGAATATGCAGGTCTTATCGCGATTGAGAAATATCATAAATCTTTAGGTCAAGGTCACAGAAACATCTGTTTGATCCCAAGTTCAGCACACGGTACTAACCCTGCGTCTGCTGCCCTTGCTGGTATGAAAGTTGTTATCGTGAAATGTGATATTGAAGGTAATATCGATCTTATTGATTTGGCTGAAAAAGCAGAATTACATAAAGATAACCTAAGCTGCATCATGGCAACTTACCCATCTACTCACGGTGTATTCGAAGAACACATCCGTGAAGTATGTGACACAGTACATAAGTTTGGTGGTCAGGTTTACATTGACGGCGCTAACTTAAATGCTGTTTTGGGTATTGCACCTCCAGGACAGTTTGGTGGCGATGTATCTCACCTGAACTTGCATAAAACATTCTGCATTCCGCACGGTGGTGGTGGTCCAGGTATGGGTCCTATCGGTGTTAAATCTCACCTAGCACCTTTCCTACCAGGCCATAGTGTTGCCCCTGTTACAGGCGCTGACTCAAATACTGACCAGCAAAATGGCGCCGTTTCTGCCGCACCTTATGGTAGTGCAAGCATCTTAGTTATCACTTGGATGTACATCAAAATGATGGGTGATCGCGGTCTTAAGGGCGCGACTTATAATGCTATTTTGAACGCTAACTATATTGCTAAGCGTTTGGGCGAGCATTACCCAATCTTGTTTACAGGTGTCAATGGCACAGTAGCGCACGAATGCATTATCGACATACGCCCTCTTAAAGAAGAGTCTGGTATCAGTGAAGAAGACATTGCTAAGCGCTTGATGGACTTTGGTTTCCATGCGCCAACCATGTCTTTCCCTGTGGCAGGCACCTTGATGATAGAACCGACTGAATCAGAGAACCAAGAAGAGATTGATCGCTTCTGTGACTCTATGATTCAGATCCGCAATGAAATGAAAAAGGTACAAGCTGGCGAATGGCCACTTGATGACAACCCATTAGTGAATGCGCCACATACAGCGGATTGCCTATTGGATGCAGATTGGCAGCATGCTTACACACGTAAAGAAGCCGCTTATCCGCTACCTTGGATCAAAAACCGTAAATACTGGCCTCCTGTAGGTCGTGTTGACAATGTTTATGGCGATCGTAACTTGATCTGTGAGTGCCCGCCAATAGATAGCTACGAAGACTAACAAGTCTTTTGCTAGACGCGTTTGCTAATATTTAGCAAACGTGCATTAAAAAAGCGAGCCACAAGCTCGCTTTTTTTTCGATTAAAATTCACATTAATAAAGCCGATTAACACCCTAACCAGCACCCCTCATTAGAGATAAATAAAATCTGATAAAGAAGACAAGATTTGAACATCCATTGGGGCCATATTATTTACATCCGCCCTATTATTACGGTTAAGCCACACGCCTTTTAACCCTGCAGCACTTGCACCTAATGCATCTTTATTTAAATTATCACCGATATAAAAAGTCTCTTCAGGCTTTACGTTTGCAAGCAAACACGCTTTATGAAAAAGCTTAACATCAGGTTTACACAAGCCTGTGGATTCCGCCGTCATAACAAAATCAAAATGGTGATATATATTCATCGCTTTCAACTTTTGTTCTTGATGCAATTGCGAGCCATCCGAAATAACCGCCAAACCATGCTGTTTATTCGCCTTGATAAAACCCAAAACATCAGGGAATAACTGCCAAGCGGCTTCATAATGCGCCAGCACTGTTACAAACATCTCATCCGCATCTTCTGCCGTCACACTGTCATCTAAAAAAATTGCTCGCAGACGCCTTCTACGCTGCTCTTGATAACTAATATCCCCATCCAAAAAAGACTGAAAATGGACTTCAGCAATGTTTTTCCATTTATCGGCAAAACAACTTGCATCATAATCAGGAATTTTTTCTGAATAACACTCACCAAAACGCGCAGCAGCAGCCCGTTGCGCAAGTGAATGATTTATCAAGGTGTCGTCAAGATCCAAAATTATCATTTACAACTCACCGTTAGCTTATTTCAATGGATATCCATCATGCCAGAAAAGCCCACTCAAATGAGACAAAACGATGTACAAGTTTCACATATTAGAGTTATTGAACAGGGACAAGATTAGACCGTTACTTATCTATGCCCAATGCAATGCCTAATAGTGAAGTACCGACATAGCCAAATATGCCAGTTTAAGAAAATAAATTACAGAATAATGAAAATTTCATACCTAGAGTCACAACTTTATAGTGCAAATATCAAATTATGAAATTTAATTACAGGATTTTCATTAACTTTACCTTTTTGTTCCTTGTTGTCGCATGTCCTTAGGCGTAGACTCCCGCGAAATTACACTCATATTTCGTAAGGACTTAATTCTCCATGGTTGCAGTAATAAGTATATTAGCTTTCATCGCTTTTTTGATGGTGGTTTTAGAGGATGTTATCCATATAAATAAGGCTAAATCGACCTTATTTATCGGGACCCTGTGTTGGATTTTAGCCTACATTTTTCCCATTCATGGGGTGCCTGCTAGTGAAATCAGCGAGCAGCTCAATGAGAACTTACTTGAGATAGCGACCCTCTGGCTCTTTTTAATGTCAGCAATGACCTTTGTTGCTTATTTGAATAGTAAGGGGTTTATCTCGAGCCTGGTACAAAGGTGTCTGCCTAGCGAGTTGCATGAAAGAACCTTAATGGTATTACTCGGTTGTTTTGCTTTCATATTTTCATCTTTTGCCGATAACGTCACCGCTACCTTGGTTTCTCTCGCTGTCATTACCAGCCTTAAAATAGAAGCTCGTAAGCGTTTAAAATATGCCACCTTGATCATCTTTGCCGTAAACAGTGGCGGCGTTTCTTTGATTACCGGTGATGTCACCACCTTGATGATCTTCTTGGCCGGTAAGGTCAGTATTCCTAACTTATTACTACTCGTTGGCCCATCTTTGTGTGGCGTTATTGTATTAGCTGCCATGATGTCTGTTCGTATGCGTGGGCGTATCTATTTTGATACTGAGAAAAAAACCATTGAGCGCAAGGATATTATTATTTCACTCATCTTTTTAGCGACCATTTTCTCCACGCTATTACTGAATGCCTTCTATCAAGTCCCACCAGTGCTGACTTTCATGTTCGGTTTAAGCTGTATGTTCCTTGTTGCTCAATATTTATTGCGTAAAACAGACAGAAGTATCTTAAATTATATTCGTGAGATTGAATTCGATACCCTACTATTTTTTGTTGGTATCCTATTGATTGTCGGCATACTGAAAGAAATCAAGATGCTAGATTACCTCACCAGCTTGTATGACGTTATGCCCGTTGAATATGCTAACTTCCTATTAGGTATCTCATCGGCTCTGATTGATAACGTCCCATTAACCGCCGCGGTACTTAAGGCCAACGTAGACATGGACATGGCCTCTTGGTTATCCATGACCTATGCAACCGGTGTGGGCGGTTCCATGTTAGTAATAGGCTCAGCTGCCGGCATCATTGCCATGAGCAAGGTGAAAGAGCTTAACTTTATCAGTTACCTGTCTATGTTTGGTTACTTATTGGTGGCCTACTCAGTTGGTTATTGGCTAAGCTTTTTCTTTGCAGTAAGAATGCTTTAAGCAATCATAAAAACCTTTTAGTATAAAAAAACGGCTCATCATTGAGCCGTTTTTTATTCTTATCAATCAATATCGTCACTGACCGTTTACTTTCCACAGATAAACTCAATAAAACCAAATTGATAGATAATGTTTCTCATGATCAAAGCAATTTACAGGGAGGTAAAACGAGCCTCCCATCGTTAATACGCAGGCATTTACTAAAATAAGGTAGCAAATAAATTTCCTTATCGGTACTTTTGCAAATGTCAGATTAAGTTCATCAGCTATTTTTCCATCCTTGTTACTCTTAGGGTTCTGATACGGTAGGGTCACCCTGAGCTGTCACTTCTCGAAAGTGAGCCTTATACCTCAATCCCCGTAAGATCTTACTGATAACGTTTAAGTTTAGTTCGTATTTCAACGACTACTAAAAATCAAACATTTCATGTCTTTAGATTTTTAATATCATGCAAGGTCCAAGCACTATTGTGTTCATCAAAGCCGACTTTAGGGTAGTAACCCTGGGCTTGCGGAGCGGATAAGAGTACAAGCATACAGTTTGGCGCTAAGGCTTCCTTGGTGAGTTTAATCAAAGTTTTACCGACGCCTTTTGCTTGAATCGTTTCATCTACCGCAATCTCGGATAGGTAACAGCAAAAATGAAAATCTGTGACAGATCTGGCAACACCGATTAGTTGGCTATTAAGCCAGGCAGTAATCGTCAGGTCAGCATGATCTAGCATACCCTGCATGAGGTTAATATCACCAATAGGACGCCTGACACCTAAAGAGGTTTTCTGCAAAAGACTGACAAAGTCTTGCGCTGTAATTTTTTCATTCACCCTGTATTCAACGTCCATTAGCTTCCCTTTATATGATTATTTACCAACAAAGTGCCTTTTAGACAGATCAATAGCAAGGCAAATCAAATCACACCTTTATATATCAGGGCCTTTTATGAGCCTGTTAGATCCGTTTTGTAATTCTTATTTAATAATTCCCGACTCTAATTGATAATGAGTTTCATTAAATTAATATTGTAATAAAATCAACTAATTCATTTACTTAAGTAATCTTAATTGTGTCATTAATTTTTAATTACCTTTTTATTTCCTTAGTTCTGTAAAGATATTTTGAATCAACCTGTCATTACAAGCCATATGGAAATAATGATTTCCCAAACAAGCAGTTAATGAATAATTAAAATCGGGATATGATTATTTTAGATTTTTTGAACACATTTGATTTACAGCCACTCTTACCTCCAAGGGTTGCGCCTAATTCAAGCGCTTACGACAACGCTATTTTTAGCGGAGAAATAAATGAAGAACACAGAACAACATTATGGCTGGTTTGCGATTAGCGCTCATTGGATTGCAGCCATCATGATCATTGGTCTTTTTGGGCTGGGCTTTTGGATGGTAGATCTAAGTTATTACGATCCTTGGTATAAAACAGGTCCTGATTTACACAGAAGTATCGGCATCATTTTATTCATCTTGATGGCATTACGATTAATTTGGAAGTTTATACAAGTTCAACCTAAACCTTTGGATCATTACACTAAATTTGAACGTTTTGTCGGTCACTGGGTACATAGAATTTTATATATCTTGGCATTTGGCATTATGTTTAGTGGCTACCTTATCTCCACTGCAGATGGCCGTGGTATTGATGTATTTAGTCTGATACAGGTTCCCAGTTTGGGTGAGTTATTTACAGACCAAGAAGATATCGCAGGTTTAATACATAAATACGCGGCTTACACACTTGCTGGGGCCGTCACTTTGCACGTTCTTGGCGCTTTCAAACATCATATTATTGATAAAGACATAACCCTTAAACGTATGTTGGGTTATCGCAAACAAAAATAATCATAGAGGATTACAATGAAAAAATTACTACTTGCTTCTGCTTTAGCTGGCGTTATGCTTGCTCCAATTGCAAATGCTGCTGACTATGTCATTGATTCTAAAGGTGCTCATGCGTCAATCAATTTTAAAATCAAACACCTAGGCTATAGCTGGTTAACGGGACGCTTTGATGATTTCAAAGGTAACTTCTCTTATGATGAGACTAATGTAAATGACTCAAAAGTAAGCGTTGAAATCGATACTACCAGCTTTAATTCTAACCATGCTGAACGTGATAAGCATATCCGTAGTGATGACTTCCTTGACGCAAGTAAGTTTGGTGTAGCGACTTTTACCAGCTCTTCTTTTAAAGACCTAGGTAACAACCAGATTGAAGTGAAAGGCTCTCTTACACTTCACGGTGTCACCAAAGAAATTACCATCGACGCGGAAAAAGTCGGTGAAGGTAAAGATCCGTGGGGCGGTTACCGCGCTGGTTTTACTGGTACAACCCGTATCGGTCTAAAAGAGTTTGGAATGAAAGAGATTCTAGGCCCTCAATCTACTCATGTTGAACTTGAATTGAATATTGAAGGTGTTCGTCAATAGTCAAATCATTGATTTAAGAAAGCGAACTTAGGTTCGCTTTTTTATTGCCTAACAACCATGACCTTATGCTTGCCCTCCTAAAAATGAATCCTCTCATCAATACATTGCTAATGAGTCCAATCAGCCCCCTACTTTGCTATCCAATAGCTTAAAACTAATAGGGGAATTAGTACCCTAGAGCGAAACAAATCTAACTAGTTTGATAAATATTTAGTTATTAGCCCCTTTTTTCGAAAGCAAATAAAAAGACATAAATTACCTTTTAAATTGCACCTAAGCTCACTTCTACTTAGTATTAATATTATTGAGCTTTTAAGCTATATCCCAAGCTTCTTACAAAAAACAACACCTAGTACTGCCCTTTCTTGAAAAGAAGTAAGTTCACAGTGACAGTTTTTTGACACTCTTTCTAAAAGGTTGATAAAAGGCACTTAGTCGCACTAACCTTTGCTAAATTGCACGAGAATGGAAATATCATGCTAGACAATAATACTTGGTTATTAGATCAAGATAATCAGCTTATTTCGTTAAACAAGTGGCAGAAAACCGTCGACATCATTGCCCGTATCTTTGAAACACCAGCAGGGTTTATTGTACAAAAGACGGAAAAAGGCTTTCAAATTGTGATTGCCAGTGAAGGTGAGCAAAATCCTTATCAACCTGGTGATACCACTTCGGTTAATAGCAATATTTTTTGTCGAGAAGTCGTGAAGTCACGTCACCCCTTGTATGTACCTAATGCAAAATTAGAGACAATGTGGGATGACAACCCAGAAGTTGAAGATGGTTTTAACTCTTACCTAGGTGTGCCTATCATGTGGCCTGATGGAACGCCATTTGGCACTGTCTGTGTGCTTGATTTTACCTCGACAAACTATCATCAAAATTACATTGAACTTATTAAACAACTAAAAGACCTCATTGAAGATGATTTAGGCTTTATTGATAATTTTTCGAAGATGCGTCAAATTGCCATGCTTGATGACCTTACCGGCATCTATAATCGACGCGCTTTTATGATACTGGCAGATCAAAAACTCAAACTTGCTAGCCGAATGGGCTTTCAAACCTTCATCTTGTTTATCGATATCAACGATTTTAAAGAAATAAACGATAATTATGGACATGATATGGGAGACCAGGTGCTATCGATAATGGCTAATTGCCTGAAGGCTTGTTTGTTTGAGGAGGATATCATTGGACGTTTGGGCGGTGATGAATTTGTCGCGACTATTAGCCTTCCTGAAACTATGTCTATCGAACAGAAAATTTCCAATATCAAACACTCATTCCTACAAGCGTTAACCCAGAAAAGCATACCCATAATTGGGTTAAGCATTGGCTACACCAGTGTAACTGAAGATGCTCACGACATAGCCAACTTATTGTCATTGGCAGATCAAAATATGTACCATGAAAAAATCGCGTTAAAGAAGCACGCTAGCGAATAGAAGCAATCGCTCGTTTTAACATCATCTGAGCCATTATTGTTTTCTAACGGTTCATTTGAAATTAATGCCTATTTGGCTTATTTATGTAACTGCATATATTGCATGGCTTTACTCAAGAATTTCTCTGCTTATTTATGCCGCTGCACATATTGCATGGCTTTACTCAAGAATTTCTCTGCTTGTTTAGCGCCTGCTAGATACTCACCTTGTTGTTCTTCACTTACAAGCAAAGACCAATGGGCCTTAATCTGCTCTGGCGTTTGCTCTTCAGGTGATAGAAAAATTCCCTGAGTTTCTAACAACCTTGTATTTGCATAACCACCAGCCCCCGCACATAAGATAAAACGATTAGGTGCTGTTTTATGACATAGGGTTAATGCACCCGCGGTAACCGCATCTAAGGTCAACATATCGAGTACAGGTTGTGGCAACAAATCTTGTGTCATACGAGTGGCCGCAGTCGGAGCTAGAGCATTCACTTTTATATTATGCTTCTTTCCTTCAATCACCAGAGTATTCATCAAACCGATTACAGCCATTTTGGCCGCACCATAATTTGCCTGCCCAAAATTACCATACAGACCACTTGATGATGTAGTCATTAGAATTCGACCATAGTTTTGTGACTGCATATGGGGCCAAACCGCCTTGCAACAGTTCACAGAACCCATCAGATGCACATCCATAACTAATTTAAAATCATCCAATGTCATTTTTGCAAAAGACTTATCCCTTAAAATCCCCGCATTATTAATGAGAATGTCAACTTTCCCCCAACGAGCTATCGTTAAATTGACCATATCCTCTACTTCGTCAAAATTGGCCACATTTGCACCATGAGCAAAAGCATCGCCGCCCATGGCTAGAATCTCATTGACCACATCGACTGCCGCTTGACTTGACGCGCCACTACCGTCCCTTGCACCGCCTAAATCATTTACCACCACTTTTGCACCTCGCTTTGCTAAGGCAAGTGCGTGCGACCGACCGAGTCCATTACCCGCACCTGTCACTATGGCAACCTCTGATGTAAATGAAAATGTCATGGTATCTTCCTTTATATTTAATAAACTTTAGGCAAAAAAAATAGACTCTTTACATATCAAAGAGTCTATCTTAAAGCTGAGGAATGAGTAACAATTTACAAGTTATATGGGTTATCAGATTGTTTTAATTACCAAAATCTATAAATCCATTATTTTTTACTGCCATGAAATCGATTGCACACCCTTTCGTTTGGTAATCAAACACACTTGTTCGCCCTCTTGCTCTGGCAGATTTTGTTTCAATAAACTGTCCATAACAACTGGCGCTGCAGTAAAAGATACTACCTTCAAGTTTGTTTATCCTTTGAACTTTTCCATTGGCTTTTAACAACTGCTCATCCGATAGAATTCCTGTCATCACATAACATGTTTTGCCCTCTATCTTAGGTTGAGCATATTTGCTTACCGCTAACTTAACCGGCATACCTTGAATCTCTTTGCCTTTAGAATTTTTTCTATGAGTCCAATTATCACGAGCGAAGCGCTGTTCTTTACCTTTCAGGCAATCAAGAATTGCATAATCACCCTGATGCTCAATATTGTAAAAGTATTGCCCCGTGCCATCCGTCGCACCACGGCATTCGTCTAATTTTGCTTCAATATTGTTCGCTTGATCAAACCAACCTAATGCCAATATAGGAAAACCGTCAGCGGCATATCCCACCGGCTGTTTTCTTTCATCAATAGCAGCTTCACCTAACTCTTCAATCAAACATTTTGGCGCAATATGATAGTGGTAGTCATCCCCTCGACCCGCATGCCCACCACACTCATCTAACTCTCCGGCTTGTGCTGCACTCACAGGTTTACCCGAAGATTGCTTGGGACCTTGAGTACTAGGGTCAAAAATAGGTACGCCATTCACTGCAATACCCACAGCGCCAGGTTCTGTTTGAGTGACTCTTGACGCTTGTTTGGGGTTTAAAGGTAATCGTATTTCCATGTTATGCTCTGATGGAAATTGCTGATTATTCCCTGTTATCCCTAACATAAGAGTATGGCTTTCATCTGGTAGGCTATTTGATTTAAACGAAAAACTGGAACCTTTGCACACTAGATCTGTTACTTCATCGGTATAACAACTTTGATCACATTTGCAATCAGCAATGGTTTCTTCAATCGTATGGGCCACACTCGATGGTGATAGACCAAACAATGTCAGAGAGTAAATCAAAAATAAAATTTTAGATTTATTATTCATTTTATTAACCTTTAATTGTTTTTTATTAATCGATTGAGTATAAAGAAACGCCCTAGGCATTCCATTACATTTAGCTGAATCCTTTCCTTCTCCATGATTGAACCTGTCACTATAGGATTAGACAAACATCGTGAACTAGAACACCAAAGTGATTCGCTCAAATAACCAATAACTAGCCATTAAAGCAATGAGTAAAGTACAGATTTGGTAATAGCTTTCTAGCTGTTTTGGGAAGAGCTTATTCACTAGGTAAATAAGCGCTAAGCCTAAGCAGGCAACCCCTAATTGGGTTAATTCTATTGCAACTGTCAATTTTACCAAGGTATTTGCCCATGATATTAAGTCTCCAAGGGTCGCTGTTAATGCTTGCGCGAAACCCATTCCATGGATGATACCTAACCCCCCTGTTACAATTGACAAGGACTTAATATTTTTACCGATCAGGTCATAAGCAAGAATCATTAGAATACTTGCAGCAATCGCAACTTCAATAACCCATGCGGGGATACTATGGCTAAAACCCTGTGCGATTAATGCCAAGGTAATACTGTGGCAAAGAGTAAATGAGGTTAAAGGCAAAAGTAATGCTTTAAGATTTCTAACAACTAATACCAGCGCCAGTATAAACAGAATATGATCCGCCCCTTTTAGTACGTGCCAAACACCTGTTTGCCAGATACTTTGCATTTCAACCTGATTGGCTACGTTTGTGATGGCACCGTACTGTTTATATTGGCGAGGTTTAATTCGAATGGTGCTATTTTCTAGGTCCATATCTGCTGTTTGTAATAGCTTATTTGTTTGATCCAAAACCTGTAAATGAATAGGCCCTATCGTTTCAAGCAAGTTATATCTTAGGTCTATCGTGTCTGGTGTAGCAGCCCACGCATAATTTAGCGTTAACTTAATATACGTAAGCTTTTCTAATTGGGTTGAATTAGCCTTTATTTCGGTCAAATTTAATCTTAAGCCGATTAATTGAGCCTTATCTAAATTCGGCGTTTGGCCATCTTGATCTATTAGTAAAATTTTACCTTGTGCAAAATTAATAAGTTGGGCTTGGTGCTTTTTAACTTGCGCTAAACTCACTAAACCATCGGCATTCAAGCCCAACAAGCTCCCCTCTTCAAACGTCATAAACTCTTGAACAGGGACATTAGCGATCAGTTGCACCTTATTGTCTTGATAACGGACAGATACACCCACTTTATCTAACGTATGTGGCCAAACCTGATCACTAAATAACACAGTCATAAGCAATAAGACTGCACATACAAAAAAAGATTTTCTCATTCATTAGGCTCTATAGAGTGTCGTATTCCTTTCTCAGTTCAAAGAAAGCTTAAGCGCCACATACCTTACCTCAGCCATGATTTCATTGTTACTTGCTTCAGTCAGATTGGTGCTAAGAATACTAAAAGAAGCTGTAAATTTACTAAGAGAAAAGATGAAGTGAATGATAGCGAATTAGGTTATTTTGTTTTGAATATTTTAAGTTGTAGCGTGTTTTCGACTCAAAGCATAATGGTCAAGCTCTCTTTCGCCCTGCATTATTTGCTCACTTTCTAAGCCCAGAATCAATGAATAGCTTACTGTTATTACAGGTAAAAGCCTTTCATATTCAAGTAAGTATCTTGCTATCTTTGCTGCCAAATTCTGTTAAGCTCAAAGCATATCAAAATGCTGATATGAGGCTTTCACTTTAACGCCATACCTCTGGGTCATGTTTAAATGAAGGTGTCTCATGATTAAAAAGCCTTTAAATGAACTCTCTTTCATATAAAGAGTCCTAACAGCATTCATTTTCACCTCTTTGGATAGTTTACCTATGTCTTTAAAGTCGATTAGAGTAAAAAGCTCAATCCCTGTTTTTATCCTCGCCATGACCTTTATTCTCGCCCTATTCATGTTCGACCATTTAATAGTGCTTGAAGAAACGGCACTAGAAGAGCAGTCAGGGCGCTATCAAGGTGCTATTTCAAGTGTACTAAAGGCGGACAGTAACCTTTACCAAGCTAAGGTTGCTGAGCTTAATTTGTTAAATCAAATTGGTGACGTCCCTACTCAACATAAAATTCATGGTGCTAAGGTACAAGAAGCGAGTGACCGGATTGAAGAATATCTAGACTTCATGTCCGTTAACC
>Ga0105359_10003521_pt1 | contig 12783 bp, 15 predicted proteins | sample GOMGulsemesocosm_6_FD_83659 | JGI IMG/M metagenome (GOLD analysis project Ga0105359, IMG submission 83659) | Methane-oxidizing microbial communities from mesocosms in the Gulf of Mexico - GOM8C Gulf of Mexico | ecosystem: Environmental > Aquatic > Marine > Cold seeps | place: Gulf of Mexico... | reverse complement strand
GATCTTGCGGCTTTGATTGCGTGTTTTCACTATTATTTGACATGCTTGTGCTTACCAATAAAAAACAAAAAGCCAGCAATAGCCGACTGATAGATAAAATTCACTACTATATTTTTATACAGCAGTAGTTACATTCTACCGAAACAAAATCCTCCTGCATAGGTGCTATTACCACGTTGTTTTTTAACCACTGGCAGGTAATTGTTTAAGCGATTTTAACAACCGATTTAACCTAGTTTGAATATTCTTATGCTATTATCGCCTCATTAAAGCTTTACTAAGATAGATAAAGGACAAAAAATGTCACAGCAGACAGCAAACAAAGCCGTATTAGTATTCAGTGGTGGTCAGGATAGCACTACCTGTTTAGTTGATGCATTACAACGTTATGACAGTGTAGACTGTATTACCTTTGATTATGGCCAACGTCATAGCCAAGAGATCGAGGTCGCGAAGAAAACAGCGGCCTATTTCGGGGTTAAAAACCATAAAATAATTAATGTTGATCTGCTTGGTGAATTAGCAATTAGCTCGCTAACACGTGACGATATCGCTGTTTCTCACGAGTTAATGGACAATGGTTTACCAAATTCGTTCGTACCGGGTCGAAATATCTTATTCATGACGTTAGCGAGTATTTATGCTTACCAAGTTGGTGCTAACACGGTTATCACTGGGGTATGTGAAACAGATTTCTCTGGTTATCCTGATTGCCGCGATGAGTTTATCAAATCGATTAACCAAGCTTGTAACCTAGGTATGGCGAAAGACTTCAAATTTGAAACACCATTAATGTGGTTAAACAAAGCAGAAACATGGGCACTTGCAGACTTGCATGATGAACTTGATTTCGTTACTCACCAATCACTGACTTGTTATAACGGTGTTGTGGGTAAAGGTTGTGGCGATTGTCCTGCGTGTCTATTACGTAACAATGGGTTAAATGATTACCTAACCAACAAAACTTTACATATTACCGCGCTAAAAGACAAACTGCCGCGTTTGAAATAAGGCCGCAGTCATCTTCGATTTCAGCCTACCTAACTATCACTGATAGGCTGAAATAATATCGACTTTACACAGGGCTGTTTTCAATCTCTGTCATTAAATCATTTGCCCGCTGACGTAATAAGAATTTTTGGATCTTACCCGTCGATGTTTTTGGTAACTCACCAAAGATAATGGTTTTTGGTGTTTTAAAATGCGCCATATTATCACGACAAAAGTGCATAACGTCTTGCACTGTTATATCAGTATCTGGCATTGGAGTAATAAAGGCACAGGGGGTTTCGCCCCACTTCTCATCCTTTCTTGCCACCACAGCCACATCTTGTATTTTTGGATGACGATAAAGAATGTCCTCAACTTCAATGCTCGAGATATTTTCGCCACCAGAAATGATTACATCTTTGGAACGATCCTTAATCTCGATATAACCATCTTTATGCCATACAGCTAAATCACCCGAGTGGAACCAGTCACCAGCAAAAGCCGCTTGTGTTGTCGCGGGGTTTTTCAGATAACCTTTCATCACCAAGTTACCACGCATGAAAATTTCGCCTATTGCTTGGCCATTTTTTGCAACTGGCTTGAGCGTAATGGGATCCGCGACCATTAATTCATCAAGCAAAGGAGAGCGCACACCTTGGCGTGATTTCAAACGTGCTTGTTGGGTACTGGTTTTATCATTCCATTCATCGTGCCATGCACAAACAACAGAAGGACCGTACGTTTCTGTTAATCCATAAACATGGGTAACTTTAAAGCCTGACGCCTCCATCCCCTCAATCACAAACGCTGGCGGTGGCGCACCTGCAGTCATCACTTTTACTTCATGTTCAATACCCACTTTAAGCGATTCGTCCGCGCCATTAAGCATATTTAACACAATGGGTGCACCACAAAAATGCGTTACTTTTTCAGCTCTGATTAAATCATAGATAGCATCTGCCCGAACATGACGGACACTGATACTCACGCCTGCGGTGGCAGCAATCGCCCATGGAAAACACCAACCATTGCAATGAAACATAGGTAGCGTCCATAAATACACCGGATGTGAGCCCATTTCCCACGATAAAATATTACTGACCGCATTTAAGTATGCGCCGCGATAATGATAAACAACTCCTTTTGGATCACCAGTTGTACCTGAGGTATAATTAAGTGAAATAGCATCCCATTCATCATCGGGCCTTACCCAAGTAAAATCGTCATCGCCTTCCGCTAAGAATTGCTCATACGTTAAGTCACCGATAAGTTTACCGCCATCAAAAGCCGCATCGTCAATATCAATCACCAAAGGTTTATTATCCAACTTATCTATTGCTTGCTGGACGACAACACTAAACTCACGGTCTGTGATCAGTACTTTGGTTTCCGCATGCGTTAAAATAAATGCGATTGACTCCGCGTCTAACCGAGTGTTAATCGAGTTCAATACTGCACCAGACATGGGGACTGCAAAATGCGCTTCAAAGTGCTCATTAATGTTCGGCGCTATAATCGACACCGTATCACCTTTACCAATACCACGCTTGCTCAAGGCACTGGCAAAACAACGACAGCGTTGATATACATCAGACCATGTACGACGAATATCCCCATTAACCGTCGCCGTATGATTTGGATAAACAAATGCTGAGCGTTCTAAAAAAGAGATTGGCGTTAATGCGGCATAATTTGCATTAGTGATAGGTAGATCTTGCTCGAAAATGTTATTTGCTTGCGTATTCCTTTGCATTTCATTTCGCGTAATTGTAGATATTGACATAAATAGCATTCCTTTATATTTATGATTAGACTGTCGGCTTGATATTTTTGGCTACAAATTGAAAGAATAAGTATTTTCAGTTCTTATAGTGACCATGACATCAAAACGAAACAGTTGCACAATAATTACATTACAATTTTCAAACAAAATGTATATCTGTGATATTCAACGCTTAAATCTAGATTGACCTTGGCCCTGACAAATAGTAATTGCAAGATCATCAACACCACATATCAAAGTAATATTTATGCAATTATTTACTATCACCTCCGACACCGCACTGTTAAAATGCATAGCTAAAGCGATAAAGGTAGGTGATAGGGGGAAACATGATGCAACAAGAAAAAATTGAATATTGGCACAACCCTGTATTACCCAATATTGAGCTAAGCTCAGCGAATGTTGACAAATTTTCTTTCGAACGACACGTCCATCTTGATTATCACATTGGTATTGTAACGAGTGGTTGCCAACAATATCTGCACAAGGGTAAGCAATACCACCTTGCTCCCGGCTTCATCTCTACGTTAAATCCTGATGAAGCACACAATGGCGAGAACATTACGCTTGGCGGTTATCAATCACATGTAATGGCATTACCTGTTGATTATGTTAACGATATTAGCCGAGAAATGAATCAGGCAGAAACTTTCTTCAATGCCCCACTAATCAACAATCCGAATTTATCGCGAGCCTTCTTACAGTTACATAAACTCTTAACCACAGAGCACGATGCTTCTGCACAACTGCACATAGAAACAACGATGATCGCGTTCATCACCGAATTGTTTATGCACCATGGTGGTATTCCTACGCAGCAACACGTATCAACCAAACAACTATCAACACAGCAACTGAATTATATTAAAGCGTTATTCCACGATGAACCTGGTCAGTCATTTCAGTTAGACGAACTAGCACAACAGCTCGATTTAAGTAAGTTTCAATTTCTACGTCAGTTTAAACAGTCGATGGGCATGACACCCCATGCATATTTAAAGAGAGTGCGCTTGGAATACGCGAAAAAGGCGTTAATTAAAGGCGGTAGCCTGTCTGATGTCGCCTATCAGGTTGGTTTTTTCGATCAAAGTCATTTTAATAAGGCCTTTAAAAATGCATTCTTAATTACCCCGTCTCACTTTCAACGCCGTGTACTTTAATCACCAGCTAAGCTACAAATTCAGCCCAAACCGTATTTTTAATCGTCATAATTCCCTACCATGCAATTTTTTACTATAAACAGCCTATTTAACACTGCAAAATAGCGACAGAATTTACGTTTAAGGATTTATCAATGAACATCGAACTACTGTTATCACTCGCTATTATTCACGCTGTTGCCTTAGCTAGCCCAGGTCCAGACTTTGCTTTAGTGGTAAAACTCGCCAGCCAAGAATCAAGAAACACCGCGATTGCCTCGGCAGTCGGTATCTCTATTGCTATTTTAATTCATACTATTTTAAGTTTAACTGGTGTAAGCCTGATTATTAAAAGCTCACAAACTCTGTACATCATAGTGCAAATGGTAGGTGCCAGTTATCTAGCATGGATGGGCTTTGGGGCGGTAAAAGGGGCGCTGCAACATTGGAAAGCAAAAGTATCAGTAGATAATAACCAGCTTAAATTAAATCAATTAACGCCAAAACAAGGCTTCATGCAGGGGCTTTGGACTAATCTGTTAAACCCAAAAGCTATGGTGTTTTTCATTATCTTATTCTCAGCTATGATCACGCCCGATGTAAGTATGCTAACGAAGTTATCAGCAACCGTCATCATGTTAGTATTATCGCTGGTTTGGTTTGTGTTTATCGCATTGATTTTATCTAAGCCAGTTATCCAAACTCGCGTACAAAAAGCAGCGCCAGCGATTAATTTATTCACCGGGCTGCTGTTTATGGCGGTATCAAGTGCAATTATGTATAACTTGCTTGAAGGCGCTATGGTGTTTAGTGAAACGACTATTTAGATTGAGGCTAAGAATGTAATTAAGAGTGAGCTTGTAGATTTAGTACCATCAGCTTTGCTCCTTGACCATAACTTGGACATACCGAGATATGCTCAAGGCAGCCAAAACCATACTGTTGCCAAAATGGCGCAGAGTCTTGTACCGCGGTTAATAAGAGTCGCTGACAGCCTGAGTTTTTCATTGTTATGATGAATTGATGAATGAGCTGACTGGCAATCCCTAAACCGCGAGCATCAGCTGAAATAGCCAAATCATGTAGATAGACCTCGTTATAACCGGTATCAATTTCAACAGCCTCGCCTAGCTTTGGCGCTTGGTTTCCCTGCCATGGATGCGCCAATAAATATCCGAGTACACTATCATCTGCGTGAGTAAACACAAAACAACTCGTCGGTGAGGCAATCCACTTACTTCTCAATACTGCTATATCTTCATGAAGATAACTTGCGTAGGCAGCTGACTGGATCTGCATAATCGTATCCCAATCAGTTTCTTTAATCATTCTAATCGACATTTCTATTCCTAGACAAGAGTTCCTAAACAAGCATCCAAAATCATCAACCGAGTTCTTTAGTCATATATAAACTGTACGGATCTTCACGATAATCAGCGAAAGGCGCGCATTCATTAAAACCAAAATCTCGATATAATTTTTGAGCTGGTATAAACGAATCTGGCGTGCCAGTTTCTAAGCTTACCTTAGTAATGCCCTGCTGTTCAGCTTCAGTTAGGATATGCGTTAGTAATCGCTGAGCTACGCCTTGGCGAAGATGGGTGCTCGATGTACGCATTGATTTAAGCTCGGCATGCCCCGCTGCAATTATTTTAATCGCGCCACAACCAGCAAGTTCGCCACCTATCCACGCGCTCCAAAAGGTCACATCAGGCGCTTGCAATCCGCTAATATCTAACGAGTGCACACTTTCAGCAGGCGTATGATCCAGCATGTCTTGATGATGTTCTTGTAATAACAACGCAACTTCTTTACCTTTTAAATCATCAATTCGAATTTCCATTTCGAGCATCCTTTATCATTAACTAAAACAACGTAATAAGTAATTTAACATCAATATCTTACTTAAGTACATTCACATTATCTAATTTACTACCGTCTCTCATTTTATCATTAAACAGTGTAGCGCCAATTAATGAATAATTAGCAGATAATGAATTCATAAAACCATGATTATATTTGGTTTTAATATAGTTAACCTGTTTTAGAGGTGACAGTGCTGCAATAACATCATCAACTTCGAAGTGTTTTTCCTCGCAAGGAAATACTAATGTCACAGGGCAACAAGGGATAACAGCTAGGTGATTTCTGATCTGACTCGGATAGAAACCAATGCAATGTTTGATTAGTGGTTTCGCTTGTCGGTCGATGGCCTTCCAAGCAGCAGAGGCACCAGCGCTAAAACCAAGTAATACCACCTCATCGTTTGATGATTCAATTACAGATGTCACTGCCGAAAGATATCGTTCATGACCACATAGAGTCATGAACGTATCGTAAGCGGCTTGCTCATTAATGAATGTTTGCTTATGGCCATTGTAAGGATCAATTACCGTTACCCCTGTCTGCTCGGTTGAGAATGACGCAGCAAGTAAGTCAATATCCTTGGTCAGGCCAAAAATATCAGTGATTATAATAATGTGCATGCGTTAGCTATTCATGTCTTTTAAAATTGTACTATGCAGACAATCATAGGCCGTATCAAGCGCCTTTTTATCTACGGATTCACCTGTAAACATCGCATTGTTATCAGCGATTTTATCGATAGCATAATCGTCTATATTCACTTTTAGCAGAGTCTTTTCATACTCTCTGCTATTAACTGTGAAACACACCTGCATAAAATGCATATAACACTGAAAAAACTCAACCGACCAATATGGCTTATTCACATGAACAGATGCATCTAACTTTAATTTAGTCTCTAATATTTCATCAGGAGACAGTTCTCTCCAGCTCCCAACTCGGCGATAAAACTGATACAACTTATGCAGCTCAGGACCTATCTCATCATAGAGCGCTATTCTTTTCTCAATCAGCTTTACGTTGATGGTAAGCTTACTGCGATAATTCGCAAGTTGCCGATTAACTAAAAAACCAAAAATGGCTAACACCACAGGCATTGAAATACTGCTAATAAAGTTAAGTGCAAGTTCCATCATACTTCCTATAAAATGAATAACGCTTTAAAATTAATAAAATACAGCCAACCAAACAGTTTCCACATCTGGGTCCGTCCACGCAACTTTATGTTTTTGATGTGCAGGAATATTCAGATAATCACCCGTCTTCAGCGTAACAGAGGGCTTGTCATCAAAGCCGATGATGGCACTACCTGCAATAACAATCACCCATTCACTCTGTTCTTGATCGTACCAACCAATATCCGGTGATGTGTGTCCTTTTGAGATAATGCGCTCAATTTTAACCTTGTCGCTTGTGACTAAATCTTCAAATACTTCATTACTGAGATCTTTTGGTATTGAATCCAAAATATTATTCATTTTAACAATCCTTTTAAAATAGGTTTAAGCCAAATGCACTTTTCACCTGCCGTAATACATCATTTGATTCATCTTGAGAACGTTCTGTTCCAGCTTTCAGAATAGAAATTAGCAGCGAACTATCAACAATAAACTCTTCTCTACGCTGGCGGATTGGTTTTAATAGGTCCTGTAAACACTCTTCTAGGATCTTCTTAACGGTGCCATCACCTAAACCACCAGCCGAATATTGTTCTTTCAAATTAGCAACATACACTTGATCTTGATGGAATGCATCTAAATATGTAAATACCACGTTACCTTCAACTTGTCCCGGATCGCTCACGCGTAAATGATTAGGATCTGTATACATGGCTTTAACCGCTTTAGTGATCTCTTTTTCACTCGAACTGAGCATAATGGTATTACCCATAGATTTAGACATTTTACTTTTACCATCAACACTTGGTAAACGTGAAACCTTGCTTAACAATGGCTTACACTCGACTAGAATCTCTTGCTGGGCAATACTGTTTAGTCTCCTTACTATCTCATTAGTTTGTTCAAGCATAGGTAATTGATCTTCACCCACTGGCACTAGCGTAGCTTTAAATGCTGTGATATCAGCGGCCTGACTAATCGGATACGTTAAGAAACCAGCAGGAATAGAGCGGCCAAATGATTTACTATTGATCTCATTTTTAACCGTTGGATTACGCTCTAAACGGGCAATAGACACTAGATTTGAATAATACATGGTGAGCTCAGCCAATGCTGGAATGGCGGACTGTAAACAGATAGTGGTTTTTAATGGGTTTATACCGACAGCAAGATAGTCCGCGACAACATTTAAAATATTCGACGAGACTTTTTGCGGATTATGGCCATTATCAGTGAGCCCCTGCATGTCAGCAACTAAGATAGTTTGCTCATATTGATGCTGTAACTTTACACGCTGCTGCAGTGAACCGACAAAATGGCCAAGATGCAAAGAGCCCGTTGCACGATCCCCAGTAAGAACCTTTTCTTTGATAGCATTACTTTGATTTAAATTAGATGTTTGGTCTAAGTGTAGTGATAGGTTATTTTCCATTGTATATCTCCAAAATAGATTACCGGAGACATACATACTTCATTCATCAGTTGCCATCCGGCGATCTGTGAACAAAAGTATTCAACACCGCTCTTATAGAAGAGAGTGCCACCAAGATGTTGTGATAAGTGCAAAAATAGGTTTTAATTTCATTAATTAAAAGTATCAGCCTGCGGAAATTAGCGCAAGCAGTATTTCAATCTACTTTGAACCTTAACCATTAACTATCAAACTGGACTTGCTTGCATGGAAACTATCGTCTTTCTCGACCGCTCTACGATCCCAGAACACATTACTATTCCTCAACCTAATGTTGACTGTCAGTGGCAAGAATATGCAACCACGACACCAGAGCAAGTGATTGAACGCCTGCAGGACGCCAGTATTGCGATTACCAACAAAGTCATTTTAGATGCGCAGGTGTTAAGTCAGTGCCCACAGTTAAAAATGATTGCGGTAGCGGCCACTGGCACCAACAATATCGATTTGGATTATTGCCGCCAGCACAAAATTACTGTGAGTAATATTCAAGGCTATGCCACTAATTCCGTGCCGGAGCATGTAGTCGCTATGATGTTTGCGCTAAAGCGAAACCTAGTGGGTTACCATCAAGATATTCAAGCTGGTGTCTGGCAGCAGCAAAAACAGTTCTGTTTCTTTAGCCATCCTATTTCTGATATTGCAGGATCTACGATAGGTATTATTGGCAAAGGTAGCCTAGGTAATGCAGTAGCAACATTAGCCAAAGCACTCGGCATGACAATACTTTTTGCTGAGCGTAAAGATGCAGCTCAATGCCGTGAAGGTTACAGTCCATTTGAATCCGTCTTAGAACAAGCGGACGTACTGACACTACATTGCCCACTTGCAGAGCAAACGCACAACATTATCGGCAGTGACGAATTTAAGCTAATGAAAAGGTCGAGCGTGTTAATTAACGCGGGACGTGGTGGTCTGGTTAATGAAATAGCGTTAGTCGAGGCATTACTTACTCAGCAAATCGCTGGTGCGGGTGTTGATGTATTTACCCAAGAACCTGCCGATGACAGTAACCCCTTAATCGCTAATGCACATCTGCCAAACCTGATCTTAACACCACATGTCGCTTGGGGGTCTGACTCAGCAATTCAGACTTTGGCGAATCAGCTGATTAATAACATTGAGCAATTTATTTCAGGTACGCCAAAAAACCAAGTTTAGTTAGTCAGACAGCCAATAACGGCAATCTTGCGCTCTCAAGAAGTCTTCAGCGAACTCACCTTGTAACAAGGCAATCGTTGCTAACATACCAGCTTGCATACAGTTTTGTGCATAGACAGTGACCTGAGCGGGTCCACCAGCAATAGGATAGCCGGTTTTAGGATTTAAGATATGACTATAACGTTGACCGTCAACATCAATAAATCGCTGGCTATCTCCACTACTTGCAAGGCCTCCTTGGGTTAAGCTCACCATGAGTTTACTTTCACCAAGCTGCTGTGTATCTTCTATCGCGACTTGCCAAGAGTGCCCATTACTACGCAATTTATTGGCGTAAATATCACCACCAAAATTCACTAAAAAGGCACTCTTGGTTTGTTGCAGCTGTATTTGTTGTTCTAACAGCTGCGCCACTTTATCGACAGCGTATTCTTTACCAATACCACCCAAGTCGATTTGCATGCCTTTAGGTAAACGTAATAACGGCTTATTCCAGTTCGCTTTTTGCCAACCGATATTGGGTAATAACGCTTTAATGTCCGTATCACTCGGTAGCTGTATTTGTTGTTTAAAGTGCCAGAGTTTGCCCAATACACCAGAACTGATATCAAATAAACCATCACTGAGTTGGAAACATAAATCAGCTAAGTTAATCAGTCGAGTGGTTTCGTCATCGAGGGCGATCGTTTCATTATCAGTGCTATTAAGACGAGCAATAATATTATCATCACGAAAACGACTGAATTTCAATTCAATACGTTTTGCTTCTGCATATGCAATCGCGGTAAGACTATCCGCCAGTGCTTCATCAAGATTATCTAATAAGATCTGGCAAGGGCTAGCCATGACAGTAAACTCACCGAGCCAATAATCAGTTTGTCGTTTTAAGGTATAGTTTTTTTTCAAGCCTTATTCCTGCTTACATTCACGTCGACATTAAAAACGATAGAAGCTCTGTAACATAATGGCGCTTTTATCAGGGTACAGATCAACCCCCGCCATACCAGCACCTTTCGCTAACGAATCATCGCCCGTCACCTGAGTAAGATAATATTCAAGCCGCACACTGAACTCATTACCCGCAATCGGAAAACCGTATTTAAGCCCAATGGTATAAGTGTGTAATTCACCCAAGCGATAATCAGCGGTCATGAATTCCGGTATTGGCTGGTTTTCATCAAGATAGACCCGATAAAAATCAGCTGCTTGTTGGCTATAATAACGAAGATGCGGCTCAATAAAATGCTGATTTGCAAGTTGTACTCGCCATTTACTATCAATGGTATGTGAAGTTATGCCCCAGTCATCCCAAAAATAGCGGTAGCTAACATCCAGCACTTGGCCTGAAGGCTGGAGATTATATTTAGTACGCCAAAATAGGCTTTGTTTGGTGCGCTGATCAGGTCGATTCTCATAAACATAGTCATTAGCCCAACCATTACTGTCAACCACTGACAAAATTTTAAAGGGGTCAGTTTGATAACCGCTGATATCACTCAGCGAATAGTTTAATTGCATCAAGGTTTGACGGTTAATCACTTGGGTAAGACCAAAAAGAAGATCAAGCGTCTGTTTAGTATCTGAGTCTGTTAAACGATTATCAGCAGCGTCAACTGAGACACCGGGATTTGGAATGCCGCCTTCAGGTTCAATGGTATCGTAAGCAAAAGCAAAACCGGCAGACGCTGTGGTATTACGATTATTAAAATCGCGGGCTAGCGCACTATTGATCGACAAGGCAAGGTAGTCATATTCTTTAGACAGGTACGCGCCACCCGAATATAACCAAAGGCGGCTTAACTGGTGTTGGTACTGAGTACTGAGTGCAACACGCGTATCACGGAAGGTATCATCAAGCGGGGTATCGCCTGCTGCCGTGGTGTACGAGCCATTACCTGATGGTCTAGTAAATGTTTGCGCTCTATTTTGAGCAACGGCACCATTGGGTGACGCGCCAGTAAGTACATCGATAATGCCTTTAACATTGATACTACTCTCATCATCGATTTGTTTGGTTATAGATAGCGCACCTTCATAGGCTTGTACTTGATCATCGCTTTCGGCATAAATGAGTAGTCCAAGATCTACATCCCAGCTATCGGATTCTGACGGCTGAGCTGTCGCGGGTGCAGCCAGTGCACAAGTTGCTGCCGCAAGTGTCATCGAAATATTGGCAAAGGTTTTGCTTTTGCTCTTTATTTTGCTTTTTGTTTTTAAGCTTAATTGCATCCACAACCTCCACCAGCAAAACTACCGCCACCGCTAGAGCCTTCTTTACTGAAATAAGTGTGATCGTCAAACCCCATTTCCATTGGGTTCTCCACAAGCTGCATTTCAGGTTTCGCTAATAAGTCACGCTCCCAAGGTTTGACCCCGAGTGACGAACAAGCCGTTAAACTTAGTATGCTAGCTAATAATAAAATCCGTCTCATAAAGCTCCTCCGTCACTAACTAAATCAGGTATAGTTAACTCTCAAGTAACAGCTACTCCTAAGGTAATAACGATAAGATCTCAGCTTCGTATTTATCTAGATCTGCTAGTCTAAAGCCGACATGCTTATAAACAATCTCGCCCTTCCTATTAAGTATAAATGAATTCGGCAATCCCATGATTTCATATTGCTCAGCCACCACACCTTGCGGATCAAATGCGATGGTCAATTTATTCGGATAACGTTGTAAGAATTTAGTTGCTAAAATAGACTCTTGATCCATATTAATGGCAATAATTTCAAACCCTTGTTCGCCATATTTAGCTACCATCTCATCCATCCACGGGAATGAACGAATACAGGGCGTACACCAAGATGCCCAAAAATCAACTAACACCACCTTGCCACGATAGTCAGCAAGATTAACTTGCGTGTTATCGACGCCAGGTAAGTTGAACATTGGCGCTTGGCTAACCTTACTTTCGGCAAACGTGAAGGTAGATAAAAGCAAACTGATAATCACAGAGATAGTGATAAGAAAAGGACGAATACGGTTAAGAATAAACGAGTTCATAAGCTAATGTCTCAACAAAAATGAAGAATACCAATCACATGTGCACACTAATGTTAACGCTGTGAGTATAAACGTTCGGGTATAATAATGAAGTTAGCAGAATATTAGTGAAAAAAATGTCGAAATTGAGATATAAAAAAACGCTAACTGATCGAATCAATTAGCGTTCTCTTGAATGGATGGCGGAGGAGGAGAGATTTGAACTCTCGAGGAGCTATTAACCCCTGCTGGTTTTCAAGACCAGTGCAT
>Ga0105359_10003514_pt1 | contig 12790 bp, 14 predicted proteins | sample GOMGulsemesocosm_6_FD_83659 | JGI IMG/M metagenome (GOLD analysis project Ga0105359, IMG submission 83659) | Methane-oxidizing microbial communities from mesocosms in the Gulf of Mexico - GOM8C Gulf of Mexico | ecosystem: Environmental > Aquatic > Marine > Cold seeps | place: Gulf of Mexico... | reverse complement strand
TGCAAGCATCCCCATTTTCATCCAGAACTCTGCTTGAGAGTTAATAGAGCGCGACATAACACTGCTCGATTTACGAATTTCTTCGTGCAGCTCTTCAGAAATTTTCACAATACCCATCGATTCACCTTAAACCTAAGCCTTCAAATATACGTTTCATATACACTTAATATATGTAGTATATACGAAACGTATAACGATACAAACAATTGCAATTAGACGACCAATCGCTACACGACCAAATGCGCCATTCCAGTACACTCGTGCTCATAGATCAACCAACTCCTTATTACATAGGCACCTTTTTTGGTTATTGAACCTGACTATCAAACCGATGCTTTTAAAGAAATTGCCACATACTCTTATGCGTCGAGGATTATTACTTACCTTGCCGGTCTAGCCGTTGTGCTAGCGGTGTTTGATGCCAATATGAGCCCCTATCAAGATGATCCTTGGATCATCTCCATCCTATATATAATCTGCATCACCTGGCCTCACATTGCTTACGCTTGGTTTAAAAATAGTCAGCAGAAGTATAAAGCGTTAAACCACAGCCTAATTCTTGATTCCTTTTTTGGTGGCGCATGGTTACCTATTTTGAATTTTGAGCTAGTGCCGAGTGCCGTTTTCATTACAATTTTAATGATTAATAGCATCAGTTCCGGGGGACTCAAGTTACTAGCACAAAGTATTTTGGCAATGCTGATCGCCACTCTCTGCACCAGCTTGATACTGCTACCATCGGTTAATTTTGAATCTGAATTTATAATCATATTATTTTGTATGCCGATGATTATCATTTACCCGATGGTACTCGCATTCATCAATTACAAACTGACTCGCTTGATGTTTTTACAACGTAAAAAGTTACTTCACATTAGCCGCAACGATAGCTTAACCCGTGTCTTTAATCGTCGATATTGGGAGCAACGATTAATCGAAGAATTTAATCGCTGTCGGCGCTCCAACGAAAAGGCTTGTGTGATGATGGTGGATATCGATCATTTCAAAACCATTAATGATACCTACGGACATCTTGTCGGTGATAATGTGTTAAAGCAGTTTGGAGAGTTATTACAACAACTCCGCAGCAGTGACATCGTTGGCCGTTATGGCGGTGAAGAGTTTGCCGTATTATTGCCGAATAGCAGCTTAGAAGAATCTTTATTAGTTGCTGAACGCTTGCGACTGAATATAGAGAATAGCGAATTCGAACGCATTGGAAAATGCACGGTAAGTATTGGTATTGCCTCTCTCGATAAGCGCCATAGCGATGCTTACAAGTGGCTGAATAATGCCGACCAGGCTTTATACCAAGCCAAAAAAGTAGGCCGTAATAAAGTGAACATCTGGCTTAACAGTGAAATGCGCAGTAGCTCAAGAGTGGCTATCTGACATAATAATATCTAGCTTGGCCTGAGCTTTTTTCAGATTTTTTAGATCGACGGGCTCGATCATTTCACAGCCATCTAAAATCATCTCCTGCACATTCGACGGGTAATATTTGCAATCATCAGGGCGATCTAAATAGATATCACACATATAAGGAGCGCCGTCTTTTTCTTGGCGTAAGAATGGACACAGCTCAAGCAGTTTACCCGTTTTAGGGTCCGCCCAAATTTCACCTTTATTCACATATTCAGCGATATCAGGGTTAAAAATCTCCCACAATTCAATCTCCTGCTTAGAAGCAGACAAAGCACCGTTGCTATATTTTATGCAGCATTTCCCACAGGAATTACAATCTTTCATACTTTAAGAGTTTTATTCGCCCTGCTCTGATTCAATTAGCTTCATCAAGCCAATAAAAATCTTCGCCGTTGAAGTCACTACTATCTGACGATCAATCCGATAATCAGTGAGTAACCAATTAGTCGCCGCTTGTCTCATGGCTCCGATTGTAGAAATACCCAGCACTTCCATTTCATCTTTAGACAATACCCAATCAGGATAAATCCGCTGAGCCAAACTCATGACCAATTCTGAAAAGCCAAGAATGTAGCCGTTGTAGAGATCATCAACCTCGGCACTGATCCCCACTAATTCCAACATGCACACTCTTGCTACGTGAGAATCTTCCATTTCAGTGAAATAACAATTTAACGCCGCATGAATTAGCTTATTGAGATCCGCTCCAGGGGCAGCAGACACGACTTCTTGCAGAATTTTGTTGCGAATCTTAGTCATGCAGTCTTCGTAAACTGCCATCAACAGCTTTTCCATCGTGCCATAGGCTTCATAGAAATAGCGATCGGTTAGTTTGGCTTCGCGGCACAAACCCCGCACAGTAGCCGTACGAAATCCTTGAGTCCCAAATACTTCGAGGCCCGCGATTAAAAACTGCTCACGACGCTGCTGTTTGCGCTGATCTAGGCTCATTCCACCATAGGTGCGGCCTTTAGGTATTGGTTTATCTTGATTCATGCCGCATTTGACAACACTTGTCGTCAGAAGTAAAGTGACGACAAGCGTAGTCAGAATATCAAGAAGACAGAGCAACAATAAAAACAGAGCAGCGTCGGAGTATTTAACAGAATGAAAACCTATAAAACCATCATCATTGGTAGTGGATTTGGCGGCCAATGTGCTGCGCTGAAACTGAAAAAGAACGGTATTGAAGACTTTATAATTCTAGAACGTCGGGACTTTATGGGTGGAACTTGGTGTCAAAATACTTACCCAGGGGCAGCCGTTGACGTGCAATCACCGCTCTACTCAATTGAGTCCGAGCCATACGATTGGTCACAGATGTTTGCCGAGCAAGACGAATTACAAACCTATACCAACCACGTCATCGATAAGAATAATCTACGTGATAAAACTCAAACAGGCGCGAACGTTAGTAAGATTGAATGGCATGAAGCTGACCAGCTGTGGCAAGTGCACTTACAAAATCAGCCAACTATTAGCGCACAATTTGTGATTAATGCGTCAGGCCCACTAAGCACACCGGTAATCCCCGACTTTAAAGGCAAAGAGTCTTTTAAAGGAAAGTCTTTCCATACCAATAACTGGGATCAGGATTACGATTATCACGGTAAACGTATAGCCATCATTGGTAGTGGTGCCAGCGCAGCACAGATCATTCCGGCGATAGCAAAAGACGCAGATGAATTACACATATTTCAACGTAGCCCCCATTGGGTTATGCCTCGCCCAGATTATGTATTCAAACCTTGGCAGCGAAAATTACTTAAAAATAAAGCCCTCTATAAGTTACTAAGAAAAGCGATTTATTGGGAATTGGAAAGTCGAGTCATTGGTTTTAAGTACTCTCAGACTATGCTTAAACTCGCGGCACAGAATAAAGCTGTAAAACATATTAAAACGCAGATATCTGATCCGGTATTACGCGCCAAGGTCACTCCAGATTATACCATTGGTTGTAAACGCATTATTTTATCCGACACCCTTTACCCGGCACTGTGTCGTGACAATGTATCGCTCCATGATAAAACCCAGGGCATTAAAGAAATCACTGAAAGCGGAATTATCACTCAAGATGGCGAACAGCTGGATCTGGATTTAATTGTTTACTCCACCGGTTACGATGCGACCGACGGGGTAATTTCTTATCCAGTCATTGGCCGCGAGCAAAAACAGCTTGGGGACTTTTGGCAAGAATACCCTCGTGCCTATTTAGGTACCTGTGCACCAGGCTTTCCTAACCTATTTATTGTTACTGGCCCTAATACAGGCATTGGTCATACGTCTGCCATCGTAGTGATTGAAGCACAGATGAACTACATCATCTCCAGTATTAAATCTGTTTGCAGTAAAAACAATAAAGCCATTGAGGTTAAAGCCGATGCCGAAAATCGCTATACCCAACACATCCATAAAGAAATGGCGAAAACTGTGTGGAAATCCGGCGGCTGTAATAGCTGGTATCAAAGTAAAAGTGGTCACGTAATTGCCATGTTCCCAGGGTTTAGCTTTACCTATCAACGCTGGACCAAAAACTTCCGCCCAGCCGACCATACTTTTTCGTAATCAGCCAAATAACAGCTAAAGCAACAAATAGAATAATTAATAAAATATAAATAGAAAAAAGAGACAAACAATGAAAAAGATCAGCAAGATAATATTACTCAGCATCATAACGATTAGCGCTATTTGGATAGGTACAACCTACCCCAAGATTGGCCATATTACTTTTGAAAACGCGACCGACCTTGAAGCCAGCTTATTTGGTTTTGAACAAAAGGAAGTCAATATTGGTGAGTTAAGCTTGAGCTATTACGAAAGCGAACGCTCCGAAGATAAACCCACCGTATTGCTATTGCATGGCTACAGTGCTGATAAAGATGTATGGCCACGTTTTGCCCGTCATCTGGTGGATGATTATCACATCATCATTCCTGATTTTGCCGGTCATGGTGATTCCGGCTTTAATAAAGAGTGGGATTATAGTGCCCCCAAACAAGCCGAACGTTTATTAGCATTAATCAATAAACTGGGTATTCAACAGGTTCATCTTGCAGGTAACTCCATGGGTGGATTTATCGCCGCCCACTTTGCTAAAAGTTATCCTCAATACGCTCTTTCAGCTTTGTTAATTGATCCTGCTGGCGTTCATTCTGCCGAGCCTAGCGATATGGGAAAAATGCTAGCCAAAGGGCGTAATCCTTTTGAAATACATAATAACGAAGAGTTTGCTGAGTTCTATCCAATGACAATGGCTAGCCCACCTTGGTTACCAGGTTTTGTTTTAGCGGCAATAAGCGAAGGTTATCAACAGCGTCAACCGCAATTAAAACAAATCTTTGCCGACTTTCATGAAAAAGATATGTTGGATGCTCAGCTACATGAAATTCAGGTACCGGTATTATTACTCTGGGGCCAAGAAGACCGCTTGATTCACGTCAGCAGTGTTGATGTCTGGAAAACAGGCATTAGCAATATTCAAGTTGAGGTTTGGCAAGGTATTGGGCACATGCCGATGGTTGAAGTCCCCCAAAAAACAGCCACTCTTTATCAAAACTTTTTAAATACATTAACCCTAAAAAAAGCGCCTCAAGCATGAAAAACTTTAATAACAAAGTCGCTGCTATTACGGGCGCGGGTTCTGGCATTGGTCGAGCACTATCACTTAATTTAGCACAGCAAGGCTGTCATCTAGCGATCAGTGATATCGATGAAAAAGGCATGGCCGAAACTGTAAAGCTACTAGAAAACTATGCGATTAAAGTAACCACACAAAAATTAAACGTAGCCGACCAGAATGCTGTTTATGCTTGGGCCGATCAAGTCGTCACCGATCACGGTAAAGTTAATCTTATTTTTAATAATGCAGGAGTAGCACTTTCAGGTACTGTCGACGCTTTGGGCATTGATGATTATAAGTGGATTATGGATATTAATTTCAATGGCACACTGTATGGAAGCAAAGCTTTTTTACCGCACTTGGAAGCAGCTGGTGAAGGTCATATTATTAATATATCCAGCATCTTTGGCCTAACCGCTCAGCCTTTAATGAGTGGCTACAATGCCAGCAAGTTTGCCGTGCGGGGGTTTACCGAATCACTGCGCCAAGACTTGGAATTAATCGGCTCCAAAGTGAGCACAACCTGCATACATCCCGGCGGCATTAAAACTAATATCGCCAAAACATCACGTATGTCCGACAGTGCTGAAAAGGCACTGGGCACTGACTTTGAACATGCGATAAAAGAGTTTGAACGGGGCTTTATTACCACCGCCGATAAAGCCGCTAAAACCATATTAAAAGGCGTTAATAAAAACAGGCGCCGCGTATTGATTGGTCCGGATGCCCGTTTCTTTGATCTAATCGTGAGGTTTTTTCCAACCGGTTATCAGTGGTTATTTACCAAAGCCGTTAAATGGCGCAGCAAGGCCTTAGCCGCTAATAATTAAGCGGCTTTATGACTATTCAGGTAAAGCGCCAAGATAATGCGCTAGCCTATCAAAGAAGGGTCTGGGGTCACTATAATCTGAATTGAATTGGCCCAAATAATCGAAATGATCCCAGCCTTGCATTACGCCCATATCATTCCAAGCACCTCGCACAGGCATACCGGAATATTCAACAATGCGATCATTCGAATTATTTTTCGGGCCATTCATAGAAACAGTATTAACGATTCCATCGTTAGGAAACCAAGACTTGTCGATTAATACGCGATTAGGGCTGTCTTGTGTATATTCCCCCATCCATTTTGCAAAAGGACGGAAGATAACGAACATACCTAAATCTGGTTCGTGATCATCACTAAACCACGACTCACTAGTTTGCTGAGAGCCATAAGAAAAATAAAATACATTGGGCTGAGCTTTTACCCAAGCATTGGTTTCTCGCGCGCCTTCTGGGCTTAAATACCAAGCGGCATTATCACGGGTTGCACGCCAAAAGCGACTGTCTTCAACGCGTAATTTAAACGCATCATAATCTTCCTCTTCACCACGTTCTAATCCCCATTGCGCTAGCTTCCAATCGTAAGTGGGTAATCCCAATGCGCTCCACATAGAGCTGACATAGGTTAAAACTTGCTGATGATTCGGCAGAATTCGAAAAACACTGCTCGCCAAGGTCGTACCATCATGAGGCGTCGATAGGGTTGTAACACTGTGCACCCAATCGTGATTACCGCTAAAAAGTGGACTAATGGTAGCCGCCGCAGTGAGTGCTTTTTCTTCTTGATAACCTCGGTTCAACAACTGAATCAAGATGCGAGAATCTAATCCACCCTGGCTATGCGCAATAAGGTGGACCTTATTAATCGTATTCGTTTCACTATTAATCACTCCCCACTGAGGGTAAAAACCATCAAACGAAGAACCAAAACGTAGGTGACCATGATTGCGACTATGAGCCTCACCATAATCAACAGTGCCACCCTTTATCTGAGCAAAAATTTCACAAGCCCTATCCCAAGAACTTGAGAAAGGCCCCGAAGCCGTAGTGAAGGTTTGATAATCGTGTCCACGCAGATGTTCCTGCACATCGACAATGCCACCCCAATAATTAAACCCTAAAGCTTCCTCTCGGCCCCAGCCAGAAAAACCATGCAATAAAATAATCGGGTCAAAGTTTTGCCTTGGCCCAATAGCGGGATGAGGTTCTTCAATATTTTTTGCATAGCTATTGCCGACCATGACGAAGCACGCACACAAAAAAGTAATGATCAAAACAACCTGACGAGCAATAACGTCTCGAACTAGAATATTCATTACTCCTCTCCCGAAAACAGCAAGTTCTTACTGGCAATTAAACCCCAGCCCAAAGTATAAAAAGGAGCGGCAATAATATCGAAGGGGACCGTTAATAAAAAACCGAGATAACTCACCTGATGACCAAACATTTTATTATGTTCAACGTTATTGGCAATATTCTCGCTAGTAACTGTGTGCCAAATATACGAGGAGTTATCCCCTTCAGTTTTGCAGTAACCCAATTCTAACGTCGTAGGCAACTCTTCATAAACGTCGATATTCAATAACAGAATATCAGGGCAGCGAATGTCTTCTATGGCAGGTTGAGATAAAACCCCATATTGCTGAAAAAAGCCTAATGGCTGTGCTTTGATCACATCAAGATTGAACGGATAACTGGGATTCACCACTAATAAAGCAGGCTTTCCTGTTAATTGCTTGCTATCACTATTATTCAGTTCAACAACTTTGCTTTTCAATTCACCCCGCTGCGAGGTACTGACCCTAGAATGATCTGTACGAATACTGTTTGTAGGAGTACTTGTCGAAACACTTGTCGAAACACTTGTCGGAATAGTTATATCAAGATATTTATCGTCACGATCGTAAAGCACACCCGAGAACTGATAGTGGTTTGATTGCTGACCTATTTCAAGTAAGCCTGAATACACATAAGGCGTCCCAATAAACTGCTGATTCGCACTGCGCTGAGGTTCTAGATATTCGTAATATTCAATGCTTGCACAACCGTGTAAGACCACAAGAATAAAACAAAGAAAGGGGAGTTTTATAATAGTTAACATGAGAATTTTATAAATTATTATTCAATTATTTCTCAGTATTTTACCTTATTATAAAAATGAAACCGAGGTGGATATAAGACAGATTTGTATTTTATCACCAAGCTAAAGATGAATTTTGCCAATAATATCAAGCACTAACGTACCACAAAAGGTATGGCACCATGATTTAATCGCTTGCTGCACCTAACTTTTTAATCTCAATGCGCTCCAAATCTGAAACTCGAATCTCTCTCCCACCTTCAGTGATAAACAAACGCCCGCGGATATCTTTTTTAAGCGCTCTGAACGTTTCTGAAGTGCCTGTTTGCGGATTAGTAATCGTGACTTGATACAGTGTATTTTCGGTTTGCCACGATAAATAATAGATTAAAATGCCAGCAGCAATGGTTAAGCCTGCCATGGAGTATGAGAAAGGTTTTATCCACTGGTTCTTAGCCTTAGACTCAGTGGTTAAACGACCATTGGTCGAGTCGTTAGATTTTAAGCGCTTGGTATTTTGCGCTCTAAACCAAATAATAACGGCGATAACGATTGCGAGGGTAAGAAGTACTTTAAGGATCATGAGACTGGTTATCTAATGCGACAAAGGTGTATTTAAGCATAGATAGCCTATCAGTTCACATTAGGCGCAGAACTTCTATGAATATGTCGCTGGGTTGATGCGTACGGCGCATGCCCGTTTGTGTTTGAGTAATGCTTATATACGATGTTAATTTGCCTAAGACTCGTGAATGTTCAGGGGTAAACTGATCATTTGCAAACAAGTATATATAGAACACACTGGTATTATCTCCGTGGAGCCCCCCCAATCAATACAGCCTTATAATACCGCAGCTCCTCTTCCGCATTTGGATGCCCTAGCTTTACCGCATGCTGCGCATCTTTCACCGCCAGATCAATGCGTTTCATGTGATAGTTAGTTCCTGCACGTTCAAAGTAGGCACGGCTATCATTAGGATTCAATGCAATGTATTTTTTCCAGTACGCAGCTATCTCTTCAAAACGTCGCTGCATCAACAGAACATCATCCATTCCTTTGTAGCTATCATAATCTGAAGGATCTAACTCAATTGCCTTATCCATATCTTGCTTAGCTTGTCTTATTTGACGCTTGGCAATATAGACATAAGACCGTCTACGAAGTGATTTAATATGATAAGGGTCAAGCTGAAGAGAGAAATTTACAAGTCGAAGTGCTTCCGTTAATTTGACGTTCTTTTTTGCTTCATACGAAGCATAATTCAAAGTATCAATCAGACGTTTCCTGAAGGCAAGGTAACTTTTATCCGTCCGATCTATAGTTAAAGCAATTAACAAGTCGCTAGTACTCGCAGCATAATTTTTCAATAACTTCTGAACTTTTGATCTCTCATAATAATAATCTGATCCATTTTCATTACCTTCAATGGCTAAATCAAAATATTTCAATGCAGCTTTATAGTTATCCAGCTGCTTTTCAACTCGTCCTTGTTTGTATAACAGAAAATGATCAGTCTTAACTGATGAATAACCATTTTGAACAGCTGCATCCTCTATTTTAGAAAGTCCTTCTGCTAACGTTTTCTTAGCGAGAGTGTAATTCCCATTGCTATATTGATTAGAAGCAACATCTTCAAGAATCCAACTGGCTAAATTTATCAACTCAGGATTTTTATCTATTAAGGCCTCTGATTCTACAACTACCGCGATCATCTTTTCGAACGAACCACCCCAGCGAGGCCGTTGGCGACGAATATAACGTTGTCTTAATTTATAACTTGCAGGGCTTAACTTAAGTCCCTTTTTAAATGCTCTATCTAGTTCGTCAAAATCAGAACTAGCATAAGTACCTTGCATTAAAAGCAAATAGGCCATTAAAGAAGAAGAATTACGGTTCAACGCTTTTTTGATATCAGCCTGAGCTTTAGCAAAATACCCCTTCATCGTAGATTTTTGCTTGTCAGAAGTTTCACTTCCCCACTTAGCCCCTCTTGCGTGCCACCCCATTGATTGAAAATAGTGGGCTCTTGCTAAAAATGGCTGATAGCTTGCTGGATACGCATTAACCCATTCATTTAACGACTGGCCAAATTCCTCGGTTGTTAAACCAAAGGATTGATAAAGATCTATTAGCTGTTCTTCAGTACTGACATCAGAAACAGCTGATACTTGAGCTGATTCCAGTAGATTATGTAACTCTTGATAATTCTTCTGCCTTAATAGCTTTCGCATTCTTAAAGTAAGTATGGGCTTACTTGCTAAACCGCTTTGTGGGCTTTGTATAGATCGATCAGTATATTGATTAGAGTTTTTTCCACTATGCTGAGAAGTACTTTTCTTCGGTACGTGAGCAGTGACTTTAGAGGCAGACGGTTTTTCTAGAAGAGCAGCTGGGGGTTTATCAGAAAAGTGGGTTCTTCCCTTGTCATCGACCCACTGATACATCTTTGCTTGCACCAGAGATGTACACAGCAAAGTAATGATGAAAATCCAATATTTCATAAATCATCCTGATAAACGTTCTTCCTAGTAAGCCTCAGGATAGCAGATATCGGGGATTTCAGGAATTACTCTTAGTTCCGCTTGGCTATTGCATTGCCTTCAGGCTAAAACCCGAAGTATTGTGCTAAAAGTTAGCCAGCTTATTCAAGTTTGCTTCCAGTTAAAGGATTAATCTAGCTCCTGTAATGAACATCACGGAGCATCAACATGAACGCATTAGTCGTAGTGAGTATATTGGTAGCAACAGTATTGTTAGCTGGGTTTAAGCGTCGCCAGCAAGAAGTGGAGATTCACCATAGGAAGTGAGCATAATCATGGAAACATGAAAGGTAAAAAATTAGGAATTTCAATTCAATTGAACCTTTTGATTACGCTTGTACAGGGTATTGGTGCGCTGGTATCAGGCAGTCTTTCTTTATTATCAGATGCGTTACATCACTTTAGCGATGTTATCGCTCTGATAATAAGTTATATCGCCGATAAGCTAACGCAAAAAAGAGTAAACCCCAGAAAAAACATTTGGCTTTAAGCGTGCCGAAGTCATTGCGGCATTGATTAATGCGACGACATTAATTGTCATTGCCTTAATGATTACAAAAGAAGCGATTAGCCGCTTTAATCAGCCTGTTGAGGTCGACTCATTTTTAGTCATTGTTTTCGCCGCATTAAGCATTCTTGTGAATGCAGGAAGCGCCTTACTGATTAAGGGAGAAGCTAAAGACAATATGAATATGAGGTCAGCCTATCTTCATCTAGTGTCTGATTTATTTTCATCCATCGCGGTCTTAGTTGGTGGAGTGTTAATGCACTATTACCAAGTGTATTGGGTTGACTGTGTTTTATCTTTAGCGATTGCAGCTTATTTAATTTACGCATCCAGTGGTTTGCTATTAAAAACACTCAAAGTATTAATGCAGTTCACACCTTCTCATATCAAGCCGAAAGATATTGAGGGTAGAATTCTTCAGCTGGATGATAAGGACATTCATTTTGAGGCTCATATCGATTTTAATAATGACATCAGATTAAGTGAAGCCTCAAGAGTCACTAATACGATTAGAGCGATGTTGAAGAATGAATTTAATATTTATCATTCAATTTTACAGCCTGGCTATGGTAGTCGACATTTGAAATGAATAGCTCAGAAAATTGGGAAAAGGTAAAGGAAAGGCCTGACCCCGCTAATACCATGAGCAAACGTTAATTGCAGCTGTATTTAATACCTAAAGGCTATCAACTCGAGTCAGCAAGACATACCCATATATAACCACTAGATAAATAACACCTACTGACAATAAAAACACAAAGCTGAAACTTAGTTTCTTACCAATTGCGACTAGCTTAATATTTGATAAGAAAACGTACATTGAAATACCTACAATGATCACTTGAGACTCAAACCAGACCATTTCAAGCATACCTAACCCATGCATCAAACCAGAGCTAAGGCGCAAACAATAATCAACAACAACCAGTATTAACAAGCCACAAACAAAAATAGCCAGTGAGCGTACATAAGCCTTTCTTAATTCCATCATACGTAATCCAAATGTGATATCACAAGATTCTATATGAGATTGCTAAGGAATGATTTCATTCGAAATTAACATCCACAAAACATTGGCGTCGATTCACCCCTCCCCCCCCTTGCTAATCCTCTCCAGTCCCCATAAGTTATCCCCATAAATATAACTATCTATAACAAGAGAAGGATACTCACCATGGAAGATTTTACCGCCAACAGCATGACCAACGATGCAATGGGCGACTGTGATGCAACTAGCCTCGCCAAAAGAATTGCCGATAAAGAAGTAAGCACATTAGAAGTTACCGAAGCCGCCATTGCTCGTGCTGAATTAGTGAACCCCAAGCTCAACGCCATCGTGGCCGAATCCTTTGACTTTGCCCGTTTAAATGCTAAAACCCACACAAGCCAAGGCGTTTTTGCTGGTGTTCCCACTTTTATTAAAGACAACACAGACGTAAAAGGACTGCCCACTGTATTCGGTAGTCGCGCAGTCCCCAACAAGCCAGTAAAAAAGAACGCCGAATTCACCGATCAAATGTTATCCACCGGTTTAACAATTCTAGGCAAAAGCACACTGCCTGAATTTGGCATTACCCCCGTCACCGAATCTATCATTCAAGGCGCTACCCGCAATCCTTGGAACATTAGCCATACTAGCGGTGGTTCCTCTGGTGGCGCGGCGGCATTGGTCGCTGCTGGCGTAGTGCCCATCGCTCACGGTAATGACGGTGGTGGCTCAATTCGTATTCCTGCCGCCTGCTGTGGACTCGTCGGTTTAAAACCAACCCGCAATCGCTTGGTTAACATG
>Ga0105359_10003507_pt1 | contig 12803 bp, 13 predicted proteins | sample GOMGulsemesocosm_6_FD_83659 | JGI IMG/M metagenome (GOLD analysis project Ga0105359, IMG submission 83659) | Methane-oxidizing microbial communities from mesocosms in the Gulf of Mexico - GOM8C Gulf of Mexico | ecosystem: Environmental > Aquatic > Marine > Cold seeps | place: Gulf of Mexico... | reverse complement strand
GCCCCTTGGGAGTTTATTAGCAATCTGATAACTGCACAGAATTAAAGAAATATAGAATAACTATGTTTCAGTAATTTTGCTTGTTCTAAGCTCGCTAATACAACTCTAAGTTGATCAATATATGAGTGTAATTGGTATTATAATTTCAGTGCTTGGATACTTACAAAAAAGCGATAGACACAAAGTGGCTATCGCTTTTTTATAGCTAATTTATTGCCGTTAGTTAAGTTCCCATTATTCCCCACACCATGGCAACAACAGCTGTTACTAGTATCATCATGTTATAGATAGTGCCGATAATGCAGAACTTCACCAAGGTAAAAAACTTGCCTTGCTTATAGACTCTTTTTTGCATTAGGAATAAGTAAATTGGTATCCATATCAGTAGTCCTCCCGATAAAACACCGGCAAAACTGGCAATATCTGGGTGACTGTCGGTGAGGTAACTCTCTAATAGGTCAAGAATTTCAAATAGTAACAGTGAAATAAAAATAAAACTGTGGCTATGTAGTGCTACCGTCAAATGCTCCATATAGAGTCGCTTAGAGAAGATGAACATCACCTTTAGCAGCACGGCAAAAAGAGGAAGTAAAATAAACATTAATTGGGGTAGTTTACTAATGACTTGTTCAACTAAGGGGCCAGTATCCGAGTTAAAGGCTTTTTCTGCCTTTTCTGTTAACTCTTTTGAAAATTCATTAAGCTTTTGATTTGTTTCATCTGCTAAAAAATCAAAAGACAAACTACCATCTTCATTATTTCCAATCGTAAGTTCGTCAGAAATGATATCACCATTAATTACCTTTAAGCGCTGTGCTATTAACTCATCAAATCTCGCTTTATCTTTTACTGACATCGCTTCTTTAACATTATCAAACTCTAATTCAACCAACTTACGGGTAACTTTAATAATTTGTTTATTCTGCCCCGAACTATAATCACGGTTTAAATCCGCTAAATAATTGCTAAATTTGGCAATATCCGCAGTTAACTGAGTAACTTGTTCAATATTGTCATTATTTTCTGAAGACGTATTCTGAAAGGTGCTTTGCTCGGTTTTTAATTGCTTAATATGGTTTTTAACCTCAGTAATAAGCTCTTGTTTGCCATTGATATTAATTGCATTGCCATCATCAGCTGCAATGAAGTATTTTAAGGTGATAAAAAACACAATGCTGATAAATAAGTACAAACGTAGGGGGGGAACATAGTGCACTCTCCTGCCGGAAAAATACTCATTGGTAAGAAAAGCAGGTCGGGTAATGAGCGGAAAAAGCGTTCTACTGGCACGAGAATCAAAACTAAAAATATCATCAAGTAAATGTAGAATAACAACCCAAAAATATTTCAGCGTTGAATCAGATGATTGTCCACAATTAGCACAAAAAGGCCCGCTGAGTACTTGATGGCAATTTTCACAGCTTTTACTTTCCGTATTATCGTCAGCTTTATTATCAGGAAGGGTGGGAGTAACCAGATCTGAAGTCGGTTTTGCTTCAACCATTTCTGTTTTATCTTCTGTTTCGATTATTTCTTTTGTTGTCATAGGAGTAATGATTAAATGGCGATAGACACTAAAAGCATACCATCATGTCAATATGAAGTTACACTCTAAATACAATTCAAGCACAAACCAAGCACAAAAGTTCACTTAACTTAACTTTATGGCGTGCTGTCTGCCCTTTATTCTGATAAATTGGCTGATAATTAAATAGATCAAATCAATATGTTTCAACTAACTCTATTAAAGTTAGTCAACTATGCTTAAGCATAATTACCAAATATGTATTGTGAGATAAAGTCAAAGCAGGAGAAATATAATGGCAGTTGAAGTTAAATTTGAATTAACAGAATCAGACTTGGATCATTTCCGTGATGTTATGCACAAAGCACAAGCGGGTGCAAAACAACTTAGTGAGCAAGATATTTTAGCAAATGCTAAAAGCCTTAGCCAAGATATAAAAAGCAATGTGCCTGAATTTGTTCGTGAACGCATTCAAAAGCTAGAAACGTTTGTTGCTATGATTGAAGATGGTGAGTGGCAGATTCCAACTGAAGAGCGCACAGAGCTATTAAGTGCTTTAGCTTACTTTAGTGATCCTGAAGATTTAGTACCTGATCATATCCCAGTACTAGGCTTCTTAGATGATGCAATCATGATCGAGCTTGTTGCTGGAGAGTTTAAAGATGATGTCGAAGCTTTTGAAGAGTTTTGTGCTTACCGTGAACGTGAGGAAGGTCGACATAGTAGTGAAACCATTACTCGTGAAGAATGGCTAGAATCTAAACGTCATGAGCTTCATAGCCGTATGAGAAGTCGTCGTTCTTCTAGACGCAGCGGTCGCTCATCTTTTAGATCAGTATTCTAAAGTCATTTAAGTTTAGAAGTTTAAAAAGTGGCTACTTTGGTATGCCACTTTTTTATTGCCTTCCTTCTGACGTAAAAGCTCATTTTAAATATCTTTAGGCCTACCAGAGTCCCCTCTGCCATAGTCGCATACGCCTCCACTAAATATTTCTTGCAACGAGGTTAGTTGCCCAGATAACTCAATATCACCATACATACCTTGCTTAATGGCTTGTTTGAGTGGGATTTTATAACACTTAAATACACTACCTTGCCATGGCCCCTCAGCTTGAATTCGGCTATTAGAAAAAATAGCATAATGTTTTGCACAAGCTCCTTGTTTTAGCTCTCTAGTTTCACTTCGTTTAACATCCCAGCTACCATGCCAAACCCCCTCTCCTTGCGCTAGCACTTCACCTTTGTCATCAAAACATGCATCTTGTAATTGTGCAGGTTTACTTTGCACTGCATTAAGCTCAGGGAACTCATTACGTTTTAGCAACCACAAATCCATCAAGTCAAAGGCTTGGTAAGTAGGATCAAAATCACGCTTTGCCACCCAAATTACTTGGTTATCGTAATGTCCATTCGCTTCTTCTAATCGTAAACGGGAGCTAAAAGAAGCTGACATATGATGCATATCTAACTTTTCTTCTAAATAATGACGAACATCAATAATTGGTAAATCAAGCTTACCAATAAAAACTTGCCCACCACGGTAAGCTGCCTCAATGGCTTCTAATGACGCACTACGTCTAGGTGCAGCCTGATTTTCAGTTACCTCTGTAATATTATCACTACCCCATAAAGATACCCAGAATGGTAACTTACGACCAAACGGCGTGATTATTTTTTCAGCCTTCATGTGCCGCTGCTCTTTCCAGCTACCAATGTTTTTATTGATATGAATAAATTCACTCAATGTAATTTGCTTCTGCTTTAAGGCATGTAAGCCATACTGCACACCTTCATTGTCCCAAGTGCTTTCTACGAGTCCATGTTGATCACGTTTAAACAACCAAGACATATCTTCCCAATAATTCCAATTAGTTTGCTCTACGACATCATCACTATAAAAGTGACGAAGGAAACCCTGGCGGGGGTTGTGAATAAAAGTAGATAAACCAAAATAACCATTGATGCACTCACTATTACCTTCAGGAAAACTAGGTACCATGCCCGCCATTAATTGAGCTACAGGTTGCAAAAAGGCTATTTTTTGCGGGAAGTCTTGTAAGCTATTCATGCCCTCAAGTAATTGTCTCTGATCCCATTGTTGCCAGCGACCATTATCCCTAGCACGAAAGGTAAAGTAGTTATTAAATAGGTCGCAATCCAAAGTGTATATGGTTTGACTTAACATATCCGGGTAAGAGTATTGAGGAATTAAACCATCAAGAATGCCTGTACTATTTTGCGCAATCAGATATTGTGCTAGTCCACCACCAGAGCCACCAATACCAACCGTATATAACGGTTCGCCAAATAAGCTTACAAAATGAAGTTTAACCCGCCTCGCTGTGTCTTCTGCCAGTAACATGTTATAGGTGTAACTAGTACGGTTACCACTTGAACTAATAATGGCATAACCTTTTTGTGCCTCTTTCAATCTACGTGTGATGGTTCTAGTTGCCTTTTGTCTTCCTTGCCTAAAGCCTATACCTGAGCCACCATTAAATTGATATATCAATTTCTTATTCCACAAAGCACTATCTGTACGTGTACCTAACTCTTCAGGCTTTATTGCCATAGCGATAGTATAAATAAAGCGATTTATACTGCCCTGTTCAGCACGAAATAGCTCTAATGGCTTTTTTGCATCTCTTAAAGACCCTAAGTAACTGAACTGTTCGGTAGAGAGTTTGGCTAATTTGTCATCTTGATTTAGATAGAAAAATTGCAAATGGGTTTTGAACAAACAATCTTTTGAGTAACCAAGAATATTACTTCGCTGCATTAAATTCCCATAGACAGGCACCCCAAAACCTTCTTGATTATCGACTAAGGGCTGACCAATATGTGAATCGATAGTCATGCAGTAAAACGGGTATTGCTTAGGCCCTGAATATAAAGAGTTACTTGGGCCAACCTCACCTAACTTAATAGGGAATTCGAAGGTTTCTTGGGGTCGGCTAACTTGGCTAATATGCGGAGAAATCGGCAATAAATAGTTATCCTCCGCAATAGCCAATCGTTTAACTTGCCGAAATTTATAAGGTTGTTCTGCAGGATAAAGCCATACCAGAGTTGCCAGAAAGGCGAGAGTAAAGAGTATAAGTTTTTTCTTTTTCATCACAACACCACCGAAAAGAAATTAGCTCCTCACTTAAATATAGTGGAGTTAATCTAATTGGAAACATTTTCGGTAGAAGATATTACGCTGAAAAAGTGACTTCTTATTTCAACTTAGCAACAAAGGTGGCCCTAAACTTGGCCAGTTTTGGTGAAACTACCGCCTGGCAATATTGATTTTCTGGATTATTTTTAAAGTATTCCTGATGGTAATCTTCACCTGAATAGAAAGTGACCGCAGGACTAACTTGGGTAACGATTGCTTGGTCAAATAACTGTGCTTCATCAATCTCTACAATCATTTTCACCGCAATATCTTGCTGCCCACTATCATGGGTGAAAATTTCAGAACGATACTGTGTGCCAATATCATTGCCTTGGCGATTTAACTGCGTAGGGTTATGCAAACTAAAAAATATCTCGAGTATTTCCCTATAAGTTATTTGATTGCTATCGAAGTGAAGTTGCACCACTTCAGCATGTCCAGTATCACCACCACAAACCTGCTTGTAAGTTGCACTTTCACTTTGTCCGCCCATATAACCAGACGTTGCGGTAATAATGCCCTTTACACTATTGAAAGCGCTTTCGATACACCAAAAGCAACCTCCAGCCAACGTTGCTATTTCTACTAATTGTTCATTAACTTTCGCTTTCATTTAATATCACCTTAATCATTGTTTGTTTAATGATTTATCTCAGCCTTTCTTGTTCATAACTAGGCTAAAATGTTATCGTTATTTTTATGAATAGCATTATTATACTCAAATTTATCCAGTAGAAAAATATGTCACATTTTTTTAAAAGAACAAGTCAAATCCAAGCGATTATTGCCCTGCGTTTTGTCGCCATAGCCATCCAAATATTATTAATACTCTTTGTTAATGTTGGTCTTGAGTATCAACTGCCTTGGGCTCCACTTGTTAGTGTTATTAGCCTTGAAGTTTTATTTACCTGTGCTAGTTACATTTATTACCGCTACAACCATTTAAGTGAAAAGAAAGCCAGTCAACAGGCAACATTAGTGCAAATATGTGCAGACATTGTCTTTTTATCATTGTTACTATTTTTTAGTGGCGGTGCAACCAATGCCTTTGTTTCTTTACTGCTTATTCCTATTTCTATTGCTGCAGTAACGCTAACACCACTCTTACTTGGCGTAGTTGCCTCTCTAGCTATTATTTCTTACAGCATATTACTATGGTCATTACCCATGAGTGTAATGCATGGTAATATGCAAGGCCACTTTATAGGGATGGGCATCAACTTTCTATTCTCATCACTAGTCGTTGCTATTGTTGTCGGTAAAATGGCTCGCAGTATTAATCAACAAGAACTTGCCATTGCCGCCTACCGAGAAAACCTTTTGAAGCAAGAACAAGTTACCTCGCTAGGGGTAGCTTCAGCGCAAGTTACTCACCAATTAGCAACCCCTATAGCAACCGTACAATTGCTCGCAGATGAACTCAGTGAAGATTTCCCTAATAATGAGATTGTTATCGATATGCAGAGCCAACTTACCCGCTGCAGAGATAGCCTATCTGACTTTCGGGCCATGGTCTTTGACATAAAAGAGCAGGTCATTAAAGCAATCAATTGCCAGCAATTATTTGAAGAAATAACAGATAACGTACGAGTTAATAACCCTGAAATATCATTAGAATTACAAATAAATACTAGCCTCAGAGCTGAAAAAGATATCTCGGTAATGGCTGATGCTGCATTATTACCTGCCATTCTCAATTTGATAAACAATGCAATAAGAGCAAGTAAAGCCAACGACAGCCAATCACTTAGCCTAACCAGCCAGGTGATTGATGATAATTGGCAATTTACAATTCGTGATTATGGTAAGGGCTTCACCTTGAAAAAATTGAATGAATTAGGCGTTAAACCAGTCAATAGTAATCAAGGATTCGGTATGGCTGTTTTTTTAAGTCATGCCAGTTTAGAACGCCTTGGTGGTAAGTTAGCCTTAACAAACCATCAAGATGGTGGTGCACTTGTTACCCTTGGATTACCTATTGCTTCACGGCAAGCTAAAGCTCATTAAACTAAAGCTCATTAAACTAAAGCTCATTAAACTAAAGCTCATTAAACTAAAGCTCATTAGAATATAAGGAAGTAGTTATGCCCAGTTCATTAACACCTAAGTTATTAATTGTTGAAGATGATCTTATCTTTGCTAATACCCTAAATCGACGCTTAACTAAACATGGCTTTGATTGTGTGCAAGTCGATAATAACAATGACGCACTGCTCGCCTGTCATCGACACCTGCCCGATTATATTTTACTTGATATGAAACTAGCTCAAGAAAACACCTTATCCATCATCACACCACTACGAAAATTACGCCCTAATAGCCGCATTATATTACTCACTGGATTTGCCAGTATTGCCACAGCTGTTGAGGCAATAAAACTAGGGGCTGACGACTACTTATCTAAACCCGTTGATAGCCAAACCTTACTTGCAACCTTAAACGGGAGTAGTGCAGAAACTATCGAGCTTGATAATAAAAACGAACAAATTCTATCAGCCGAGCAAGTCGAATGGCAGCATATACAACAGGTTTTAAAAGCCAACCAAGGTAATATCTCCGCGACTGCTAGACAGCTTTCTATGCACAGAAGAACACTGCAACGAAAATTGCAGAAGCGACCTCAATCAGCCTAAGTCACTCTTTTTTGACTTAGGTATTACTTGAAGTATAACTTGAGGTACTAGTTAAAAGTTATAGGCAACATGTTGATGAAACCTGACCACCATCTCTTCTTTACCTGGTGAAATCTCTAATTCAACAGCCATCAACTGCATTGCTTGCTCTATTTGATTCAAAAAACGGCCAAAGCCATGTTCACTACTATTTTCAGGTGTTGCGACAAAGACTAATTGAACATTATCGGTTAACTCACTGGCATTCCACTTACTAACAATGCCGCAAGGGCTTTGTTCTGGGTTGTAACCCAGCATTTGTAATTCCCCTACGCGTGACACAATTTCATGAATGCTGTATCTAACAATAGGAACTAACCCGTTGGCAATCAAGGCTCCATTATTTAAGTTATAGTGTTTTGCCGCCATAGTGAATACATCCGTTAAGTAGATGTAAAGCGGATTGTATGGGTCACTCGAATTACTATCAATCTCAACTTGTTTTAACAATTCATTACTTATATTTAATGTGACTACCGCATAGTTCATAGCACTATGATAAAGAGGTAGCTCTACACCTTGGCTAGTATAGCGTTTTTTAATCTCTCGAAGCTTATGAGATTGTGTTGCATTACAACCCTTATGTTTAGCAAATAAGTCATAGGTTAGATGTTGGTGATCCCTTAGACGCATGTCACTTTTATCTAAGGTAGTTTTTTCACAAAAACTCTCTACAACCTGTCTTACCCGCTGATGAAAACTTGCCGCATTTATGCGAATATCATTGCCTGTAGCTAAAAATAATAAACAAATTTTCTTTGCTCTTTTACTACCATCAAAAAAGGATTTTTTTAGATGATGCCTTTCAGGATTGTAATAAAAAAGAATCTGCTGATTGGTCTGCCATTGATGCATCTCTTGGTTATAACGCACACGCGCTAATTTATCATTTGCAATAAACTGGCAATTATCAAGTTCAATCTCATCGGTTAGTTTAAAAAATAAGTCTGACAACTCTTGATAAAAATCATAATAAGGCTGAGGCTTTACCTCACTATACTCTTTTGAAAAAAGCTTTAGTAAATCATCTGTTAAGCTAAATTCGGCTAGGATGTATTGGTTATCACGTACATTACTGGGTAAATAGGCCTTATGAGCAGCACTACGTTTTCTAATTATTGACATGGTTATCCCTACGGCCATTGACCATTAATACTTGAATTTGGTTGCACTACTTTTGATTAAAATGTCTTTAAAGTGATTACTAACGCTTTTAATTTAAGATAAGTATAATGATCGTAAATGAAGGTTATGTGACCTAAAGATGTCACTAATATGACAAGTAATTAATTTAAGGAAGTGAATTGTTCGACGATCAGCAAGCATTAATAGAAGCAATCAATCAGGTCATGCCTTTTGGTAAATATTCAGGCAGAAAGCTTTTACAGCTACCTGAGCCTTATTTAGTTTGGTTCCACAGTAAAGGTTTTCCTGAAGGTAAATTAGGGCAACAATTAGCCTTAATGTACGAGATAAAACTAAATGGCTTAGAAGAGATGTTGCAACCTTTATTACGGAGTTAGTTCACCCTTAGCTCGCTTTAAATAAAGTGACTTTTGTTCATTTTCTTAGAGTAATTTCGTCTAAAAAACAAACAAACCAAAATAACCAGTAATAATGCAACGCAGTAATAAATTGCTAACAAGTTGTTTTGTCAGAGCAAATTTTCAATTCAAAATTTGCCCTTTCCGTTTTACTTTTTCACTTGCTCTTTTCTTCGCTGTAATTACATTTTTTCACTTGCATCACCTCTAAAAATCCACTTAAATAACTTGTCGATTGATGAAAATTCATACCATAAAAAACCATGCAAAATTTCAGAATCGACCACTCTGTAGTATTTAGTAATAGATATCTTCTGGTATTTGAGGAAATCTAAATTTGTTTATTAATTGATTTATAAGACAACTATACCAATTGCACTAACTAAGTGATCATTTTTAAATGGCCTGAATATCCAATAACATCGTTGCTTTCAATCCCAATAGCTCGCTATTGCTCAATCAAGCACCTTGTACTTGAAAATTCATCCTCATTAAATTCTGAATCTTTCTCAATGCAAATGGTATTACGAGGTGTTTATGAGGTGGAGTAAATGAAAAGACAAAAAAGAGATAAATTGGGCAGAGCTCATTCTAATGGATATCAGGCTGGCCTAGGCGGCAAAGCTAAGGAACAGTGCCCATATCAAAATCTTGAGGCAAAATCACAATGGTTAGGGGGATGGCGAGAAGCTATTACTGATAGAAATATGGGGATATATAGATAGTTTAATAAAAATAACCCACAGTCCCCGAACAAGCTGTTCGGGGATTACTGCCCTAACGAGATGACTCAAAATTAGGACAGGGCTTAGTCACTGAACTAGATAACTCTTGAGAAGCGCTGTTGATTTACATGCTTCTTCATATAAGCATCAAAACTCATGCAAATAATACGAATTAATAAACGCGCTTTTTGTTCAACTTTAATGAATTTATCAGTATTCTCTACTAAGCCATCATTAATAAATGTATCAAGTAATGGCAAATCCTCTGCAAAATATTCGTCAAAATTAATGTTATATTTCTCACTAATGACTTGTTTATCTAAATACAAGTTACACATCAATTCTTGAATAACTTCACCACGTAATACATCATCTTCAGTGAGGCTAACACCTTTAACTTGCGCATGCTGCTTTTCAGTAATAGCTTGGTAATATTCTTTAAGATCTTTAATATTTTGGCTGAAACTATTACCAATAGAGCTAATTGACGACACACCCAAGCCTAATAAATCACAACCACCTTTTGTGGTATACCCTTGGAAGTTACGATGTAATGTGCCATCGCTTTGCGCTACAGCCAATTCATCATTTGGTTTAGCAAAATGATCCATGCCGATAAAGTCATAGCCATAATCACATAACGTTTCTATAGCGAGTTTCATTAAAGCAAACTTTTCTTCAGTACTTGGTAACCACTCATCACGTAACTTACGCTGCGCGGCAAAGCGACTTGGTATATGGGCATAACTGAATAAAGAAATTCTATCAACATCCCACTCATGTGCTTTATCTAGTGTTTTAGCAAAGTTCTCTGGTGTTTGATGAGGTAATCCATAAATAAGATCAATATTAATAGACTTAAAGCCAATTTCTTTGGCATGACCAATAAAGTCACCAATAAACTCGGTTGATTGCACGCGGTTGATTGCTTGCTGTACCTTTAAGTCTAAATCTTGAACACCTAAGCTCAAACGGTTGAAGCCTAATGAAAATAAATGCTCAGCTAAGTCCATTTCAATTTCACGTGGATCAATTTCAATACTCATTTCAAGCTCATCTGAAAAATCAAACTTCTCTTTTAGCAATGAAACCAATTGGGTTATTTGTGGGTGAGTTAAAAAGCTCGGTGTACCACCTCCCCAATGTAACTGTTTAACTTTATAGTCTTTAAATAAAGGAGCTTGTAGGGCTATCTCTTTGGCTAAATATTCAAGGTAAGTATCGGCTTTGTCACGATGGCGAGTAATCACTTTATTACAACCACAGTAATAACACAGGGTGTGACAGAAAGGGATATGCACATAAAGTGACAATTCACGGTTTTGCGAGTTGTCTATCGCTTTAATAAAATCTTCATGTTTAAAATCATCATGAAACTCTAACGCCGTAGGATAAGAAGTATATCTAGGACCACTAGTGTTATATTTATTTAATAGCGTGCTATCGAAAAATTGACTTACTTGCATGTTTTCATACCATATTATTTAATTAACAAGATCATCATACCCTTTTCACTATTGTGGGTATTGATCAAGCTCAATAAGAATAGAAATAGCAAGATACAGCTAAGTAACATGGGGATATCTTGCTATTTTAACGTATTTTTGAAATTGAAAAGTTAAGCATTAAAACTAGCTAACTGTTCAGTAGTGAATAGGTGAAGAGCGCCTAGGTCTGCAACTACATCCTCATGCATCTGAGCTAATGCAGTCATACGTTTATAGTCTTCACGCATACGCTGTTTTTTTTCTAAAGCTTTGCGAGCATCAAGTATGGCAAGGTCTTTAATCTCATCATAAAGACCAAAAATAGCGGGAAATTGTGCCTGTAATCCAGTGACTGTCTTTAACGATGACAATAGTATTGATAAGCGCCAACAGCCTTCATCAAATGCACATTGCTCTTGCTGCATGGCTCGAGTGATCAGTAATACACTATCTAAAACTTTCTTATCATGTTGATTTAAAGCTTGCTGCTGCGCTAATTGAGCTTGTTGTTGTTGCTCTTTTTGCTGTGCTACTTGTTTTAATAATTTACCTGCATAAAACGCTAATGCCAGTACAATCAAAATGCCAAGTAATAAAGCGTAAAGCCAAAAATCACTCATTAACGTTACTCTTTGTCTGCAAAATCAGAAAGGCTATTGTTATCTAATTTATCCCATAAATCATCTTCAGAGTTATTAGCATTAGCTTCATCACCAACCTCATCACCCTCTTCATCAAGGCCTAATTCAGCTGATAATGCCTGGTGACGATCCATCATGTCATTATAGTAATTAACTTCTTCTTCGGTTAAGGCTATATCATCTTCTTGCTTCGCTAAGATATTTTGTAACATCTCATCTTGCTCGATAGCATCTAATTGCTGTTCTGGAGATAACTCAGAAGATAAAGTGTTAGCAGAGTCAGTTATAACAGGCTCAACAAAACGAACCGCTGCAATCTCTGCAGACTTAGCAGTGTTTTGCTTCACTTTTTCTTGCTTAGACTTTTCAGCTTTGGCAACAATTTTACCTAAAGCTATTGGCGTTTTATTGCCAAGACGAGGGTCTTTATTAGCAGATTGTTGGTTGTTACCTGTTCTCTGTTGCACTGCTTCTTTTTGACGGTTACCTGCTACTTTACCCGTAGTTTTACGAGTACGTTTTTCAACTTTTTCCAATTCTTGCTTACTTAACTTAGGCTTAGCGGTAGGTGCTCCACCTGGTTTTCTCGACTTTTTTGAACGTGACATAAATACAATTACTTTTTACCGATAATAATGCCGCCTATTTTACGTTATTCACGGCTGAAAAACCTTAAAAAGTAGAAAAAAGACACAAAAAAAGCGCCAAATGGCGCTTTTATTATTAACAAAAGAGTTTACACTCGAATTTGTGTATTTGGATTAGTATTGATTTCTCCACCTTTTGAGATAGTGGCAATATTTTCATTACACGTGAGAATTGCCACATGTGAATCATAACAATCTCGAATAAAACTTAATTTATAGCCAAACTGCGTCAAACTACTAGCAGAAAACTTTTGCGCTAATGTTAGGTTTTCCCAGAGCTCATCTGTATTGTTCAACGTATCCTGCCGTCGTTCTAACAGTTCTTCTCTTTGCATTGCTACAGCCATAATTTCCCCTTCCCAGTCCAATTATGTTTTTGTTAAAAGATATTATTATTCTTAT
>Ga0105359_10003497_pt1 | contig 12826 bp, 11 predicted proteins | sample GOMGulsemesocosm_6_FD_83659 | JGI IMG/M metagenome (GOLD analysis project Ga0105359, IMG submission 83659) | Methane-oxidizing microbial communities from mesocosms in the Gulf of Mexico - GOM8C Gulf of Mexico | ecosystem: Environmental > Aquatic > Marine > Cold seeps | place: Gulf of Mexico... | reverse complement strand
GCTTGAGGCTGAACCGCGAAATAGTATCAAGCTCACCATGACGAAGCCTGTCGCTTGGCGTCTAATTGGTTAAATAAATGAGCGACTAAGCATGTAGGACCGAGGATGTAGGCTTTTTGGACGGGGGTTCGATTCCCCCCCGCTCCACCAAAAGAAGACCTTTTTAGTCTATTAGTTATACCTAGTAACTTTTAGATTTGGCGATAGACAGAGCACCGTCTATGATAAGAAACCGCTACTTTAACAAGTTGCGGTTTTTTTATGTCTTAAATTTAGCTCGCATGTTCTAGACTCTTAAGCGAACTTAAGCGACCTCAGTATCTATCAAGATGCGATCACCCAATTGGTTTAAAATTTGGATTTTACCCTGGCATACCGCAACAATTGATTTTCTTTTTTAAACACTTCAGGTATGACAACCCTTCCATTCAGTGTCATTGGAAATGATCTGAGTTCATTTCGTAGCTCAAGGGATTTTTCATGGTAATAAATGATAGTTACCGGGGTTAAATTTGCTTGCATGTCGAATTCCTTTTCTTATTCATTGCTTTTATATTAAAAACTAAGCATTAAACTGCGGACTAGTGTTCCATATAAATAACCGCATAATTTTGACTAATATCAATAGATAAGCCATTGATAGAATTTTATCAGCTGTGTAAATGAAGTACATCAATAACATTGCTTAAATGATTGTGACTGATGTATATGACAAGAATATTAAATTCTAAGATATTCTTTGCTGCTTAATTTCAATTTTTATTACCTGAATTCAAGAGTAATTGTCTTTATTGCTCTAACACTCACACTGAGTCATTTACATTTTTCATACCTCTCACCCGGACAGATTGCATACAATATATTGATAGTAACGATTCTTTATGTAATATTACTTTTAACACAGCAACAGCAAAACTTGCTTAAGGATGTTTTTAGAAGGAGTTAACTAAATACCACTTAAATTCTATAAGGTAAGTCAATGTCAAAAAGTATCCGTTCAAAGTTCCTGCTCTACGTATCAGGAGGCGTTAGTTTAGCGCTCGTGCTGGCTTCTATATTTATCATTAACCAAGTCAGCGATAAAACTGAGCAGCAGGTTGAGCAGTCACTACAAACTGCGGTACAACTTGAAGCTAATAAGATTCAAACTTTTATAGATAAGCAAGTAAGAGGTTTAGAAGGCTTTTTTCGTATCCCTTCCCTGATTACTTGGGTTGATAACCATAATGAACTGTTAACGGATCAATCATCTCCAGACTATCAACTTTTTCTAAACACCCTTAAAGGCGAATCAAAATCAGATCCTTTTACTAAGTCGGTATTTTTTGGATCAGAGAATACTGGTGAATATCTTGATGAGCATGGCGTTTATAAACAAGGTGAGTACGACGTAAGAGGTAGGCAATGGTATAAAGACTTAAAAAAACAACAAAAATGGACCATGTCAAAAGTAGAGCTACATCCTGTAGATAACTATATTTATACCGCAATTAATATTCCTGTGTATAACTTTAATAGCGAATTTATTGGTGTTGGTGGCGCAGATATCTTGATTGATAGTATTGCCGAGTTTGTTGACCAAGCTAAATACCAAGGTGAAGGCACAGCCTTTTTGATGACCCAAGATGGGAAAGTAATCTACTTTCCGCTCAAACAAGGCCAAATAATTCATAATCAAGCAATCAATGAGTTAGACCAACAAGACGGATTCGCTGGTTTTGATAACTTGGCACAACTAGCTAAGCAAAACCTTCAAGGTGTTTCTGAAATAATGTTAGATGGTGAAGCGCAAATTGTTGCTTATCAATCAATTAAAGACGACAAGCCTCAAATGCATTGGGTTATTGGCCTTATGGTTGCTAAAGAAACTGTTTATAGCCCACTGTATGATACGGTCAAACTCTCTATCTTTATAGTTATTCTATTGATAGCTATTGTAAGTATTATTATTTCTTTGGTGGCAAAGTCAGTCACTAAACCTCTAACTGAATTGCATGATGCTATGGTTGACGTAGCTAGTGGTCAAGGAGATTTAACCAAACGCATTACCGTACAAAGCAATGATGAAGTCGCTGAATTAGCCAATGCATTCAATCAGTTTACCGGCCAAATACATGAGTTAGTTACTGATATTAGTCATATGTCTGACAAACTTAACCTCTCTATTCAAAGCGTTGGTGAATTGACCACACAAGCATCATTTAAAATTTCAGACTCTAGGAATGATGTTGCTAATGCCAGCGGAAATATTGGTGAAATGAGTAGTGCAGCAAAAGAAATAAGTACAACTGCTCAATCTGCTGATGAGCAAGTTACCGATGCCTGCAAAATAACACACCAGGGTAAGTCGCTCATAGGTTCAACCGTAACGGTTATGGAAGAGGCGCAGCAGCAGATACAGCATACGGTATCTGTTATTGCTCAACTTAAACAAGACAGTGAGTCAATTAGTGATGTTGTAGAAGTTATTGAGAGCATAGCATCACAAACCAATCTATTAGCACTAAATGCCGCTATTGAAGCTGCTCGTGCCGGAGAAAACGGTAGAGGCTTTGCCGTTGTGGCAGACGAGGTGAGAACACTCGCCAGTAGAACTCAACAATCGACAGATAGTATTCAGAAAATGATTAACAACCTACAAGCAAGTGCCTCGTCTGCTGAACAGGTTATTTTGACAAATCAAAACCAATTTAGTCAAACCGTGCAGCGAGTCAATGAAGTAGACACAATTTTAAGCCAGATAGATACAACTATTGATGGTGCTAGGGAGCTCAATGTTACTATCAATCAATTAACCCAACACCAAGATAGTTTGTCTCAACAAATGACTTCCATCATGACTAATATAGATGAGTTTGCTGAGTCAGCTAATATTGATTCATCTACCGTTAACGATCACGTACTTACCATTGAAACTAACTGTCAATCACTGGATGGTTTAGTTAAGCGCTTCAAAATATCTTAACTATTATTGATCTGGCATTATAAACAAGCAGTACACTATTTCTATTTGTCAGGTTATAATTAGCGCTTAATATAAAAATTGTTAATAAGGTTTCCCCGTCAATGGAAAAACGTTTTATTACCGCACAAGAATTATTAGAAGATTCTTTTCGCGTAGCAGCCAAAGTATATGAAGATGGCTTTAGACCTCAGTTTATCGTAGGTATCTGGCGTGGTGGAGCTCCTATTGGTATTGCTGTTCAAGAGTATTTCGACTTTAAAAAAGTAGAAACAGATCACATTGCTGTCCGTACCTCTTCTTACTACGGTATCAATCAGCAGAGTAAAGAGATTAAAGTACATGGCCTGCATTACATTATTGAAAATGCTAACGCGGGTGATGGCTTATTAATTGTTGATGATGTTTTTGATTCTGGTCGTAGTATTGATGCGTTGATTAAGCAATTGAAGCAGAACATGCGTAATAACATGCCACAAGATGTACGTGTTGCTTGCCCATGGTACAAGCCTCAAAACTCAAAAGTAGACTTTGCTCCTGATTACTTTGTTCATACTTCTGATGAATGGTTAGTTTTTCCACATGAATTATCTGGCTTAACACCTGATGAAATCATCAATGGTAAAAAAGATTTAGCAAATATCCATGACCTATTAGTCTAATCACTTTGCTATAGCGTAAGTTAAAACAAAAAAGCATGCCATGGGCATGCTTTTTTTATGTGCTTATCACTATTAACTCTGATCAAACCTTAACCATCAATCATTAAGCCAATACCTAAATAGTTAACCTGAAGAATAAACAGCGCTAATCTAGTTAATGGCTAATAGTTCCACATCAAAAATTAATAATGCACCTGGCCCTATTTTACCTGCTGGTCTATTTCCATACCCCAAACGTGAAGGAATATAAAAGCGTGTTTTCTCACCAACAACCATCAGCTGAACTCCTTCAGTCCAACCTTTTATCACTTGATTTAAACCAAAGCTAATTGGCTCTCCTCTATCGACTGAGCTGTCAAATACGCTGCCATCAAGCAATGTGCCATGGTAATGTACTTTAACTTTTGAGCTAGCGGTAGGATGTACTTCACCACTTCCCTTAGTCAGTACTTTATACTGTAAGCCCGAAGCTGTTTCCACAACGCCTTCTTCACTTTTATTCGATACTAGAAACTCATCACCTAACTTAATATTTTCTTGAGCGGCTTCTTTATTGCTATTTTGGCGCATGATAAAAAAAATACCAAAGCCAATAACTATGGCTAACACTAAAAACTTACCCACCTGATATCCCCTTAAATACTTGCTTACTTCAAAAAATGAATACTACTTAATTATTTATAAACTTACTAGCTTAATGCCTCGTAATTCAATGAACACTCAGCCTTTAAGTGACTGTATTACTGATAAACTCTCTCACATTAGAACTCGTTAGCTTTGTTTAGCACTCTATTGATTAAGGTCAATATTGTTGTATTGATAGCACTCTAACATGCACTAAATTAGCTTTTACCAATCCGTATAAAAAGTACTCACTTCCTTATGCGAAATGCTATTACATAAAACAATATAGATGGAATTACCAAGATGAAACATTCACTTTTAGCATTATTTATTTTACTACTGGCTAGCTGTAGCACGATTAAGAATACACCCACTATCGATAATCCAGATACGGAGTTAACAAGTATCAAACAAAAATATGTAAATGAGTTAGCGAATATTCAAGTTGGCGATTATATCGAAGCTGTCGCAGTGCTTTTTCCTGAAATGTTCATTGCTTCTAAAACCATGAAAAATACTCAGTATGAATTTAACTACAATCAACATTATTTTTTAGCTGCCGATAACCGTGCACAGGAAAAAACCTATACCCAAACTTTGCGCTTTTATTTTGTCAATAAAAAGCTGGTTCATTGGGGAGTAAAGTAAACTCACCGGCTTAGTCCTTATCAATATTATTTTAATGAGAATAGAGCTACTGAACGTAGCTTTTCTTAACATTGGATTTTAGGAATATCTCGCCAGCAAGTGGTGTATTGTGGACTAAGAAAGTGCCGTTTCATTTGCCACGAGTCACTCTGCCCTTGTGCTGCAATCTTTAAGGTTTCTTGCCCGTAACGGCTATTCACCTTATCAAGGCATTGCATCAATGCTGGATTAGCCTGCTCAGGAATAAATAAGTCACCTTGTTGAAAAGCGCTACTCTGTAATTCAATAGCACCAACACCGCAGCGATAAAAACGCACCCCAGCAACAAAAATATCAGTTAGCGTAAAACTAATAGCTGCAGCAATCTCGCAACTATTGTCTGTTGCCTGAGGAAAAGAGTAGATAATGCTTTGCTTATAGTAGTTATCATCATGAGGTGAACTTGCAGCAAATATTATTAGCTTCTTCACTAAGCTAGACTGTTGTCGCAACTTTTTAGCAACAATAACGCCATGACTGGTTAATGCTGATTTTAACGCATGCATATCTACAATTCGCTGACCAAAACTTCTCGTTGAAAAAATTTCTTTTTTGGCAGATCTAATCTCATCCCAAGATAAACATTTTATGCCATTTAATTCATTCACTGTATGCTCAGTTAGAATACTGAACTCTTTGCCCATCGCTTTTGGCGGTTGCTGTGCTAGCTGAAAAGCATTATTAATGCCTTGTCCTGCTAGCCTTTTTGCTATGCGCCTGCCAACCCCCCAAACATCACCTACATCCATACGGCTTAATATCGTTTTAGCGCTATTAGGGCTATCAATAACAGCGACGCCATTAAAGCCTGTTAGCTTTTTGGCGGCATGATTTGCTGCCTTAGCTAAGGTCGCAGTATGGCCAAAACCGACACCAACAGGTAGGCGTAGCTCTTTCCACACAGCTCGTCTAATTTCATGTCCATACGCATGCCAGTCAGAAATAATTTTTTGATAGTTGCTAAACAACAAGAAGGATTCATCAATGGAATACACATACTGATTATCGCAATATCGCGCAATCACATTCATCATTTTATCGCTGAGATCAGCATATAACTCATAATTTGAAGAGCGTACAACCACACCATGCTTCTCTAACAACCACTTTACTTGGAAGTAAGGTTTAAACTTTGGAATACCTAGCCTTCTAGCGATAGGACAAACCGCACAAATACAGCCGTCGTTATTCGTTAAAACAACAACAGGTTTATTGCGTATGCTTGGATCAAAAACTTTCTCTGCACTTGCATAAAAAGAGACAGCATCAACTAATGCAAGCATGCAAGTAAATCAGGTGATTGGTGATGTAGGCGAATAGACTGAGTGACTACACCCTCAAGTTGAAAGTCATCTTCCGGCTTAATGCTTACTGGGGCGAATTGATTGGAAGCAGAAAGTAAACGGGCTTGTCGCTTATCTAAAAATTTACAAACAAAACAACCGTTGTAGTTCGCCACCACTACATCACCATTTTTGGCGGTTAGCGATCTGTCCACAATGAGTAAATCACCATCGAAGATACCAATGCCTTGCATAGAGTGACCTTTAGCTTGACCAATAAAGGTAGCATTAGGATGGCGGATAATAAGTTGATCTAAGGTAAGGCCTAATTCTTTATATTCAGCTGCCGGACTTTCAAAACCTGAAATACCCGCTTCAATATATATAGGAATAACTTTCATAACACTCAAACAAGAATACTGTACATTTAAACAGTATAGTGTATTTATAGTCTATTTAGATAGTTTTCTTAATGATTAAATTTTTATTCTCTCTCCTTTATGCTTAAAAATAGAAAGTAAAGTGCGACAAAAGACAAAGAAAAAGCCATAAATAGCGATTACAACAATGCTATTTATGGCTTTTTAATTTACGGTAAGCTTATATCAGCTCACAATTAAAATTGATATTTATCCGCTTTAGTTAATAGCTTTTTAGCTGTTAATTTACTGCTTGCACAAGCGTTAATGTCTTTTTTAGTAAATACCAAAATTTGATCTTTATAGCCTCGTCTTGATTTACTGCCAGCATCTTTAATAATTATACTAACATGCTCATCACTTGGTACTGCTTGTAAGCCATTACCATACAAGCATAATGTTTCCACTAGCGTATTATTTAGTGTACTAAAGTGCTCAACTCTCGCTTTTTGTTGTGCAAGATTCTGTTGCTTTAACTTTTTATTTTGCTGTGTTACTTTTTGATCTAGCTTTGCTTTATTTTTATTTAACGCTACCTGCTCTTTTTCAAGCTTTTTAAGTTTACTCGCTAACTCAGCCTTAACGCCTTTTTCAACGCGTTGTAATTGATATTCAATGTCTTTACGCTCTCGGGCAATATCACGCATTTCGTAAGCAATTTCACGCTGTGCACTACGTAATTCTCTAGCGCCTTCCCTTTGCTGTTCAAAAATTTCAATAACACGTTCAAGTTCATCTTCATGTTCGGAAAACTCAATGACAAAGTCATCATCATCGGCAATAACAACCCTATCGCCATCACTCATAGGTGGCATACGAGATACTGGAGCAACAGGGGCTACTGGCGAGACCATTTGAAAAAATTGACGATGTGAAGAGCCGCCATGGTTAGATATTACGGTGAAGATAGCGCCCTGGCCTTGTAAATAAATACTATCGATTGAACGAACTAATGAGCTACGCGAGTTTTGCGATGCCTTAGCTGATGACAACATGATATTATTCATAATGTTCAATTGTTTATGTAGTTGCTCATAACTCTTCTCTGCACTATGAGCATTGAATGTTAATAATAATGCCGAACTCACTAAAGCAAGTTTTGCTGTTATTTTAGTGATAGTAAGTCGTGATTTCGCCTTGGCTAATAAGTTTGTTGATTTCATAATGTATTCCACCTTCTATAGATTGTTCTGATAACTGTTTTATTTATATAAGCTAGCGCTTAAGTTTTACTTCTTTTGAGCTATCTCTGTAGCTCACATACTAGCCTTTATAGTTGATCGGCTTTTCCTGATATGTACTTGTGTTGTTCTTTTTCTTAAGCCCTAGTTTTTGAAAACCAACCTCTCGCTCAAGTTGCTGAAATTTAATTTTCTGAGCAAGTTGCTCGTCTTCTCGCTGGGCATTTATAAAGCTTATAAAATCACTCATATCTTCTTTGCGCTCTTTTCTAGAAGCGCTAATAACATACCCGGCCAGTGCAAGGTTATTCTTCTGTTGCTCTGCCCCCATATCAGCACGATAATTTGCTAAAACAACTTGCTGCTCTGCGGCAAACTCGCGTAGCTTGAGAGTCACTAGCGCTTCAACATTATCATTGGTTTGACTTGCCAATTGTGCATTAACCTTTTGCTGAACTTGTTGGTCAATAAAGGCTGTAAGCTCTTGTTGATCAAGCCCTTGCTCTTGCATAAAACTCATCACTACCGTAATGGCAAATGCTGAACACGCCATAGATAATGCTGGCACACCAAACCACATGCCCCAGTTAATTGACTTGCGATTAGCTGTGCTCTGCTCAGCTTGGAAATGCTGTTCAAATGCCTCTGCTCTATGCCAGTGAGGCACTTCTTGCTCAACTTCAATGCTTGCTTGTTGAGCAAGCTGTTCGCTAAATTTAGCTCTGTCATGATCACTCATTTGAGAATTTGCTGATTCATGTTCAGACATACTCCACCTCTATCTTGCTAATTGGGTCATCTGCTAAATGCAGTTTTAATTTATCTAGTGCACTGTATAACTGCGACTTTGCCGTATTGGTTGATATACCTAGCTGCTGGCTGATATCTTCAAAAGTACATTGTTGAAAGAATTTGAGTTCCACTACCAACTTTTGTTTTACCGGCAAGTGCTGCATGGCTTGTAATAATGCGCTACTTTGTTGCTTTAGAAATAAGCCTTTCTCTAGGCACAATGACTGATCATCTTCTTGCTCAGGTACATCATCGATTGACTGCATTGGGCGTTTTCGTCGATAAAACTCAAGGCAACGATAATGCGCTATTTTAAATAGCCAACTTTTAAAGGGGCACTCGCCTCGAAAAGACGACAAGTTACGAAATAAAGCGATAAAAATATCCTGCATTAAATCCATGGCATCTGCCGGGTTATTCACCATACGTAAAGCGTAGTTATAGAGATTTTTCTCATAACGCTTTACCAAAGTTAGCCATGCAGACTTCTTCCCTTTTAGCGCTTGCGCTATGAGCGTTTCATCGCTTCTTTCAAACACAAAAGCTCCTATTTTTATTTATTATTGGCATTTTAGTTAGCTCACTCCCGGTAACATAAGCTTCATTGTTATATAAAGTAGTGGCAGTTGGGAAAATAGTTTGAAATTAATTTATTTATTTTTTTCATTGCTATATATCACCTTTATTTAAGCAGTGAAAAGCATAGCTATACAGCAGTAAGCCATACTTTTCAGCTTTATAGAAACCGCCTTTACTGAAAAATTAAGTAAAGCGGACTAACATCAAAAATAAGTGAATAAAAACATTAACAAACAATGAGAAATATGATTAAAATAGTTAGTATTGAAATGATGTCTCCATAGTTTAACTGGATAAAACTGCGGCCTCCTAAGCCGCTGCTCTGGGTTCGAGTCCCGGTGGGGACGCCAACGTGTAACCTCTCTGCAGTAAACACCTTTTTTATTTAACAAAACTTAGCATTTAAAACGAAAAAAGCCCCAACACTGATATGAACCAGCGGTGGAGCTTCAAATTTCCATAGCAATTAAATCGTCAGCGATTAAGCTATTCTTCTAATTGTGTTGTTTCTACATCCATGTCATCAGCGACTGAGTTACCACTCAGCATTGCACTAACAGCCATGATAATTACTGCAAATATCACGGTTGTTAATTTAAACCCTCGCGAGGATGAATTATTCATTATTTTACCTATGTCGCAGCCTGCTTAGTTTATTATTAAGCTGTACTTTTTATGAGCAGGCACAAGAACACTAAACCATTATTTTTTGTTATACAAGTGTTATTTTAACTAATAGAAAAATGAAATTAACTCATTAAATCAAATGTTAATCCCTGCTGAGCTTCTTGCTGCTCAATTGATGAAATACTGACTCGAATAGAAGCACTCAAGACACCAGAGCCTGTGCTTAAGGCGCCTAAATGTGTATCCCCTTGCAGTAGCTGGCTATATTTGATTGCCATAGCAAATGCCGTACTGTCTGTAGTTAACTTTTCATGACTATCTGGGTTAACGAGAACCTCATTTGAATTTACTACCGTCGCATCCTGAGCAGATAAAGTAAAAAACAAACTCGCTTCAGCTAGTTTATGGGTATGCAGTTTAATAGATAAACGCAAAGCATCGGTTTTTAATAAATGATGGGCACTTTCTATTAATGCGTTAAGCAGTTTTTGTATATAAAGCTCATCGCTATTAATATAATGAGGCACACTCTCATCAATCAAAAAGAAAATTGAGTTACCTTCATAGGCATTACTCGCTTTAAGCACTAACTCTGTCCGTTGTAAAAAGCCATAGAAATCAAAACAGTCATTTTTAGCTTTAATTTTTCCTGATTCAATATCAGATAAGTCCATCATGGTATCAAGCAATAAAGCGACATTACTGCCGGAATGGCTAATACCGGTAACCTCCTTATTATTGATTCCCTTTTGTTTCAACTGCTCAACAAAGGCCTTAATTGCCAATAATGGCATGCGCAACTCTGTATTTAAGGTCTGTAAGAAATGACTTTTTGCTAAGCTTTTTTGTTCTGAACTTTCTTTCGCTAAAATCAGTGCTCTAGTTTTAATGTTCACCTGCTGGCTTAGCTCACTTGAATAGGCAGCCATCATCAATATCAGCATTTGAAATAACACAGAGCCGATCGTTCCACCAATAAGTACCCCCCATGCTTGCCAACTTTTGGGCTGACTAAACCAAGGTTGTTTTTCAGTGATACTGATTTGCCAAAGTCGAGAAAAAACCTCAACAGAAATGGTTTCAGTATGCCTGTTAGGGGTAGATGCTTTTTGACCAAATAAAATAATAGGCTCATTGCTGGATATATCTTGAATAAAAAAGCTAACTTGTTGCTCTTTTTGTTTGGCTAGATGTTGAAAGAAACTGTCAAACTGCACCACAGCAACCACAAAACCCAGTAACTCTCCTTTATCAAGTACAGACAGTTTATTTTGTGATAGGCCCTTCTTCGCAGGAGTCTCTTGCGGCTTCGAAAAGATAGCTACGCTAAATAACATTCCGGGTTTAGCTAATTCATCTTGAACTAAGGTTATAGGGGCACTCGCAACAATGCCTGAGCTTTCAACAACCTGTTGCATTGATAAAATATGTTTAGGGTTAGTGTAAACATCTAAACCTAAAACAGCCTGGTTACCGTGTCTTGGATAAATATAGTACAAAGGCGCGTATTGACTGCGTTGCTGAGCTAATACCATACCCCCAGTCTTTAAACGTTCTTTAATTTGAAAGTTCTGCTGCAAAACAATTGAACTTTGCTCCTCAAATGTTTTGCGTTGTGCCAAAGGAATAATAGGTGCCCACTCTAATGCTCTAACACTGGAGTGCTCCTTAAAGATACTTTCACTAAACAAAGTAAACTCGGTTACAGAAACATGTTCACTGGCTTTAAAAAGAGCTGAAAGGCTATTGACTTTATTAGCAACGATATCAAGCTCCCCTGAAATTAAACGCTCAATTTCCACAGTAGATTGCTCAAAAACCTCCTGTCGATAATGCTGCTGCTCATACTGAGATGTTTTAAATAACAGTAAAATAGCGAAGCCACCTAAAACAGAGGTAAAGCCAACAACAACCCGTTTAGTTAATTTAAGTTGCTCGGCATTTTTTACCAATAACAACAGCGGAATAAAAAACACTGCGACCAACATACTTGCTGACCAAGTATTAATAAAGGCATATAAAAAACTACCACTCATCACTTGATTATCAAGCATTGTAAGCACTAAAACCGCAGCAGCTGACACTATGCTAGCAACAGGTCCAATACGTAATAAAAAGAAAAATAAGTGCTTTCTCGAAGTGAGCCACTTTCTATAATGAATGAAACGGAAAACGAGTTGTTTTGTCCAGAAACCTTGCAGAACAATTGCTAACACAGCAATAATCATTACCGCCAAGTTAGTATCAAGATGAAAGTAATCATTAAGATAAAGTGCAACAAAGGGACTAACCATTAACACAGCAATTAATGGCGTTAGTCCCCAAATAAGTAGTAAACCACTTACAACGGCCGCCGAAGGACCGACAAAGTTAACAAGGGATTGGGGGGTGATAAGCCAAGTTGCGCTGACACAGACCCCAAAAAATAAAATGGCAGAGATAAAAAAGCGTACTAAATGAAGTTGAATCATAGGATATTATTTTAGCTCGGCAAGTGAATCCGTTAATCATCGGTAAATTTAACGTCTAGTTAATGCGATATTAGCACTATACCCAGGTTACTTCAAAATGCAGCATTCAGCTGGAATTAGAAACACCTTTAGCTAAGGTATTGATTAAAGAGAATAGTTACTCTATTACCAAAAACAATAACCTAGCATAAGGCGTTTATGAAGTTGCTCTGCGAGAATCTTTGAGCAAAAATGTCCATCGTATCTTCTCCTTCATGGTCGCTACACGAAGGGGAGTTTATTAGTAAACGCAGGAGCTCACCTCCTGATATACCCATAACGAAAAGAAGTGCCTAAATATGAATAGATCAGACATCCTAAAGCACACATTTTGATGTCTCATGGCTGTTTATTATCCTAATAATTAGCTACTGCAAAAAATAATATAAAAAATTGTATAATTTAATTTGCGCTGCGTGCTCTGGTAAGCGAAAATACGCACAATTTTTATTCTTTCAAGACTATCAGATCTGGAGCTATTATGTCATCGCGTCAAGAGC
>Ga0105359_10003494_pt1 | contig 12836 bp, 15 predicted proteins | sample GOMGulsemesocosm_6_FD_83659 | JGI IMG/M metagenome (GOLD analysis project Ga0105359, IMG submission 83659) | Methane-oxidizing microbial communities from mesocosms in the Gulf of Mexico - GOM8C Gulf of Mexico | ecosystem: Environmental > Aquatic > Marine > Cold seeps | place: Gulf of Mexico... | reverse complement strand
GTTTTCAGGGAAAGCGCTTTCGCAATTTAATAAAGAGGAATAAATATGATTCAGCTTGAGCACATTAACTTAGTAGTGTCAGACATACCTGCGATGTTGAACTTTTATCAAGCGGTATTCCCTCATTGGGCTGTGCGCGATCAGGGTCAGGGGGAATGGCATGGGAAAGCCCGTAACTGGCTGCATTTTGGTGATCAGTATCAGTACATCGCCATGAGCGATCACGGCGAAGGCAGTAACAGGCAATTAGAGGGACATCAAGTAGGCTTTGCACATTTTGCCTATGTAACTAGTGATATCGACGGGGTGATCAATCGTTTGGCAACATCGGGGTATGTTGCGGCTAAAGACGGGGCTGAGGAACCGCATCGTCGCAACGTCTATTTTGTAGATCCCGCTGGATTTGAAGTCGAGTTCGTTCAGTACTTGAGCGATGACCCTGCACTTAGAAACCTTTCAAGCTAATAAAATCTGATATTAAGGGAAAACTTATGAAAATACTCGCCTTTGCCGCCAGCAATAACAAGAACTCAATCAACAGGACACTGGCCAGCTATGTCGCCAATTTGCACCCCCAAGCCGATGTTGAAACATTAGATATACACGACTATGAAATGCCAATATATAGCACTGAGCGCGAGCAACAGTTGGGGCAACCGGATTTAGCCAAGAAATTTTTTGCCAAAATCGGCGAGGCCGACGCCCTGGTTATATCTTTTGCTGAGCACAACGGTACTTATAGTGCGGCCTATAAAAATCTGTTTGATTGGACCTCGCGGATTAATCAGAAACTGTTTCAAAATAAACCGACCTTGTTATTGGCAACCTCACCAGGCGCTGGTGGTGCGGCCCGAGTGTTAGCCACTGCCGTGGACAGTGCGCCACACTTTGCCGCCGATGTCAGGGGCTATATTTCAATACCTTCCTTTCATGATAATTTTGACACTGAGACGAATCAACTGATTGATGCACAGATTAAGGACCAGTTGATAACAGCGGTAGGGCGATTAGCTGATAACTGATTTAAGTGCTGGTGGTAATCAGATAAGCATTGCAGCTTAAGTTTTTAAACTGCAATTTATCTGTGTATTTACATCTCAGTTAACGGCTAAAAAACTTAGTTAGTCTTCCAACTTCCAACTTCCAACTTCCAACCTTTAACCGCCAAACATTGCCAAATGCAGTTCAACGCTATCACCTAACCAGTAGGCGTAATCCGTATGATCTTTCAAATCATCGCCAGTTTGTGCATGTACTAAAACGGTCAGTCCATTGCGGTTATCGTTGAGCCAGGCAATAAGCTGATCGAAGTCTTTGTTAGTAAAGAGTATTTGGCAGCTCCATTTTGGATGGGGCCCCACTGGTTTTTGATGAACCCTTCCCACCTTCAAATCAAAAAGCTTGCCAACTTGTTCACACAAATCACTGGCAAACTGCAATGTGTGACTGTCGAAATAGACATGGGCGTGATAATGCTTATGGATGTTTATTGGGCGTTTTATTTCAGTCACTTATATTTACCTAGTCAAATGTATATGGGATTAAAAACTTTCAGTAGAAAGCTGGATAATCTCTTTAAGTTCTTCAAGTTTAGATCCGTTTCTCGCCATTACCGACAAACCAAACTGCAGTGATAGGATGTAATTAGCCATGCTTGATGGCGAGCGTTCACTCGTAATATTTCCCAATGATATTTCAGCAGTAAAAAACTCAGTTAAAGCAGACCTGGTTTGCTCATTTATATTGAATATAGTCTCTAAAGCAGCAGGTGGAATGCAAGTGCCGCCAACTTCAGTGGTACTCATACAGACAAAACAGCCACCGGGTAAAGTCGGCTCTGTGACCATTTGAGCAATGGATGTTAAGTAACATTGCACTCTTTCGTTCAAGCTTTTATTTGTTGCAAAAAGATGGTGTGCGTGGATAACACCATGTTTTTCAACGTATCTTTCTAGCGCACTTTTATACAGTTTCTCTTTGTTGCCAAATGCTGAATATAAACTAGGTTTATTTATCCCCATGGCATTGGTCAAGTCTGCAAGGGAGGTTCCCGGGTATCCGTTAACCCAAAATACTTGCATCGCTTGATCAAGGGCAGTGTCTTTGTCAAAAGTACGGTGACGACCTGCTTTCATTATATATCCTCTGCATTGGCAAAATTATTTACTTGCAATTCTGTACCGATAGGTATAATTTGTCAACACTGTACCGATCGGTACATTATTAAATTTCTTAAATCACTGAATAAAAGGGTCTAAAATATGAGTAACTTATCAGGAAAAACTGCAGTAATTACCGGTGGTAACAGTGGCATAGGCTATGCGACTGCTAAGAAATTTAAGGCCCAAGGGGCCGAGGTAATCATTACCGGCAGGTCTGAAGAAAGAGTGCGAGTAGCCGCAAAAGAGCTGGGAGTTAAAGGCATTGTTGCTGATGTTAGTGATCTATCTGCACTGGATAACTTAGTAGGGCAAGTCAAAACAGGGTTTGGTCAGCTTGATATATTATTTGTCAATGCAGGAATATTTGCGCCCGCGCCTGTCGGACAAAATAGCGAGGAAATGTTCGATACCCAGATGGGCATCAATTTTAAGGGGGCAGTGTTCACTATTGAGAAGTTTCTTCCTATGCTAAATGATGGGGCGTCGATCATTAATCTATCATCGATTAATGCTTATACAGGCATGCCTAATACCTCAATTTATGCCGCCTCAAAAGCTGCCCTGAACGCCTATACCCGAACCGCCGCAACAGAGTTGGCGCCGAGAAAAATCCGAGTTAACTCGGTAAACCCTGGGCCAGTTGCCACCCCTATTTTCGGTAAAACCGGTATGCAGGAAGCTCAATTAAATGATTTTGCTGGTGCCATTCAAAACAGAATCCCGTTAAAGCGCTTTGGTCAACCTGAAGATATAGCAAATCTGGTGGCTTTTTTGGCATCAGATGACGCTTCGTTCATTACCGGTAGTGAATATAATATCGATGGCGGCATGAATGTTAATCCGCTTTTATCATAAAGGATTCCCTACATAACCTAGGTAATCTGGCTGCATTTTAAATTGCAGCCGGATTACCAACAGCTGTATCTGCATATTCTCAATTTGCTAAATTAGGCTCCGTTGCAAATAAGGGCCACTCAATATAATGCTCGTGATTTTACAAGGCGGCTTCTATGAATTTGTTTAAACATCGCCACTTTCAGTACGACATTATTATTTGGGCTGTGCGATGGTACTGTAAGTACGGCATCAGCTATCGCGAACTGGAAGAAATGGCCAGCGAACGGGGCGTCGAAGTTGATCATACGACTATGTATCGCTGGGTTCAGGGATACGCACCTGAAATAGAAGTAAGGCTGAAGTGGTATTGGCGACCACGATCAGGCGTGAGCTGGCAAGTTGACGAAACCTATGTCAAGGTCAAAGGGAAGTGGGTCTATTTATACAGAGGGATTGATAAATATGGCCGAACCTTTGATTTTTATTTGTCATCGCGTCGTAATGCTAAAGCAGCGAAACGCTTCTTAGGTAAGGCTTTAAGGGGTTTGAAAGAGTGGGAAAAACCGCCAACGATCAATACTGATAAACCCCCTGCATATGGTGATGCCATTAGACAATTAAAAGAAGAAGCTAAGTGTCCAGAGGATTTAGAACACCGGCAGGCTAAGTATCTAAACAATAGAGTGGAAGCAGATCATGGAAAGCTGAAACGACTCATCAATCCTGTTCGAGGCTTTCAGTCAATGAAAACAGCCTACGCCACAATTAAAGGTTTTGAAGTGATGTACATGTTTGAAAAGGTCAATTCAAATTATGGCAATATGGACAAGGCCTCGTAGGAGAGATCCGTCTGATTTCTAACTGCCTACTAAATTTCTAACAAAAGAATTGGTAATTACAGGATAAGTTAGCCCTGGTAAACTTTTTCAACGGAGCTCGATGGAGTGATATACCACGGATTTATTGTGTGTAGGTAAATGGGGTAGTGATGCACAGCTATGAAATAACCTCAGATTGTTTTAAGCATCTGAGGTCGAATTAATCTTTGTATTTATTATATTCAATATTTCAACAAGCTGAGAAAAAGTATAAGGCAACTGAGAAGGGAACATATCAATCATTTTTCCCCAATCTGCTTCAAGCTTACTAGCCACCTCTCCCATAGGTACAAGATTTAACGTACCAGGTTTTGCTTCATGCCATTTTGCAGTCCCACGATTAAAGTACTTTCGCTTGTGATCGACAACAGATTTTAACAAGGAGGTATCTGAAATATACTCTGGAAACTTTGAATATATTTGAACGATATCGTAAATGTGGCGTGACTGTCGTTCGCCAAGAGATGCTACACCACGGTTATTAAGCTCGTGCAAAAGAGTTAATTTTTCAAAAAAAGTACGATCACAGCCAAGCACGTCAACCTCACATTGATCATTTGTTGATTCAGCATCTGTGGCGGTTAGCGCAATAGGATTTATGGTGTGGCTGGAATTAGGGTCAAAGCCAGCTTTACTTCCGCATTCCAACAATACGCGAGGTTTTACGTAATAATCCCCGTATGAATCATCGCTGAGAAAGCGTGGGTAGTTGACTTGAATATCCAATTTATTAGCTGCAATTTCTACTGAATACTGAGAGTGGATTTTATTAAGTTTATCAACTAAAAAAGGATAGATCTGATCGGCAATTTTTCCTTTAGCGGCCTCTTCTAGACGGCCTATCCTCTTCCCTCTAGCAGTATTTGAGCTATCTCCCCCTTCTGGAACCGGATGACCAAGATAGTTCATGTGTAAAGAAAGATCGATGTCTTCCGACATCCGGTCTATGCAGCCAAATACTTTACTAAGTGTCGTTCCTCCTTTGAATAAAAAAGGAGTATCAGTCCCTTGTTTGCACAAAGGTTTCAGCTCTGCAAATAATAGCTTTAAAATCAAGGTAACGTGATAATCCTTTTCAACAACATAGGCTGGCAACCCTGTACTAGTTGCTGCCGCTTCGAATAAATCACTTTTTTCAGTAGCATCGAGAGTGAATAGAAAAGGTTGGCTCATTGATTATTACTCCAAAATCCCAAGAACCCAGGAAAGCTTACCGTTAAGTGTTGAAATAAACTTCTTTTGTGTACGGGTAGATAACTGAGTAAATGATTGTTGAATCAACTTTGATTTCCCCTGTGCTTCATTTTCCCCTAAGTATTCCAGAGCTGCCCACAGTATTGAAGCGCGCTTCTTCTCTTTAGGGTTAAGTCCGTCTAGCTTTTTCATCGCATCTTCAAACGCACGGCTATAGCGAAAGTTAATTTGATGCTTACCTATATTGAGCGGTGTAATACGTTTGGTCGAGATATAGTTATAAATCATACTCATTTGTGTTGACCAGCCAAGTGCATTGACTGCTGCAGCTCCTGCGGGAACGACAAAGGCCCCACGCTCTTTCACTATAATAGCCGCAACTGTTTCTGGCTTAGGGCCAATCACACCAAAACGAGTAACTTTAGGACGATGCCAAAGACCTCGCTCAAGCCTACTAACATGGTTCTTGGCTTCGAGTTTAGCAAGGGCATGCGCCAGTGAATCTTTTGAGACATCTAACTTTGCTACAATTTGACCGAAACTGAATACCGTGCCAAAAGGCCTATGTTTGATATATTCTTCCGCTTGTTGATACACAGTCATGATAGGAAACCTAATTTACAATATTTTATACCACTAGTATTCAATAGATTGTACATAGAAGTTCAATCATTTGCACAAAGTATATATCTGGCAACCTGCTAAATTTGAGTTTATAACTTGCGCTACAGAGCAAGATAACGGTAAAAGTAGCCCGAGAAATATCAAGAGAAGAGCAGATTTCATTGACCTTCATGGATTGGTTTAAGTGCATCTGTTTAGCCATCTTTACTTTTGGGTCAGCAATCAATTTTGTCGGTCGGCCTCCAAACTTGCTTCTGGCTCGGGCACCAAAAGAGTCAGAGAAAAGGTACTGACCTTTATTTTAGCCCTATACTAATAGTGTACAGGGAGTAAAAACGGCACCAAGGCAATGATTGTTGGCTTGGCTACCAGAGGCTGTAATAGAACCATGCATTTTGATCCTGTAAGTTGTTCTGAGCAACTTTAAAATAATACCTTATCAGGATATTGCTAAAGCATTAATACAACAGTCATTGTTAGGGGAGCAAGCAATGACTGTGAAATTTACATCCGCAGATCATAGGTCTGCTCTGCCAGCGATGCCTTACAGCTCCCATGAGTACTTCTACGATTTATGTTATTGGGCAAAAAGTTAATGTTGATTTTTTCTGTACTGAAAATTTGAATATTTTAAATGACCTTCTATTATTCAGATTGAATAAAAAATAATTCGAAGCAGGTAAGTATCTAATGAGCGATGATTTCAGAGTAGGAAGACAAATAGAAGTAACAGGGTCTATTTTTGCTCAATATGTATATTTCGACTATTTGGTTTCAAGTGTAATATGGCATCTGCTGAATCTTAAGAAAGACTTAGGCATGATGATTACCGGCAATCTGGATATTCAACCAAAAATTGATATGGCAATAGAAATTGCTATTTACAAAGGTGAGCTAGCCGGCATACAAAAGAAATTGACAACCTTCAAAAATTCAACAGTTGACTGTGAATCAATATTTTCCAAACGAAATCAAATTGTACAAGGTCTGTCTTTCGATTTCGGCGATGGGATAGAGCGTGACAGTAATAATCCGCCAAAAAAATCGACAGAGTTATCAATCGAATATTACGACAAGGTCCATGATGAAATATGTGACGTCAACAATGACATGGTCCTGTTAATGAAAGATTGTAATATTAGTGTGCACTAAACATCCCATCAGATAGCCAACGGATCTCAAACCCTCAGCGGATTATGTCTAGAACAGGGTCCTCTCATTTTCTGTCAAAACCAGTCTTGTGTACCTGGATTGGATAACAGGTCGTAGATTGAAGGTTGAAGGTTGAAGGTTGAAGGTTGAAGGTTGAATGGGTTTCAAGGTTTAACCTTACTGTGATGCATTAGAGCTAGAGCTTGGAATATCTCAATCTAGCCAACAAAATCAACAATGCCCTTCAACCATACGCCTTTTCTCTCTGGCTGTTTCCAAGTTTACTGACTTGAGCTCAGCTTCATATCGCGCATCGCATTACATCTCTATACCAAACTGCCTATATCAAGTCATAAATTTATCAAAAAACTAAACGCTGCTGACAATAGTTGTCAGTAGGGGCTAGTTACACTTTAATTATTCACTGCTGATATTTTTAGTGGATTGATTCAATGGAATAAATTTAAACGGGGATGTAAAACAATATGAGTAAGTATCAAGGTCAGTGTGGTTGCGGAAAGGTTGAATACTGTTTTGAGGGGGAGCCCATCAATACGGCATTCTGCTACTGTGATGAATGCCAAAAACACACAGGTTCGGATAAGTGGTTTGGCATCTGGGTCGCGGCTGAGCAGTTCGAATTTAGCAAAGGGAAAGTTGCTACTTTCACCCGTAAAGGCGACTCTGGTCAGGATATGCATCATAAGTTTTGCAGCGAATGCGGCACGACACTGGCTATCGATGTGACTGTAGGTAATTTCTATTCAGTGGCGGCATCGACGTTACTGAAATGTGACTTTTCTCCAAATATGGCCATTTATACGGCATCTGCGCCACACTGGGCGGTGTTTCCTGAAGGCGTGCCTAAATTTGACACTTTACCCGCTGATATTGGCGGGTAAAGTGAGCAGTGTCACTGCCCATTGCAGACATGCAAAACTGATTTGTTAGGGCAGAATGTTCTTGGCGTAAGTTATCAGATACTGGAATAACAGATCATGACGTTATTCCAGTTGTCTTCCCATCAATACTGACGGCGTTTCTCTTTTGCCAATATTTAGTGACTCCCTCTTCTCCCATCTTCTCATAAAAGGGTAGCATTTCTTTTTCGCCGCGCTGCGCATTTAAGTCCATTAAGGGAACACCGGTTCCACATGATAATTGGATTAAGTCAATTGAGAGCTCGAATATCTGTCTGCTTCCGGCCATTTGGGGAAACAAACTGGCGAGTTGCTGCCATTGCGAATCGCGTGGATGATATGTTTTTGCTGTTCCATAAACGCGCAGAATCAATGCATCTCCTGAAAACGCACAAAACATTAATGTCATTCGATTCGTATCCAGCAGGTGAGCTGCCGTTTCGTTGCCACTACCGCTGAGGTTCATCCAGATAATCTTTTTCTGGTTGATGATCCGTAGGGAATCTAGCCCCTTTGGAGACATATTAACCCTCCCATCCGCAGCCGCTGTAGCGACAAAAAACATCGGTTGTTTTTCAATAAACTGTTGGAGTTTAGTATTTAATTTGTCCACAAATAAATCCTTATATTTTAGAGAAATGGCAACCTTAATTATAAAATAGCATAACAATTAGACAAATTATTTAAAATCATTAGCGGATGTTATGGACAATAGCCCAACTGTATTAATTGATTGCAAAGTGATTCATTAACAGCGTTATGAAAGACTGGGTAATCAGTGAGGGTGTTGCTGAGTGTGGTTGTACTATGGCGTAATCCCAAGTTACCTCTGGCAGGAAAGGTTTGATCACAACCTCGCTATCCTGAATGTTGGTGATAAAGGGATCCAGAATTGCTACTCCGGCCCCCCTTTTAACCATTTCATACACCGTGCGTTGGGTGCGGGTTTCAATCGCAAAAGTACGTTTAATATTCTCGCGAGCAAATATTTCGTCTAATTTTGCTCGAAATGGGCTTCCGCGAGGCAGAGATATAAAAGGTTCATTCTCCAGATCCCGCGCATGGATCACGGGTTTGTTGCAATGTGGGTGGTTGGCAGGCAATACACAGACTGCCTGTTGTTGGCAAAAATTATCGACCTGTAATCCCACATTTTCACGGCTGGCAAGAGAGATTATTCCAAGGTCCAGCCGCGCAGTACTGACTAAATCCAATACCTGAGTCCGCGGGGCTGATTCGAGCTCAATACTGACGTTTGGATGTTGATGCAAAAAGTCTGAGACTAAGGTGGGCAGGAAGCTATCTACACAGACTGGCATTGCCACTATCCGCAGGCTTCCCTGTTGTTTATTGACGATGGAATCTGCAAACAAGCTTATCTGTTCCAGGCCTATAAAAGCTCTATCGACCTCACGAAACAGCGCCTGAGCTTCGGGTGTTGGTTGCAGGCGATTAGGTTTTCGAACAAAAAGTTTGAGCTTAGTCTGGTCTTCAAGATCAGAAATTAAGCGACTTACAGCGGGCTGAGTGATGAACAGCATTTTAGCCGCCTCGGTACCTGACCCGGATACCATCACTGCTCTAAAGGCTTCGATCTGTCGAAAATTCATGGCATTACCTGTTTAATCAATAAAGTGCTACTACTGCATATTAGCATAACATTTGATTATGCAGGTGCTAATTTATTTGAATTGAATTAATGCTCGTCTAGGCTAATAATAGCTTACCTCAAAACAGTATAGGAGCTTCAGGATGGATTGGACGTTACTTCTAATGGTGACCTTTTTAGCAGCGACAGTTCAGTCTGCTACAGGTTTTGGCTTTGGATTGATCGCCGTATCAGCGTTCCTGATTGTGCTTAATTCCGTTGCCGCCATCCAGTTAGTGATGATAATCACTCTGGTAATGTCCTGCGTGCACTGGCCTAAGTTGCGGGGAATAGCGCCGGGCTACCTTCTGAAGTGGCTGTCGATTGGATGTCTGCTGGGTTTTCCGCTGGGTATTCTGGTTTATAACCAGCTGGATCTCGACACTATAAAAGTACTAGTGGCGCTATTGATAATCCTGATCAGCGCACAAAATGCCTGGCACTTGTTGCGAAAGGCCAAAACTCCCTCGGCTCATGGCCAGTCACCCTACCGTCGCAGTACTGTGACCGGTGTAGGGATTGCCTCCGGCCTGATGGCCAGCAGCATGGCGATGCCGGGACCTGCTGTAATGCTCTACCTGTCTAGAAGTGCGCTGAGTAAAGATGAGATTCGTGCCACGATTTTAACTTTCTTCCTGTTCTCTTACGGCGGCGCCCTGTTACTGCAGGCAACGTTAATCGGCATCGAGTCCCAGACTTGGATTACCGCCGCAGCGCTTACTCCCTCCGCTATAGCGGGGATGATTGCCGGCCATCTTCTTTCAAAAAAAATCAATCAACAAGTGTTTAAGGGTTTGGTTCTGGTGATATTGCTGCTGACCGGCCTGTTTATGTTACTCAACCTGTAGTGATCAAATATTGAGCCCCTATTTTAACGACCAGACTAATAGTAAAGAGAGATTATTATGTTAACCGACAAATACCCCCGAGTAGACCTATCCCATACGCCGACTCCGCTGGAGGTTCTCACTAATCTCAGCAATAAACTTAAGGGGCCTCGTATCTGGGCCAAGCGGGACGACTGCACCGGCCTTGCCATGGGCGGTAATAAAGCCCGCCAGCTGGAATTTTATATCGGTGATGCTATCTCCAAAGGTGCGGATACTCTGCTAACCACTGGGGCGATACAGTCCAATCATGTACGTATGACGATTGCCGCCGCCAGAAAGATCGGGCTGGAAGTTGAAGTTCAGCTGGAAAAACGGGTCGAGGGCCGCCAGCAGGAATACTACCAATCTGGTAACCCCTTTTTGATGAAGATGATGGGCGCCAAAATTCATTATTACCCGGTAGGCGAAGATGAGGAAGGTGCCGACAAGGCACTGTATCAGCGCGCTGAAGAACTGCGCAAACAGGGCGCAAATCCCTATGTCATTCCTCTGTCGGGCGATCATATTCCCTATGGCTCTCTGGGTTATGTGAAGTGTGCCGAAGAGCTTATCCTGCAGTTCAAACAGCGCTCTCTGAATGTTGACGCCATTATGCTGGCCAGCGGTAGTGCAACCACCCATGCGGGGATGTTGGCAGGGTTGAGGGCATTGGGTAGCGATATACCGGTCTATGGTTTTTGTGTGCGTCGTGAGCATGCCTCCCAGGGCGAGCGGGTATTGCAAAAGTCCCGCCTGGTAGCCGAGATGATCGACTGTCCAGGTGTGGTCACTGAAGATGATATCTGGGTCGACGATCGCATGTTGCGCCCAGGTTATGGCCAGCTAAATGAAGACCTGCTGGAGGCAATCCGACTGACAGCGAGGTGCGAAGGCTTGCTGCTCGATCCCACTTATACCGGCAAGGCAATGGCGGGACTGATTCACTTAGTCACCAGTGGACACTTCAGCACTGATCAAAACGTAGTGTTCCTGCATACCGGCGGTACACCCGCTCTCTTCGGCTATCCAGAAATCCTGGAAGACCAATAGCCAGGATTGCTTCAAACAAATTTTAAAAGCTTATCATGACACAATGTGATTAAGCTCTGCGCTGGTGAGGCCCTGTCTGCAAGGAGGATAATTTTCCTGCACTGGGGTCTTGCGGTTGCAATGTCTTGTACCGAAATCTGTTTATGTAACATCAACCCCCTCCATTTTGGCAGAATGGTTACCCCTAAGCCCGTTTGTACCATGGCAACCATAGTTTCAAACGCATCTATTTCACAGAGGGTATTGAACTCAATGTTTTGCTCCAGCAGCCATTGCCAAGTTAGCTTCCCTCCCCAAGTATTTCTATCAAATAGAATTAATGGATGATTAGCTAATATTTCAGCAATGCTACCCCTGAGCTTTATGTTGGAAATCAAGCACAGCGGTTCTATGGCAATTTCTGTCATGCGAAATTTCTTGGGCACAGCAAAAGCAGGTTCGATCATCAGTGCTGCATCAATTTTCTGCTCGAGTAATTGATCGTATAAACCGGCAGAGGCCCCGGGGGTAATGAGCAGGTTTGCAGTGGGCGCCGCAGTTGAAAACTCTTTAACCAGCATAGGCACATAATCAGTTAACGCGGTTGGAATGGTCCCCAGCTTTAGCTCACCAAATAGCCCTTGCGGCGCTATATCTGCCTTCAGCCTGACACTGTCGGCAATCATGTTTTTCACCCGCGGTAATATCCTCATACAAGACTCTGTCGGCAGGGCATTGTGTCCAATACGCGAGAGTAATTTACAGTTTAACTGCTCTTCGAGGCTCTTAATTCTCTGACTTACCGCAGTCGCAGTAAGATTTTGCTCGCGAGCGGCCGCTGCAATTGAGCCCTGTTCAACCACGGCAATTAAGCTTTCAAGAAACTTTATATCCACAACTTTTTCTTCTCTTTGAAATACTAAAAACAAGCTAAGGTATTTTTAGACTAAGTGTTAAATTATTGACTGTCAATAGAGCAAACAGAGGTGAACAATGGAAAATTTTCAGCAGCCTGATTGTGCGTTAAAGGGCCCAAGTGCATGGCTTGGGGAAGAGATGGCCAGGCACCCCGAGCGCTGGCTAACACAGTTGAGCAAAGAAGAAATATTTGAACTGGAAATTGCCGCCAGTGAATTTATCAACTCGGATAAAAATATAGGCGAACTTAATACTCTAAATTTTCCCCTGGCTACTTTAGGTCCCAGGTTAGCTCAATTGCGTGAAAGCCTGATAAACGGGAAAGGTTTTGAAGTGATCAGAGGTCTACCCATTAATAGCTATGATCAAAAAATGGCCGCGACCCTGTTTTGTGGTATTGGCGCGCATTTAGGCAGAGCCCGATCGCAAAATGCTCAGGGCGATGTGCTGGGGCACGTTCGCAATATCGGAGCAGATGCAGAAAATCCTGATAGCCGAATTTATCAAACCTCGGCACGGCAAACTTTTCATACAGATTCAGCGGATTGCGTTGGGCTTCTGTGCTTAAAAACCGCCAAGATTGGGGGCAAATCACTACTGGTCAG
>Ga0105359_10003487_pt1 | contig 12842 bp, 10 predicted proteins | sample GOMGulsemesocosm_6_FD_83659 | JGI IMG/M metagenome (GOLD analysis project Ga0105359, IMG submission 83659) | Methane-oxidizing microbial communities from mesocosms in the Gulf of Mexico - GOM8C Gulf of Mexico | ecosystem: Environmental > Aquatic > Marine > Cold seeps | place: Gulf of Mexico... | reverse complement strand
GCAGGATAAAGATAGATCAATGTGTTGCCTTTTAAGCTATTATTTTACTGAGTAAATTTAATCACATTGAGGATTGCAACACTAGAGAAAAAGTCAATTTATTACCTTATAAAGTCCAAGTGTTCCTGATAAAAATCACCGACAAAAGGTAAAGGTTTCTTTTCAGCGCAAAGCGCACTAAATAATCCCATACACCATGCAAAAAACACCAGGATATTTAACAACCAACCAATTAAAGGTATAAAAGATAACAATGCAGCAGTAATCGTTAGACCTAATGATTGACGTAAGTGAAACCTAGCTAAAGGGGTTTTATGTTCACCGTAAAGAAAAATAGCGGCTAACCAACCGAATATTGTAAAATACGATAAAATAGCAACAACTTTTGCCATATCATAACGAGAATGATGCTTAGATTCAGATTGAATTGGTGTCATAGTTACCTCTCAAATATCCTTATTTATTACGACTCCCTTACACTAGTTACGTAAGGGCTATATATTAAAATTAGCCGATAAAGGGCAATTAAACAAGATATTTACCAATCCTACATATCTTGTTACCTATTTATATATTAGTCATAAAGGAATGTATCTCGTCGAAAACAAAAACCTACCCTGCATTATCCGAATTATAAACAGTAAAGTTATATTTACTCCGTATAAAATAATTATTCGCAATAAGGGCTATCTCTACTAGGAATAATGTTTCATTTCAGATAACTTATTGTTATAAAAATTTATAACTAATAAGGATAAAGCATGAAGCTGTTTTATTGCCCTACTGTTGTTACTACTTTCAAACATAAGTTGATTGTTAGTGCAATGATTTTAACATCAACTCTCTTTTCAGCTACTTCTGTCGCTGATAATAATACCTCATATAAAAATGAAAATGCTGCGGTTGAAAAGGCAGTATTAAAAGCTATGAATACATTCCAAGTACCCGGTATTGCCGTTGCGATTGTTAAAGACAATGAAGTGGTTTTAAGCAAAGGTTTTGGTATTGTTGAATATGGAAAGGATAAAAAGGTAAATGCCGACACATTATTTGGTATAGCTTCCAATACAAAAGCGATGACCACCGCGCTTATTGCTGGATTAGTTGATGAAGGAAAGCTGTCTTGGGAGACTAAGATAATTGATATTATTCCTGAGTTTCAAATGCCAGACGCTTATGTTACTCGTGAATTCACGGTTCTAGACTTACTCTCTCATAATAGTGGATTGGGTCTTGGTGCTGGTGACTTAATGATTTGGCCTGAAACGACGTTAACCACAAAAGATATTATAAAAGGCTTAAAATACTTGCCTCAAACATCAAGTTTTCGAAGTGAGTTTGCCTACGACAACTTAATGTATGTTATCGCTGGTGAGATTATTGCCAAATTAACAGGCAAAACTTGGGAAGCCTACATTCAAGAAAAGATATTTAGCCCTTTAGGAATGAAAAATACGCGAGCAAAATACTCTTTAATACCATCAAGCAATAAAAACTTCGCTCGTGCTCATGTACCACTAGAAGGCAAACTCAATGTTGTTGGAGGTAATTTTTTGGAAAAATTCTCCTCGGCTGGCGCTGTAGCATCAAGTGTAAACGATATGTCTTTGTGGCTAAAAGCCCAACTTAATAAAGGTGTTTACGCTAAAACTGACGATAGTGAAAAACGTATTTTTAGTGATAAACAAAGTTGGAAGATGTGGCAACTCAATACTATTTTGCCTGTTTCAGACAATGCTCAAAAGCAAAATAAAACCCATTTTTCAGGTTATGGCTTAGGTTGGTTTTTAAATGATTATCAAGGTGTTAAGTTAGTTCATCACAGCGGCGGAATCTTGGGTATGGTATCTAAGGTGGTGCTAGTTCCTGAAACTGATCTGGCGATGGTTATATTAACCAATCAACAATCTGGTTATGCATTTAATGCTATTTATCATCAAATCCTTAATATTTACTTAGGACTTGAGCCTAAAGACTGGGTTGATTATTATCAAGAAAAACGGTCAGATAGATTAACAAAAGAGAAGCAACGATTGGCTAATAAGGCGGGGAAAGTTGCTAAGAATTCTAAACCATCGCTTGCGCTATCTGACTATGCGCAGACTTATGTAGATAATTGGTATGGTGAAATAGTTATAAAAGAGCAATCAAACAAACTCGTTATGCAATTTGGTAATACACCTGAACTAATTGGCACACTTGAGCATTATCAACACAATACTTTTGTTGTCCGTTGGCATGATAGAACATTAGAAGCTGATGCGTTTGTTAATTTCAATTTATCAGCTGACGGTAGTATTAACAACGCCTCTATGAAAGCCGTCTCTAATTTAACTGATTTTAGTTTCGATTTTCACGACTTAACACTTGTCCCCCAAAAATAAATTAAACGGCTAAGTTTATTTAGTCAAATAATTAGCGTTAAAAGGGTTTTCTAAAGCAATTTGGAAAACCTTTTTTTTATGTGCTAAATTGATTTTATCTTTCGCCTCTATGTAAATAACCTCTGTTCGGTTTAAGCAGAACGATACTTGATTTCGTCATTAAGGTAGTCTCGTTGGCCGAAACCTGTCAATTTTGGCCAACGGGTTCCCGAAACAGGTTTGTAGTTCCAGAGTTAGGTTTGTAGTTCCAGGGATAGTTAACTACGTCCTTACAGGCAAAATGACCTGAGAATGACTAAATAATAGCTTACCCCAAATTTTGGATGAATAGATAATCCTTTGCACTAATTAATTTTTATTAAATGAAAATAGATAAAATAACGACTATAGAACGAAAAACAATTTTCTTTGATGAAGCATCAAATATTAGTGTTTGTGAAAACCGACACTATCGTTGGCTGCAATTTGGCAATGTCGTGCAATCATTGATGCTTAAGCGAAATCCGTCGATATTATGCATGCTTTACCAAAAAATGTTAGCGTCTGTACATATTCATTTCGCCCCTAAAGTCGTTTTAGAGTGCGGTTTAGGTGGCGGTAACATGGTTCGGTTTATTGCCGATCAATTTACTAGTGCCACTATAACCTCAACGGAAGCTAATGCTGCAATCATTGATATTTATAACCAGTATTTCACTGCTTCCAAAACAAATCTCTGTATTGAATATAGTCTAGCCGTTGACGTAATAAATAAAACTAGGAGTCATAGTGTTGATTGGCTAATAGTAGATATTTATCAACCAGATAGTTCAAATGTATTTTCAAAAAAACTGATTGAGCTCATGGAAATAAAACTCACCAATAACGCTTGGCTGAGTATAAACTTGCCTGATCTAACTGAATCCGAACTTATCGAACAATTAAAAATATTAAGAGCTGTATTTTTTGATAACATATGGCTTGCTACGGTACCTGGTTGTCAGAACATTATCATCCATGCAAGAAAATGTAAGCTAACTTCTAATTCAGCATTTAACAATATTGCACAAGTATCACCTATTTCATCGACTCACAGGCTTTGGCGTCTCTTTAAGCAAGTTTGCTAGATTTAAACTCCTTTACAGGTACTTTCTTTAACAATGACTTAAATTTCTTGTTTTCAGTTATTAGTACTTTCATCAGTTTTTTTTGCTTTAATTGAGTTAAGTCTTGGTATTCTAATTTCATAACAATGGCTGTTATCTGCTCGAAACATTCGTTCATTTTCGGGGTGTCTTTATGCGGTAATGATTGTTTCGTCACCAGTGTTGAAAAGGTTTTAATTGCCATACTTTTAGGCTTGCGCACACCTTTTTGTGCCAATAACTTTAAATTAGCCAAATAAATAGTCAACCAAGGTGATACCTGAACAGTCTTTATTTTTTCTCGATTGATAAACCACAAAGAAAGCATAGTGCTTGCAATAATGAAGGCAATGAACATTGCTATTTTATAACTCTTTAATTTGCCAAACCACTGTGACAGTAAGTTAATTTGATTTTTTGCAGTATAACCAATAACCCATCTAGTCCATTGATAATCAATAGCTTGTAACTGCATGCTTAAACTCGTTAACCAAGCAATCTTTTTCAACTGATATAAATTTAACATGTCCTCAGACAAAGAGGATTGTTCTTGCAATAACGAGCTAGAAAATCCTCGTTCTACTCTTTCTGGACTCACTGCCGATGTTGGGTCCACTCTTATCCAACCTCGTCCGTCCAACCAAACTTCTGACCATGCGTGAGCTTCTCTTTGATAAATACTGTAATAGTCGCCCTGAGGGTTATATTCCCCCCCCAAATAGCCAACAACCATTCTTGCGGGAATTCCTGCTGCTCGCATTAAGTAGGTAAAACTACTGGCATAGTGCTCACAAAAACCAGCTTTGGTATTAAAATAAAAATCGTCCAAACTGTTATTGTTTAGCGTTGGTGGTTGTAATGTGTAACGGTACTCTTGTTGTCGGTAAGTCGCCAACACCGACTGCACCAATTGCCATTTGTCAGAATACAGGCTTTTTAACTGCTCCCCTTTCGCTGTCAATCTAGGATTTGAACGAACGGGTATGTCAGTAAATCGTTTATTCGTGTCTTGTAATCTATTTTGGATATCTTGTTGATCGAATAAAGGTTGATCATAGCTTGAAATATTGTAACTGAACGTTTGAGAGATTGCCTGACGGCTATATATACTGTAATCAGGCAATTGAATGATGGTATTTGTATTTGCTAACTGTGCTTTATCTAGCGCAAATAACCAATGTTGAAAACTAGGCTCTGCAATTATTTGGTAATTCAACGCAGGTTTACCTTGAGTTAATAATTCACTGTCAATTTTACTTTGCGTGAGTGTTGCATTATTGGCCTCTAGAGCAAATCTTTGAATGTGCTTCTGAATAGTACTTTGTTGCCAACTCGTTCCATCAAAGTGCTCTAAAACCAATGTTCGCCAATATAATTGATTGTGTAATATCTGGTTGCTAGCGGGTGAATTATCAAAAGTGACTCTAAAAGCTAAATCATTAGATAAGGCTAGATTTGCTATATCACCAATTTTAACTTTGTCAGAGATCCCTGTTTTCGCTGATTTTGCAAAAGGCACTTTCCAAAATGGCGGGAGCTTGGGAAAAACAACGAACAGGACCACGGCTAAAGGTAGACTTTGCAATAGAAGTTTAGTTGACGTTTTAGCTAACAGGTTTAACGATAATTTAGGCGCAAAAAACCAAAGTAATAAAGCAATATTCATCACCAAAAAGGTAAATAAAATCGCTGAGAAATATAAGGATTGATAAAAGATCAATGCCGACGCAAGAACAAAGAAACCCAATAAAACTATCTGATAGAAATCTTTTCTCCGTTTTAATTCTAAAGACTTCAACGCATAGGCAAAACACAATAAATGGATCATTGCATTTAACAGCCCTAATTCTTTGGAAGTTAACATCAACATAATTGAGCCTGCAAGGGCGATTAGGATGATCATCCATCGAGAGGGGCGGTATTTTGTTTCAATGAGTAATATCAATCGCCAGCATAAACATAAACCGATAACAGCTAACATCCAAGTGGTTAGTTGATTAAATAAAAAAGTGATATTAAGGGTTTGAACAACTAATAATAGCCAAGATAAAGGTAGTGGTATGTTAAAATAACTAACTTTCATTAATGACTACCTTCATTAAAGTTTGCTAGAGCGATCAGACAATTTTGCAAATGTTCTTTTCCTGAAGAAGGCGCTATTTTATTGCCTCCCTCTGCTTTAGTGTTTAGATGAGTAGGCTCATCTAAAATAATGCCAAAGCTTTCTCCAGATTTATGAAATTCTAAAACTAAATAGCAAAGGTAAGCCAATTTCATTTCTCTACTATTGGTTGGCATATCCTTTAATTTCAACCATAGAGGTTTGCCCTGATTTTGTTGGTATTTTTTGGATAACCACCCTTGCCCTCTAGCAAGTTGCTTCCAAGCCACATGAGTTAATGGTTCGCCCTCAATGTAGGGTTTGAGTTCATAAAAATCATCTGTACCTTTGATACTTTTTTCTGCATTCTCCTCGCCTTCTTCCTCAGTTGAAAGGTTAGCTATTGAACCATCGATAACCACAGGCATAGGTGCAATTATTAACTGATTACCAAAATCCAAGCGAGTCCAGGTGTTAAATAAACCCAACGAATACTGGCTTGAAATCTTGACACGACCAGGGTTGCAGAGGCCTCTTTTAAAGGCTGTAAAAGGTATATGTAATGCCGTTTCTCCCGAGGTAATTGACGAATAATGTACTTGATATTTAGTCATATCCTTGGATTTTTTAAGATTTTTCCTAACCTGAAATTTTTGCGGGAATTCGAAGGTTAAATCGAATCTTGATTTTGTTGACTTTACCTTAATAGGCACCATTAGTTCTTTTTTTGCATAACCTATTTGCTGTCCTTCTAGCGCTATTTTTAAACCTGAAAGGTTAAAAAAGCTGTGCAACATGCAAGTTACAAACAAACTCACCATTACATAACTAAACAAAATAATGACATTATTTTGATAATTAGTACCCAATAGAAATAAGAGTAAAATAAAGGCCAAGTAAGAAAAACCAAAACGGGTAGGGAAAATAAAAATATTTTTGCTAGTCAAGAATTGGTGTGCGTCTGCAGGCATGCGGCGTGCAAGCCAACGATTAAAGAGGCTATCGATCTTAGTTGATAGTATATTTGCCATTGAGCGTAATAACGCCTTTATTGTTCTAACGGTGAAACAGGGTCAACCTGCTGTAAAATTTTCGTCGAAGCTATCATGGTACTCGTATTGTGCTCTGCTGTTTGACTGATATCCCCTAACCTATGCTGACATACAGAACTAAATACCGCTTGAATATCTTCAGGGATAACATAGTCTCTATTTTCCATAAATGCCCAAGCCTTTGCTGCAGACAATAAGGCCTTACCCGCCCTTGGTGAAAGAGGATTAGTTTTTTCGTTTTCTTTTCTACTTACTCGGCAAAGTGCAATTACATATTCAATGATTCGCTCTGTCGTCGTTATTTCCTGCACCTTATCTTGCATTGCGATCAATTGTGCTATTGATATACATTCCACCAACGCCATTTGACTGGCACGACTGTCACTACTTGCGAGAATTTTCTTTTCAGCTTCAATATCGGGAAACCCAAGCGAGATACGCATCATAAAACGGTCTAGTTGAGACTCTGGTAATGGATAAGTACCGGCATGAAATAAGGGGTTTTGTGTCGCTATAACAAAAAACGGTGTTGGTAACTCATACGTTGTACCGTCAATGCTAACTTGGTGCTCTTCCATTGCCTCTAGCAATGCACTTTGTGTTTTTGGGCTTGCTCTATTTATCTCGTCTGCCAGTACAACTTGATTAAATATAGGCCCTTTTTTTAGTTCAAAATCTTGTGTTGAACTATTAAATATAGAAATGCCGACGACATCGGAAGGTAAAAGGTCACTTGTGAATTGGCTTCTTTGATATGACAAACCCAAAGTAGTCGCTAATATTTGAGCCAATGTCGTCTTTCCCATACCAGGAAGATCTTCAATAAGGATATGCCCCTTAGCTAATAAACACGCTAATGCTAATTTTATTTCATTTGGCTTTCCTAAAACTACGGAGCCAATTTGAGTTAGTACCTTCTCTACTAATTTTTGCATCTACAACATCCTTAAATTTTAATAGCAATCTCAATATAGCAAAAAGCCATCGACATTTTATAGAAATATTAGAAGATTAAATAAATTGAAACACTTTTATCAGAATATAACCTATTGAAATGATATTGATAAGTTTCACAGTTTACTGGCTGTATTTTGACCTTGATCAACACAAAATGCATTCGCAGATGACATGCTAACTAACAAGTTATATAAATGGATATTTAGTCATTGGAACAATTATGGAAATAGACTTTAGTGAAATCAGCTACCTTAAAGACCCTGACGAACAAACTTTAAAAGCCGATTACCAACAATTCTTATTGTCTTTAACTGGGCCAACGGTTATCGATATTACAGGAATAAATACGAGTAAATGTCGAGTTATCACGACTTTATTACATGGTAACGAACCTTCTGGATTAATTGCCATACATAGGTGGTTAACATGTCAAACTGACAATAAAATAGCTCAAACGAATATTCGCTTTATTATTTGTTCTATTGAAGCCGCCAGTAAAACACCATTATTTAGCAATCGTTACTTGGCCAATGGCATTGACATTAACCGATGTTTTGGCGCTAATAAAACCAAAGAATATTTCCAAAGAGCAAGTTTGATTGAGCATGCGATAGGCGAAGTCTCACCTGAAGCTGTTATTGATTTACACAATACTCCAGGAACAGGTCCTGCTTTTTCTGTTAGTCCAGTGATCACCACAGATGTGTTATCACTGGCTTCCTTTTTTTGTAAAACCATCATTTTGTCTGATATTCGCTTAGGGGCTTTAATGGAATTAGACTTTGGCTGTCCGATCATAACAATTGAATGTGGTGGCTGTCAGGATGAACAAGCGCATGAAGTCGCTTTCGCCGGAATTAACCACATAGCCCAGTGTCAGACCGTTGATTATATCCACCAAGAAAAATCGGTTGAAGTGATATATCGTCCACTACGTTTACAGCTAAAACCTGGCGTTGAGCTTTGTTATGCCGAGCATGACATTGGGCAAGAAGGTGTTACTCTAAAATCTTCAATTGAAAATTATAACTTTGGTAGCGCCGATACGGGTGAAATGTTTGGATGGTTGGATAGTCATGGCTTAGAAAATCTACAACTCTTAGATACCAATAAAAATAATGTCATTGATGAATATTTTACCACTAGAGATAATCAGTTAGTTTGCGCGACAAACATTAGAATTTTTATGGCAACAACCACCCAAATAATCGCGAGTAATGATTGTTTATTCTACGTCGTAAAAGATCCCGTAGGAGATATTTAGCTCATTGTAAAAAGTGACTTTATTATTTTGTATAGTTAAAAAAGGTGGCTTATTTAGCCACCTTTTTTAACTATGTATCACATAAACATAAGTGCTATTGACACATAACTGGTTACCATTTCATTTTTAATTGAATAGAACCATTCATGCCAGGTGATGAGTATGTTTCAAGTAAAGGGTCTCCTGAAATCATGCCATTAACATCTGACCATTGCCAATACTTAGTATCCGTTAAATTGTAAACGGCTGCTGATAGGGTGACATCTTCATTGATATGATAATTAGCAATCAGATCTAGGGTACCGTAACCTGCTGTTTTAAAAAGTTCATCGGTATTATCTTCTGTTATTTCCAACTCATCCAAATCATCTTTTGCTGCAACCAAAGTAAAGTGCATTCCTAATGACCAATTACCTTCGCCATTTAACCACTCTACGCCCAATTGAGCATGATTAGGTTCAACGCTGTTTAGTGCATCATTAGTTTCTTTATTAACGCCTTTACTCCAAAATAAATTTGTATATAGGCTAAGTGCATCATTATTTGTAAAAGCGTTACTTATTGAAAAGCGATAATTTACTTCTGTACCGTATATTTTTGCTCTGTCGATATTTTGAGATTGAAACAAAACACGCTCAGAGACGGGATCGAAGCCTAAATTCACTTTCGTTTGAATGAAATCTTTATAATCATTGTAAAAACCGACCAGATCAAATTGGTGGTTTCCATCGGAGTAGTTGTAACCAAGTTCATAGCCCTTGGTCGTCTCAGACTTTAAGTCTGGATTGGGTATTGCACGAATATTAAACATTGGCATATCTAAACCGATATTTGCATCTTCAAAGGGAGGTGCTCTAAAACCTTTAATATATTGAGCATAGATATTACTACTTTCACTCAGCTGATATTGAACTCCCAATTTGGGTGAAAGACTAACTTCTTTGATACTCACTACTTGTGTCGCGGTATTATCCTCTAAATAAATAGCATCAGGTTGGGGATCTAATTTATATTGGTCCCAGCGAATGGCCGGAATTATACTAATACCTGTTCCTTCAATTTCAATTTCGTCGTTAATATAAACGCCTAGTTCTTTCACCTGTGAAATTGGAAAGTCTCTTAAAGGAAACTGTTCCGATAGTATTACCGAAGTGCTGATATTCGTGTCAGTATTCGTTTGTAACGCATCGCGCAATTCTGTCGTTCTTGTCTTGCTCCACTCAACGCCATAGCCAATCTGATGAGTTGTATTTTGAGTAGAGAAGTTGGTGTATAGATTCAATCGTAAGCCATCGATGTCTTGCGCATAATTAAAATCTCGATCGTAACTGTAGTTTTTACCTCGTGAAAACCTTGTTTCATCAGTCAATTGCTCTGTATCAGTTTCTTGACTGTAATATCGTATGACACCACCTTCTAACCAGTCTAAATTACTAACAAACTCATAGTTTATCGCGTAACTTTTACGTGAAGATTTATCATCACCACTCAGTGCGGTCGTGCTTCTAAAGCGCCCTAGCCCCAAATACGAGTTTATTTCTGTTTCACTACTTCTCTTAAAGTAATCATAGCTAAAACTCAATTCTTGATTATCAGATAAATTAAGAAAATATTTGACCAAAAACGATTGTGTTTCATTATCTTGAACATCATCACCCAACTCACTATTACTTTGATTGTCGAACTGGTGCCCTTTTCTACGAGATGCTGAGATAAGTACGCTTGATTGCTCAGCGCCAAAGGCTGAATTAATTGAATAAGCCTGACTATTATCGACAGAATAATAACCAGTCTTAGCTGAAAAATAGACGTCACCTTCAGTTTGCGACAATAGATCTACTGGTTTTTTAGTAATAAATGAGACAACACCACCGATAGCATCACTACCATATATACTTGACGCTGGACCACGCAGAATTTCCACTTGTTTGATCAAGTCGGTATCTATAGAACTACGACCAGAATTAGAGTAACTGCCAATACTAAATTGGTCTGCAACCGGGACTCCGTCTATTTCGGTGGTGACACGGTTACCACTAATGCCTCGAATAGCAATGCTCGACTGACCAAAGCGTGTCCCTGAATTGACTATATTAATGCCTGCTTGATAGCGCATTAAATCAGATATATCATGGACTAAATGCTGTTCGATAGTATCGCTGTCTATAATAGATACTGCGCCAATAACATCAGATACTGCCCTTGGAACTTTACCAAGTACAATAATAACTTCATCTTGCTCGTTATTGCTTATTTTTGCATTATCAACAGGTTCAGCCGCAAATAAAGAGACTGAAGAGCTTGCTAACGCAATGGCGATCAAATTTCTCTTAAACATAATATTTCCCTTTGGGTCGTTCGAGTGTTCGAATACTCTATAAAATTAAGGGTATTTTGCATTGTTCAAGGTTAATTGATGTGATCTATGTCAAAGGATATTGGTTGTCGCTGCAAAAACAGAATAACAACTGATCTAAATCAAGAGTTTCATTTATTAAGTAGTCCAACCTCTAGTTGTTCAAACCAGTCTAAAAATTTAGTAATATTGTCCCCTGTAAATATCCTGCCGTGTTGTGGCGCCATGTAGTCGATATCTAATCTTCTTACTCGTTCGATCCAGTCATTTTTGGCTGAGTTAGATGGCATCCAACGACGATGAAAGCCCTCCATTTTTGGAATGTGCTCTTCAAAATCTTCAACAAATAAAGGAGCTTCAACACCTTCTAAAGCAGCACCAATGTCACCACTCATCAATACTTTAGCTTGCGGATCATAAATATTAAAATTCCCAGAAGAGTGTAGATAATGCGCAGGTACTAATTCTACTTTATAACCAGATAAGTCTATCACTCCCCCTGAGTCTGCAATGGCATTATAGCTAATATTATTCATACCAAAATGTCGAATAAATCCTTCCCATAACCAAGGGCTGTGCAAAACGGCATCAGGCAAAGCTTGATCCCATAAACCAAGTGAAGAAATGATATCTGGATCCTGGTGAGAGGCGAAAATATCAGTAATATGTTCGACACTGGCGTGTCTTAACACTGCAGCCAGCATAGGGGCAAATAATTCAATTCCTCCGGGGTCCATCAATAAAGCTCGATTATCTGTCACCAACATATATTGATTAGTATCGATAATTTTATCAGGTTTACTCGCATCTCGACCAAAAACCAACCATTTTCCTAACCCTGTATTTACCAGTTCCGTTGTTTTCATAAACTCTCCACCATTATTGAAGAAGATAATAGTGCTTCCGCACTTTCAAGCTCCTTTCTAATATCATTACCAGCAAGCAATATATTTGCTGCTATAACATCCAATTGAGACTCAAAAGTACCAGAATTTGAGGCTTCCACTTTAGACATAGTTGAAATAACTGCGGCAAATCTGATTTGTTTACGGGTTTCTTCAACCAATGCATTCAGTTGATATCTTAACGCCATAAAATGTTGACTAACGGTTTGTAGGTGCTGCTGACTTTTCAATATACAATTGTCTATTGAGTCTATATATAAAGCATCATGACCTATTGCCTTTACGCGAATAAATTCTTTATTCGCGTGTTCAACTCTTTCAAGATCAGTTGCACACATAGAGATTTGAATAGCGACCTCATTTACTTGCTGCGCTAACTTTATCGTTTTGTCAGCGAGTTCTTGGATAAATGTAGTTAGAGCGGTGAAACCTGCAGCTTGTTGGCCAGCCCTTGCTGTAATGGCCCTTGCATTTTTGGCGGTGAGCGAAAGATCTTTTGCGATTTGCGTAGCAAAATATAAATGAGCCGCTATACGAGCAGCAGTGACAAACATAGCTTGTTCCATGAAGGCAGACTCTCCATTTTCTCTTCATTTAATACATTAAGAGGGGTGGTACACGACTTAAAGGTAGCAGTATAGTTTGGTTTAGACGAATGGATAAGTTGATTTAGATCAATAAAAACAACAATCTTTTACT
>Ga0105359_10003485_pt1 | contig 12843 bp, 9 predicted proteins | sample GOMGulsemesocosm_6_FD_83659 | JGI IMG/M metagenome (GOLD analysis project Ga0105359, IMG submission 83659) | Methane-oxidizing microbial communities from mesocosms in the Gulf of Mexico - GOM8C Gulf of Mexico | ecosystem: Environmental > Aquatic > Marine > Cold seeps | place: Gulf of Mexico... | reverse complement strand
TTATCATGACTAAAAAAATCGCTACATTGCATCCCCGTAATCCACATCAGGGACGTTATGATTTAACAGCCTTAGTTAAAACATACCCAGCGTTAAAAGCGTTCATAACGCAAAACCCTAGTGGAGAAGATACGGTCGATTTTAGTGATGATAAAGCAGTCATTTGCTTGAACAGTGCATTATTAGCCCATTTTTACCAAGTACCAAATTGGCAGATCCCGGCAGGTTATTTATGTCCGCCAATCCCAGGTCGTGCGGATTACATTCATTATATTGCCGACTTACTGGCAGAAATGAATAATGGTGAAGTACCAACTGGTAAGCGTGTTAAAGCGTTAGACATTGGTACAGGGGCTAACTGTATTTATCCTATTCTTGGTCATCGCAGCTATGGCTGGGGTTTTGTTGGTACCGATGTAGATAAAGTTGCTGCAAAAACAGCGAATGTGATCGTGCAAGCAAACCCGAGCTTAAGCAAAGCGATTAAGATTGTATTGAAAAAAACGCCAGGTAGTACTTTTAAAGGCGTGATCAAATATAACGATAAATATGCGGTGACGGTTTGTAACCCACCATTCCATGCATCAATGGCAGATGCGGCCGCTGGTACCGAGCGTAAAATTAAAAATTTACACAAAGGTAAAGCAGCGCCAACGGATACGACTAAGTTGAATTTCGGTGGTCAGAACAGCGAACTTTGGTGTGAAGGCGGCGAGTTACGCTTTGTTAAAGACATGGCGAAAGAAAGTAAAGATTTCACTGAGCAAGTGTCTTGGTTCACCAGCCTTATCTCAAGGGGTGAGCATATCGAAGAACTTGAAGATTATTTACAATCGCTTGGCGTAAAACAAATCCGCGTGATCCCGATGTCACAAGGCCAGAAAGTCAGTCGCATATTAGCATGGAGCTTTATGGATACTGATGAGCAACAACAATGGGCTGCCGATAATTGGTAGAAGGCATTGGTAACGGTACTGGTAAAACACACTGGTAGTCAGCGTTATATTTAGGTAGATTAATACGGCAAGCATCGCGCTTGCCGTTTTTATTTAAGGTCAATGATATGTTGGTATGGTTGGGTTACAGTTATTTAGTGTTGAGCATAGTAACACTATTGGTTTACGGCAAAGATAAATGGGCTGCTAAGCGGCAGGCATGGCGCACACCAGAACGTACATTACATTTGTTGGCGTTATTGGGCGGTTGGCCGGGGGCATTAATCGGACAAAGGTTATTTTCACATAAAAAAAGTAAAATCAGCTTCAAACGTATTTTTTGGTTAACGGTCGTTGGTAATATCTTAATTGTATTCGGCATTTTCCAAATAGACCCAAGTTATGTGATTGTTGGCTAGTTTTAGAGATTAAGATTTTAGCCTGATTTACACATTTTTACGTATCTATACTATGCCTTTGTTTTGTTGTGGTATACCATTTCGGCCTTATTATGCTAATTACGGCTATTTTGAACGAAGACTGGGTATTCATTAAATGTCGTCAATTAAAAAAAATAAATTACAGTTAGTGCTAATGTGGGTGCTATTAACAAGCGTATTACTCACCATTGTCGCGCTATTACCGGTGTCAGATAAAGTCGATGATAACAATGACATCGGCGTCAGTACTGATCTCGTTTCCGCTGAGATGACAGATGGTTCGAAAGCAAAAGCTGCGACCTTGTCACCTGAATCATCGTTGCCAGATCCCGTTGCGACCGCGATGCCTGCGGATACGTTGCTTACTGACGACCCTCGCTCACCACTTTACGAAGCAAGCGCTGCGAACGCGACTGTCACAGAATCGACCGTTGCCATCATCGCTGAAGACCTTGCAAAGTCGTATCCAAAAACCATTAACTACGTGATCCAAAAGGGTGACACCTTAGGGGCTATTTTTGAGCGATTAGATTTAAGCCAAACGAGCCTATATCAAATTCTGGAAGTTGATTTAAACGTTCTGGCGTTAGATAGCATTAAACCGGGTCAAACCTTAATATTCACCGAGTTTGAAGGTGAGTTGACGCGTTTAGAATTACAAATTAGCCTTGCTCATCAAGTTGTTTATAAGCGTTTAGGCGAAACGGGTTTTGAATTCGAACAGATAAATTTGGAAGGTGAATGGCGCGAACACAGTTATATAGGCACCGTCAAAAACAGTTTTTCTGGCTCGGCAAAGCAAGCTGGATTATCGTTATTTGAAGCTCAATTCATTGCAACGTTACTAAAAGACAAAATTAATTTTAGCCGAGACTTACGCAACGGTGATACGTTTAAAGTCTTAGTCTCTCGTCAATATATCGGCGATCAACTCACCGGTGAAAATCGCATTGATGCGGTGAGTATTAATAATCGTAATCGTGATATTAGTGCTTATTTGTATGAAGGTGCTTATTATGACGAAGCAGGATTAAGTATTGAAAGGGCTTTTGTGCGTTGGCCTGTCAGCAAGAAATACCGTATCTCATCCAACTTCAACCCAAGACGTGTACACCCTGTGACGGGTTTATTACGTCCGCATAACGGTACCGACTTTGCGACGCCGATTGGCACTCCTGTTTTTGCTACGGGCGATGGTGTTGTGTCGCGTGTACTTAATCATAAGTATGCAGGGCTGTATATCGAGATCTCAAATGGACAGACTTACCGTACTCGTTTCTTACACCTGAGTAAGGCGCTAGTGAAAAAAGGTCAACGGATAAAACGTGGGCAGAAGATTGCGTTATCAGGGAATAGTGGTCGTATTACTGGGCCTCATCTACATTACGAGCTACATATGCGAGGCCGTGCGGTTAATGCTATGACCGCTGATATTCCGATTGCATCGGCGATTGATAGAGGTAAACAAGCGGCATTCAAACTGGCGTTAAATAGTTATCATGCAGCTTGGGAGCAAGTTAAAAGCTAACTTTACCGCGCATATTTTTTGTTTTACCACGCTGAGTCTTAGTGTCCATACGTTTCTTTTTGGCATTACGACTCGGCTTGGTTTCACGACGTGCTTTTTGAATCACCGTCGCCTGCTTAATCAATTCCACTAAACGTTCAAACGCCACTTGTTTGTTAAAGTCTTGGCTTCTGGATTCCTGAGATTTAATAATGATCACGCCGTCTTTCGTTATGCGGTGATCACGTAACGCTAATAACCTTTCTTTATAAAACTCGGGTAGTGAAGACGCCTTAATATCAAAGCGTAAATGGATCGCGGTTGATACTTTATTGACGTTTTGGCCACCGGCACCTTGTGCGCGGATGGCTTGAATATCAATTTCTGAATCGGGAATTGATACATTGCTAGAGATGAAAACCATTGATGAACCTTGGTGTTATATTACAGTACGATATTGGGCAGACAGATGCTGCGTTATTGATGAGTAACCGCTAGCGTCTGGTTTTCTATATGCCTATGATACGCCAGTTTGCGGCTATTGTTAATTTTCAATTGCCTGACACTATTATTTTTAACTCGATTAGAGACTATTTATGGTAATAATTCGACCAGTCAAAGTGACGGATGCTCACGCGTTATCAATGTTATTTTTGCAATTGAATGACGAAACGCCGTTTATGGCGATGGGTGAGCAAAATAGTGCCACTGAACTCAGTGCGCATCTGACGTTATTTATCAACTCAGCAACCCAAGTGCTTTATGTGATCGAACAAGACGGCCATAAACTGATTGGTTTTGCGATAGGTATAACAGGTTATATTAGTGGTGATAGTCATACTGCATCTTTGGTTATTGGTATTCAACAAGCGAGTATTGGCTTGGGGCTAGGTGGGCAACTATTGGCACATGTTGAAGCGTGGGCAAGACTGTCTAAACTAAAACAACTAGAATTAACCGTTATAATAAGCAATGAAAACGCGATAGTATTTTATAAAAACAATGGCTTTAAGCAATTAATATCAAAGCCAGAAGGGATGATTGACGACTTGGCAGAAAATGAATTATATATGGTAAAGGCAGTTAATTCGGATTAAAAGGAAGAGCAGATGGATATTGGCTACTGGGCTATGTTTTTAACCGCATCGTTGGCATTGAATATGACGCCGGGACCGGATCTGATATTTGTACTGACTAAGACGGTTAGCCATGGTCGTAAAGCGGGCGTTGTTGCCGCTGTTGGCGCTTGCACTGGTGCTTTGGTTCACGTGGCTGCTGCGGCGTTAGGTTTATCTGCGATCATCGTTTCTTCCGCTTATGCTTTTATGTTCATTAAAATCATTGGTGTGGGTTATCTCATTTATTTGGCTTGGCAAGCATTCACCGCATCTGGTGGTATTGAATTAACGGCCTCAGACCATACTGACGATTCATCATCGCCAATGTCGCATTGGAAAATATTCAAGCAAGGGGTGTTAATCGATGTCCTCAATCCAAAAGCGGCGATCTTCTTTATGGCTTTTTTACCGCAGTTTGTGCGTGAAGGGCAAGGGGCGGTATCAATACAGCTCTTATTATTAGGCATGATAGTGGTGATCGGTGCATTTGTGGTAGAACTCGGTTATATTTTTGTTGCCCATCGTTTAACCAAAAAAGTGAAAGGAAACCAAAGCTTTACGCTGTGGCTTAATCGCACTGTTGGTACTATTTTTGTGGCCCTTGGCATCAAACTCGCCGCAACATAATCAGGTAGTTAAAATACCCCTTTGCAATAGTTGAGTTAGGGGGAGCGAACAGGGTAAACTAGCGATTCTTTTTTACGTTATTTTATTAGATCGTATTAGATCATATTCGACCGTATTTAATGCAATTTCTAGGACCCTTTCCATTGGCTAAACGTCCCGTAAGTGATGACACAAAAAAAGCTGTCACCAAACGAAAAACACCAGCAAAATCTGCGGTAAAAAAAACAGCGAAGAAATCCACCGCAAAAAAAACCACAAAGAAAAAAACAAAAAAGACAACAAGTCGTAGCTGGACTCGCAGTATTGTCATTTTCCTCTTTAAATTTAGCTTGGCTTTTTCAGCGCTTTTTGTTCTCTATGGCATGTATTTAGACAGTAAAATTCAAACGCGATTTTCTGGCCCTATTTGGAAGACCCCTGCGCAGATATACGCACGTAGTTTAGAGCTAAAACCAGGTATGTTTTTACCACACGATAAATTGGTCGAAGAACTGGTATTACTCAATTATTTGAAAGTAGCAAAACCACGTACTGCAGGGCAATTCTCGATATCGGCGACTAAAGTCGAATTACTGCGTCGAAGTTTTACTTACCTTGATGGGATTGAACCGAATAAAGCGCTGTTTCTGTCTTTTGCTGACAATCGGTTAGTCAGTATCCGTGATCAGGAAACCGGTAAATACCTTAATTCAGTCAATCTTGATCCTATGCTGCTGGATACCCTGCAAGCGCCGAATCAAGAAGATCGTATTTTGGTTGAGTTACAAGATTACCCACAATTATTAATTGATACCTTATTGTTGGTGGAAGATCGTAACTTTTATCATCATAGCGGGATATCGCCTGTCGCTATTATTCGCGCTGCGTTTGCCAATATGAACGCAGGACGAACCGTACAGGGAGGGAGTACACTGACTCAGCAGTTAGTTAAAAACTTTTTCTTAACCCGTCAGCGCAGTTACTGGCGTAAGTTTAACGAAGCGTACATGGCAATATTGATTAACTATCGTTTAAGTAAGGACGCTGTATTAAGTGGCTATCTTAACGAGGTTTATTTAGGCCAAAATTACAGTGATGGTGTATATGGTTTTGGTTTAGCCAGCTACTTTTATTTTGGCAGACCAGTGCCGGAACTGAGCATCGACCAAATGGCATTTTTGGTCGCGGTTGTTAAAGGACCGTCGTTTTATGATCCGTGGCGCTATCCCAAACGTGCTCTTGAACGCCGTGATATGATCATTCGTTTATTATCCAAAAATGGAAAAATCAGTACCGCTGAATATCGTGCCGCGATTACTCGACCGCTGGGTATTATTCCGCGTGGGCACATGAGTACAACTAAAGCACCGGCGTTTTTATCATTATTACGCCGTGAATTAAAAACCACGTTTGGTGATGCGCTGTATGATCAATCGGGATTGAAAATATTTACCAGTTTAGACCCTCTCGCACAACGTGCAGCTGAAACCGCGGTCACGACAAGTCTACCGCGCTTAGAGAAAGCCCGTAAAATATCCGGATTAGAAACTGCAATGGTGGTGACAGATCGTCGATACGGTCGAGTAACCGCTATCGTGGGTGGCCGTAATACGCAATATGCGGGATTTAACCGCGCACTTGATGCTTCCCGTTCGATTGGTTCTGTGGTGAAACCTGCCATTTATTTAACCGCATTTGAACAGGGTTATGATCTTAATTCACCGTTAGAAGATAAACCGCTGCGATTAAATAACCAGTACGGTAATAACTGGAAACCCAAAAATTATGATCGTAAATACCGTGGCGAAGTCCCGTTATACCAAGCCTTAATGCAATCGCTTAACGTTCCAACGGTTAATTTAGGTATGGCACTGGGTGTTGATACTGTGATTGAAAGTTTAAAGCGTTTGGGCGTTAAAAAAGTCGATAACCATTATCCCTCCATGTTGCTGGGCGCGCTAAATATGTCGCCGTTTCAGGTTTCTCAAATGTATCAAACGATTGCGACCGCGGGGGAATACCATAAATTAACAAGCCTGATCGCAGTGGTCGATGAAGATGGTGATTTAGTCTATCAACAAAGCTTGAAAGGTCAGCGTCGCTTTGATCGTAAATATACCGATCTGACGATTTATAATATGACGCTGGTGGCAAAACAAGGTACTGCACGTCGTTTAAGCTGGCAGTTTCCAGGCATTAATTTTGCCGGTAAAACTGGGTCGACAGATAAATTACGTGATAGCTGGTTTGTCGGTTTAGATAATCGAGACGTGGTCACCGTTTGGGTGGGCCGTGATGATAATAAAACCTCAACCTTAACCGGGTCGAGTGGTGCATTAACGGTGTTTGGTGATTACATGAAACTACGTAGTGCCGATAGCTTAGTCGTGAATTAAGGGTCACAAGTGTAAGTGCTCATATTGTAAAAGCAGGCTCAGTTAATGAGTCTGCTTTTTTCCTGTCCCGAAATCTGCGTAAGTAAGCGCTTATCCAAACAGTCGCTAGACTGACCTATTCCTATTCCTATTCCTATTCCTATTCCTATTTCTGTAAACGCCCTAAGTTAGATTACTCGAAGGTTCGGATCTGGATACTTTGGAATATTCCCAATGTTACGTTTTATCAATTAATCATCAATTCAACACTTTATTACCACTCTATTAACCATTTGATGTCACCTGACTCAGTAATAATGCCATTCTTTTTTATGAATTAAGCTCTTAAATATCGTAAATTAACCATAAAATATTATTTCACCCTGTAAAATAAGATAAGGAATAGTCTGGGATCACAAAGAAATGGCGAGGTTACACAAAGCATTAAACACGCAACACGGATCACTATTTTAGCGTTATTAACTTACTACAATATATTTTGATATTTATAACAACCACTTAATGTTCGTTTAAGGATAAGCGTAATGAGTATAAATAGAACTAAGTTAGTGAGAAAAACCTTTGCACTGAGCAGCCTAACAGCTGCATGTTTAATAACATTTAACGCACAAGCAAATACGTTTGATTGTACGGACATTGCTCTGTGGGATCCGCAAACAACCTATGAAAAGAAAGACACTCAAGTACAAAAAGAGGGGCTCGTATACATAAATAAATATTGGGCAACAGGAACGGATGTTCCCGACCCCGACGCCCCGACTTGGGCTAATTGGCAAAAGCAGGGGAGTTGTGAAGGAACGGGGCCCGGAACAGATCCTGGAGTTGATCCAGACCCAGCACCTACGGTAGCACTTGTGATGCCAAAGCGTGCCAATCCGGTGTCATTGAAAGTAAAAGGCTGGCCAAGTACATTAGCAATGGGGACGATCTCTGATACGACTTCTGCGATGAATACCCAGCTAGCAGCAACGCAAGTTAATTCAATCTTTGCCACGCAAGCAAGCGGTCGAGGTATGCTTATTGAACCTACGGTAATCACTCAGCTTATTAAACAAGCACGTGATATCGAAGCTGGCAGTACAAATGTAGTATTCCCCACAATTGGACTTAATACCCTTGATACCAATGATGGTGTTGCTGCTGATGACATTGTTCACTACGCAAATTTAGTTATCAATTTCCAAAACATGATCCGTGCTAGCGCCACAATGCAACAAAGCAAAGATGCTTCTCATGCTAATCCAGCTTCTGTTGTATTAAATGCAGGTTTATTAGAAAGTTGGCAATCACCTGAGTTTGCAACTACATATGGTCAGAAAAATACTTGGACTGTGATTGAAATTAAAAAAGCATTAAAAGAAGCAATTAGCAAAGAAACCACTTATCAAGTGAAAGATGCAGACGGCGTTACCAGTGCACTGAGTCAACTTTATGACTTAACGGCCTTACAAACAGAAGTCGATAGCTTAATTGAGGATAATATTATTGGCTGGGTGCAATCGCAAAACTTTATCATGAAACGCTTCAGTCCTGATATCGCATTTGGTTGGGTTGCTCCGCGTATTGATGGTGCTGATGTGCACGCTACTCACTCGGGTTTGGGATCGGTTTGGAGTAAAGCTTCAAATGATGCAACCGCATTTATTTTGTCAATTCAAGCATATAAAGCTGACGTGCTTCAACCGGATTTTTTAGCATTTGATAAAGCAGAGGATGATGCATTCTCTGCAGCAGGTCTTAGCAATGAGGTCTATGGTGCAAAACAATGGGATACCTATTTAACTTACGTAAAACAGGTCACTGATTTCTTAGATAAACCCGCAATGTTATGGCAAATTCCTGGTGGTCACCTGCCGAGCAAAGCCGATGCAATACCACTCACTCAAGTGTCTGCTGCAGGTAGTTACTTTATGGGTGACAAAGACATTGCAAATTCAGTCGACAATATCCGTTTAGATGTAACAAGCCAAGCGTTAGATGCGACCGTGTATGGTTCAAGTAGCGCTGGCACTGTCCTACAACCCGCTGAAGATTATGATTGGGCTACTAGTCGTCTTCGTCATGCGGCATACAGTAATGTATTTGCAATTCAATGGGGTGGCGAATCATCTGTCAGTGTGACTGGCAGTAACTGGTTGCAAGATAAAGTCGTTAATTATCAAAATAAAGCGAAGGTACCACTTTATTTTTCAGGTACTGGCGATGAGACGTCGAATCAAATAACTACTATTGCACAATTAAATCAAGATTTAGCCGCCGCTGAAAATCAAATGGATAATGAAGTATTCCTTTCTCTTCAAGCAAATGGCTCTTACATCCCCTCTACCGTTTATAAGTGGGCTGATTTCTTAGCTGCACTGAGTCCAATGCATAATGTGGGCGTTGCAGACGTGAAATTCTGGTTAATGGATCCTGCCATCGATGATGCAACCAATATCTTATATGCAAAAGTAGCCATTGCCGCTTTCCTTGCACAGAGCATGAAAGAGACAATCAAATACAATGTATGTGACGAAAACAACTGGTCAATCAATACTGGCGAGCCTATTGATTATCCAATGACCGCTTCTTGTGGCCAGTTACAGCAAGACTACGCCAGTTACGGTGAAGATGCTTTAGGTAACGATAACCCTTATTCTTGCCCTCGTAATAGTAAAATGGAAGTATCTGCATTAACGAATGCAACTTGGTATGGTGCTCCAGGACCTCTCTTTGCAGCACCTGATGCAGTATTAGAAGAGAAAGGTCTGTTAGTGAATGGTAGTGCAGGCTATTGGGAAACGAGTTCTTGGTGTAATACCGCCGAAGCGGGCCCTATTGAGGAAAATAAACAAGTCTATGACCGCAACAAATGCGAAACGTACCCAGGCCAAAAAGCGGGTGGTTTTGTGTGGAATGGTATTGCAGGAAAATCAGTTGAAGGTTGTGGCTGGTGGGGACGTGGTGTTATTCAAACAACAGGTCGTTTGAACTTTGGTAAACTAAATCACTTTATTGGACGAAGCCATGTTGACGCCGATAATATTGGCAAGGTGATTCAAGGTATTCAGGTTGATGCTGCACCTGAAAATCCATTGTATGCCGATCTTGACCTTTGCTCTGAACCAGAATTGATTTGTAGTTCAACTGAGCACGGTGAGCTGAAATGGATTGCAGGTATTTTCTTCTGGATGAATGAAGTGCAAGGTTACAATGATGTTGGTGGTGCTTATGCGGACTGGAATTACTTCACAGAGCTGAAAGCTTATGTTGATGGTGGCCTAGTCGGTGATAAGTTTATTAATGACACGTCAGGTATCGTGAACCGTGGTTGCCCAGATGATAAATGTCTGAAGCCAGATGGAGTATTAGATCCTGTTGATGGTCTAAAAGATCGAGCCGATAACTTCAAAAAAGCACTTAAAGCAATGGGCGTTAACGCGACTTAAACGAATGCTATTTTTGTTTGATATTGACCCATAATAAAAACGGTGAACTCTCTCTAACTTGATTTGCTCTAGTTAGAGAGAGTTCACCGTTATTGGTTATTCATTGTTACAGCACTGTTAGTGCTATTTAGAAGTGACCTTCAAAACCAACAAATACACCGTCAATGGTTGCATCAGCTTTCACGTCATCAACATTAAAATCAAGTTGTTGGATACGGTAACCTGCACGGATAGACCAATCAAGTACATAACCTGGGTTTAGCATGAAAGATAAACCTACTTCAGCATCGCCGTATACATCACCCGTAATACCAATCGCATTCACCATTGCAAAGGCTTTCAGTGGGAACAGAGGAAGACCAACTTCACCATATACATAACCCATAGGTAATGGACCAGAGAATGACTCATTAATGCTGCCATCTTCGAACGTACCGTTCAGTTGACGCCATGTTACACCTGCATCTAGCGACACAATGTCATTGTCTAAGAATTCATAGTACAGAGTGAAATCAATCGTTTTAAGATTAATATTCTCACCAGCTGAAGAACCTTCAACATCGACATTTGAAAAACTAAGTGCAGCATTTGGAATTAATGGAATAGGGTGCTCAAATTTAGCATACACACGGTAGTTGTAAGTATCTTCATAACTCGTCACTGCAGAGTGATTGTTATATGTAATTGTTCCATCAACGCCTGATTGCCATACGTCTGCACCAAAATAGGTGCCAAGCATATCAGCTGCTACGCCGTTCGAAAAACCGGTAAGAAGAGTTAGTGCAAGTAGTTGTTTTTTCATAATGAGTCCATGTTCATCTATGTAATTTGTCGCGCAACAGTAACAGCAAGCGTCCTTAGTTAATAAGTATTAGTCAAAATGTAGTTATTTCCTAACGCTATTAACTCACGGTTAATACTTTCGGCCAGTCTGGAGAAAAGTTTAGCGAGAATATTAATTTTTATTAAACCGCTTGCATGCAGTTGTTTTTGGTGGCTATTATACATTTTGCAGTTAAATAATCATGTTTAATGATCTATTTATGTCATTTAAACTAAAGTAGCTTGGATTTTTTTTGACTGGTACTTTTACTAGGTAAAAAAAAGACACAAAAAAGCCCTAAAAATAGGGCTTAATTAAATGATAAAAATGGTACTTTTATCATACTTTTAGCGGCGAAATTGTTACGCTAGTTTAGCAAAACAACGTTCAGCCGCTGCAATTGTTGCTTCAATATCGGCACTGGTATGCGCAGTTGATAAGAAACCTGCTTCAAATGCAGACGGTGCAAGATAAACACCCTCAGCTAACATAAGGTGGAAGAATTGTTTGAAACGTTCTGCGTCACATTTGAATACACCGTCAAAACCAGTGATTTCAGCTTGGTCAGTAAAGAAAAATCCGAACATACCGCCAACATAGTTTATCGCTAATGGAATATTTTGACGTGCGGCAGCAGCCTTAAGGCCTTCTGCAAGTTGTTTAGTACTTGCACTTAATTGTGCCGCTACTTCTGGTTTGTCAATTTCGTTAAGTGCCGCTAGACCAGCCGCCATTGCAATTGGGTTACCAGACAATGTACCCGCTTGGTATACCGGACCTGTTGGGGCAATGTGTTGCATAATTTCAAGTTTACCGCCAAACGCGCCTACTGGCATGCCGCCGCCGATCACTTTACCTAATGTGGTTAGGTCTGGTTTTACTTGATAAAGCGCTTGTGCACAGCCCGTTGCAACACGGAAACCTGTCATTACTTCATCAAAGATAAGTACCGCATTGTATTTATCACAGATGGTACGTAAACCCTGTAGGAAACCATCTTGTGGTGGAATGCAATTCATGTTGCCTGCAACCGGTTCGACAATGATACAAGAGATGTCTTCTGGGTATTCAGCAAAGAGAGATTCAACCGATGCTAAATCATTGAACGTTGCAGTCAGTGTATGCTTAGCAAAATCAGCTGGAATACCTGGTGAGCTTGGTTGGCCTAGTGTTAATGCGCCAGAACCTGCTTTAACCAGTAATGAGTCAGCATGGCCGTGGTAGCAACCTTCAAATTTTAAGATCTTGTCACGATTTGTGTAACCACGCGCTAGGCGGATAGCACTCATTGTCGCTTCAGTACCAGAACTCACCATACGGATCTGTTCCATTGATGGCACCATAGATTGTACTTTTTGCGCCATGATCACTTCGATTTCTGTTGGCGCACCAAAACTTAACCCATTTTCAACGGCTGCTAGTACCGCTGATTTGATTGCAGGATGGTTATGACCCAAAATCATCGGTCCCCACGAACCAACATAATCAATATAGGCATTGCCGTCTACATCATAGATACGCGCGCCTTCGGCACGTTGAATAAAGAGTGGGCTACCACCAACGCCATTGAATGCGCGCACTGGTGAGTTA
>Ga0105359_10003483_pt1 | contig 12849 bp, 14 predicted proteins | sample GOMGulsemesocosm_6_FD_83659 | JGI IMG/M metagenome (GOLD analysis project Ga0105359, IMG submission 83659) | Methane-oxidizing microbial communities from mesocosms in the Gulf of Mexico - GOM8C Gulf of Mexico | ecosystem: Environmental > Aquatic > Marine > Cold seeps | place: Gulf of Mexico... | reverse complement strand
GTTGTATTGATGTTTTCTGTAAACCAACTCCTTATCAATCCATCTAAATCAATGAGAACTTCTCTAGCTTTTGCTTTTTTGTTGCAAACGACCTTACCCGTAACGGCTTTTTGAGTATTTCTTAATGTTGTATCTCTTAATGAAACAATCCTATCAGAGTTCATCACTGTAAGGCCGTATTCTTCTGTATGAACTATCTTTCTAAGTAATCGTTCAGAAATCAGACGAGAACTATCGATTGAAATGATTTTACGAATATGATTCAAAACATTAGAATTATATTGAGCCCAACTCTTAAAACTAATCTCGCCCCATCGACATATACGATCAATTTTATGATTTATCTGTTCAACTTGCTCAAACAAAGGGTAAAACTCAGATGTATTGCCAAACATTTCTTGCAAGTCATTCAACTTACTTTGAATCAAATCACTATGAACACTAATAACTTTCGAGACTTCATTTAGTTTAGAAGCCGTTTCGTCAAGAATAAATTTAAATTCCTCAAGAGCTGTTGAAAAGTCCTTCTGTAATAACCCTCTGATTCTTGTCTTCACTTCCACTTGCAATTCGTCCATATTTCTTTGAACCAGATCTACCGACAATAAGTCTTCGACTATCGATAATTTCAGTTCATTGTGAACCGCAACAATATCAATTTCTTTAATCTCTTTATTTTTTTCAATAATCGCCGAAATCTTTGAGGCTATCGAACTTAGCATCAGAGTGATTTTTATTTTCGAATAAGCCTGATCTGTTTGATAGGCATTAGCTATATTTACAGCTAATGGTGATAAACGATAACAAGCCTCATCAAAAGCACCTGCTCTTATTTGAATTAACAGCCTCTGTTCAATCAATGACTGAACTAGATTGTTCAATCGGGTGTTAAAATTCTCAACCTCTACCTGAAACTCATCATTAACTATACGATAAGCGTTAGACAAGTCGTTTTCCTGTAATTCACGATCAACTTCTTTTGACCATTCATTTACTGCAAAGATAAAAGCTAACCGTTCTGTTGACAAAGACAATGAAAACCCTTTGTCTCTGACCCAGGCAACCATCCCCCCTAAATCTTGTTCCATGAAACACATAACCCATCAATAATTATTTGATTCATAGATTAATGATTTTAAATAATATATCAAGCGATATCGGACTCGACACTAGTATTTTTTAAAACCCCTTACTTGTTAGCTTAAAAAACCTGCGACTTTGAAATAAACACTTTCCCTTTTACAAGCCTATTTATCGATAACCGCAGAACTAATTCTGCACTGAGGACTATTCGGGTGACAACCCTATCTGAGGAGATAAATTATGCTTAAGAAGACAACTCTAGTGATCGCACTTATACTTGGCGCAACTCAGATTTTTGGAGGCCTTGCAGCTACCGAAAATTCAAATTCAACACCTCCTTCTGGAGCTACTGAATTAACTAGCATTAAAAACAAATGTGATTCACTTGCAAAAAAAGGCCTAACCACGGCTACACAACATTACTACATCAAAAATTGCATGTAGTTATGTATATTATATTAAGCAACTTTGAGATATTTCTCTTTGTTGCTTTTCTTTTTATACATTAATATAAACCATCATTTTAAAATAAGTCTATTGCGGACTTATATAAAGCACATCCTCCAATAAAATGAAACATATGAGAAAAGTAATTATCTATAGCGACGGAAGCTCTCTCTCAAACCCAGGAAAAAGCGGCTATGGCGCTGTTTTAAAATGGGGCGATACTGTTAAGCAAATATCCCAAGGTTATCACTTAAGCACCAACAATCGAATGGAACTGATGGGCGCAATCGCACCTTTGGAATTATTAAAAAGGCCTGTAGACGTTGAGTTCCATACAGACAGCATGTATGTAATTGATGGCATTACTAAGTGGATAAAGAATTGGAAGAAGCGCGGATGGAAGGATTCCAAAAAACAACCTGTCAAAAATGGCGATTTATGGGTACGTTTAGATGAAGCTTCCAGTAAGCACAATATCACATGGAAACACGTTAAGGCTCACTCAGGTATAGAATTAAACGAAAGATGCGACAAACTAGCTAAAGAAGCTGCTAAATCAGGGGAAAAGCTACATGATAAAGAATATGAGAAAACTGTAAATAAGAAATAAATAAAATGATAAGAAATGTTTAAGAACGTTAAGTATATAGGTGTGCTCAACTGAGACACCTAATAATATCACCCAAAACTCCCACTCCGGTCACTTCGTGCCGCTCCGCAGGCGTAGCCCACAAAAACATTCAATATAAACACTACTCAACAAGCGTCAATCCTACTCCTAAAATTATAACTACGGCACCTATGATTTCAGTCATTTTGAACTCCTTTCCTCCATTCACAAAGTAGTCAAAAACATAACCCGCGACTATTGATATGCCAACACAAATCATGAATAAAGTTGTGTAACTTATTTTTTGAGAAAAATAAGAATAGTAAAAACCGAAAATACCAGAATAAATTATTGCGAAAGGAGCACATACAGCGACAGCTCTAAAAAAACCACCTGCGGTATAACCTGTACCCAATACCTTTAAAAACCCTAAGTTATAAGCATGTAAAGCGATACTCGCTATAAACGCAAAAAATATTACCACGAAAGTTTCCTTATATATCAGCTAAGTAAATAAACAATACTTTTAATGTTCGATTTAAAGCATAAATTGACTTTGATCGTTTATTAAAAATTGCGCAGCATAGTACCACAAATTAAATTCACAAAAAACAATACAATGAAACAAGATAAAGAATTATGTTACCGTGACATGGTGCTACCAAAGCAATTAAATTACCATCAAAGCATGTTCGGTGGTGAAGTATGTGCAATTATAGATAAGGCCGCTGCCACACTAATAAGAACAAAATATAATCAAAAATTTGTAACACTTCTCATTGAAACTTTAAAATTTGTTGAACCTATACATTCCGGAGATATTGTTACCGTATACGGATGTATCACTAAAACGGGCACAACGTCTGTCACAGTCTACGTGGAAGCCTTCGCTCAAAGCAGTAGCGGCACAAGAAAAGTGACGGAATCTTCCCTTGTATTTGTCGCAATCGATAATGAAGGCAAAAAAACTCCATTACTCAAAAAGGTTGATTAATGTCACTCAGTCAAAACTCTGTCTTATTTAAAAGCAAAATGTTTCAACTTTATTCAACCCATATCTCCCTTGAACTTCTTCTATTTTTGGAAGACCATAAACGCCTAGGCATGGAAAACTTATATAAAAATTTCCAAGAAGCACTAGGGCTATCAGGCTCAACATTGACAGATGAAAAGAACACACACAAAACAAGCCTGAAAGAAATAATTTCGACTGAACTATTCCTTTCCGTATTAGGCAATAATTCAAACAAAATCCATCTAAACATATCAAATATATCTACGGGCTCATCCTTCATGGAAAAAGTTGCTAAAGAATTAAAAAACATATCAAAAACTTTCAATATTGAATTAGAGACAACCCATTGAACTGGATAATTCGTTTGAACCGGAGCTAATCTTTATATCTAAATAAAATTTAATACATCATGATATATACCTTAGCTTTTTATTCAAAATCATTCATTCAACATAGGTTAAGTCCCCAACTTGACACTTTCGTGATCCAGTTATCTAATCCTGGCAGGGAAATTGAAATCGACCAGGGGTTTTATGGAGAACATAACGTAACCTTTTTAGATGACGCATACCCTACTTATAAAGATAATATTTTGTCGATTGAACAAGCTAAAGAAATAACCAAGATTCTTGACAGGATTAACAATTCTTCAGAATTATTAGAAGTCATAATATGCTGCGACACTGGTAAAACAGCCTCACCAGCGGTAGCACTTTTTGCGAAGGATAGATACCCAAAAGCTAAAGCATACCAACTTATTAACACCGATCTTATCAACAAAAACGTACTATCTACAATGAAGATAGCTACATACAAGGGAGTAACACTATCGGGGTTAGATGCAGGATTACAAAACTTACTTGATGGATACCAAAACACTACTCAATTAATGCGAAGAATTTCAAAAAGGAACTTCAAAAATAACGCGATAGAGCTGTATGTATGGTGTAAAAAGAATTTTTAAAATGAGAAATACATGAGTAATCTAGAAGATTTAAAACACTTAAAAGAAAAACTTATACTCTGGTGGCTATTATACGGCATCACCTCTAGTTCATTCTTAGGAGGAACAAGCTATTTAACATACATGACCTTTAAAGAACTCCTTAATGGCGGACACCCCGTTAACTTCTTTGTCGGGAACCAAAATAATTTCATCCTATGCTTTGTATTGTTAATCATATCAGTATTTTTTTTCAATCTAAAAAATAAAACAAAAAATTATTTGGACAAAAAAGCTGAAGATATAATTGAATCTAGCTAAGTAAGAATCAATGTAGAACGCTGATCTATCCGAAAGTTTTGCTCTGTCAAATGCCCCAACAAAGTAGTTTTCCTATGTATTGAATTATCAACTCTTGCAGCATAAGCTAACGACTGAAAATCCCCTAACCCTATAAATGCTTTCTGAGCCCGTGTTACTCCAGTATATACTAAAGAACGATACAGCATGGTTCCATATATTTGATGAAAAGGCATGAGCACTATTGGAAATTGACTTCCTTGCGATTTATGAACCGAAATGGCGTATGCCAAAGTCAAAAAGTTAATCTCTCCACCCACAAAGTCAGCAACTTCATCTTTAAATTCTACTACCAACCTACGTTGCGAAGGAGTAACTGAAATCACTTTCCCTATATCTCCGTTATACACATTTTTGGTGTACATATTTTGTAATAAAACTACTCTATCCCCTACGCTAAACTCTTGCTCATTGTATTTAATCGTCGGCGCGTAATTAGAAGGATTTATAGCTGCTTTAATCATTTTAGATAAATTAGCACTACCCAATTCTCCTACAACCTTTGGAGTTAATACCTGAATGTCATCCAATTCACAATGAAGTTGTTCTATCGCTTTAGTAAAATATGAAACAATATCTTTCTGAAGTGAGTTAATACCAAAAGATTTTTTGAAGTAAAAATCTCCTGAAGGCTTATTCACACAACTCGGAGGCATTCCATTATTGATGTCTTTTGCGCATATACCGATACCACTTTCATCAGAGAAACGCCTGCCATGGGTCAATTCTGCTACAACCACATCAGGGAATAGCATTAAGTCCCTGAGAACTGCCCCTTTATCTACACTCGGCAACTGATTCTTATCGCCAATAAAAACAACTTGAGTCTTATTAGCTACTGCCTTTAATACGCTATTAGCAAGATTGACGTCCAACATAGAAATCTCATCCACAATAATTAAATCACATTGCTCTAATCTCTCATAATCATTGTAGTAAAAGTCGTTAGTTTCAGGTTGGAATTTAAGCATTCTATGCACTGTTTGAGCAAGTATGCCTGTCGCACCATCTAATATTTTAGCTGCAATTCCTGTTGGAGCAGCTAATCCTACACCGCCGTCACGAATAAATCCAAAATGCTGTAGCATTTCTATAATAGTTTTAACAGTAAATGTCTTGCCCGTACCTGGAGCTCCGATCAACAATGAGAAATTACTTTTCATTATTAGATTTACTGCATCGTATTGAGAATCAGTTAATTCAAGCACTGTCCCAAACTTCTTTTTAAATCGAATAAATTCCTCTATGGATACCCTTTCTCTCACTACAGACAGGTCATCCGACAATCGCCAAACATGCTTAGCGATCCCCTTCTCACTAATATAATCCTGTGCTGACGATATATACTGAACACCTTCATTAACAAAAAGATAAATAAGATTTGACTCTTTTAAGTCCCACAATATATCTTCAAAAACTTGTATATCATTTAAGTCTCTTATTTTAGACAAACAAAACCTAACGAATTCCTTGAGGAATATTGCTGTTGATCCCGTTTGTCTGCCAACCTCGCCCAAAGAATGAAATATTAATGATCTAATTCTGATAGGTGAGTTATACTCAATACCCAACTTCTAAGCGACAAAGTCTGCCTTTTCGAAACCAATCCCTTCAATATCGAACATTAATTTATAAGGATTTTTGATTAATATTTCTTCTGCATTATCTCCGTAATAATCAACTATCTTAGCGCCTAACTTCATACCAAGACCTAGATTTGTAACAAACATCTGAAGAGAGCGAACCTTTACAGTTTCACTTAACTCACTAAATAGATCGTCTATTTTAGCTTGAGAAACACCCTTAATATCAATTAGTTCAGGCGTACCGTCTTCGACATATTGGAATAGTGCCGCACCATACTTTTCTGCAATTTTAAAAGAGGTTTTAGCGCCTATACCTGAAACTTTTAATGATGTAATGTAATTTGATATTTCCTGAACTTCTACAGGAATATGGACGAGCAAATAGCTCATTGAATAGTGGTAACCGAATTTATCTTGCCGACGAACGCCTTCACCATCCAAAACGTCTCCATTTTGAATGTGATTTATAACGCCTTTAAAAATACAAATAGAGGAGTCTTTTAATCCCCCCTCAAAAATAACGTAATTACTTTCTTCCGAATAATATATTATTTTTTTTACTGTTATATTTTTTATGAATTCCGTTTCAATCATCTATCCCTTTATAATTTTGTGGCTATCTTCCCTTTAACCAATTCCAACATGACATTCTTATCATTTTGAAGCTCTATCCTATAACCTAGCTCCGCTACATCCGCAATACTAACCTTTTGGGCTCTCATCCTCGTTGCGAGGACACATGAACTATAGTTCCCTTTAATTCCGGCCTCAACTTGACCACGAAGATCTCCAAAGACAAACACGCTGCCCTCTGATTTTAAAATAGCACCATGGCTTACACTCCCTAGAACGATGAGATCCCGTTCTTGTGAGTCAACGATCTGCCCAGAAATAACGTTTCCCTCATGAAACATTGAACTAATCACACCGTCATCCCCCAACAATGCACTCAATTTAGCACCATCATTTTTTTTCTTCGCAAATACAATCATCCCTAATTGTGTTGCTACTTCTCTTTCTATCATTCCTGAAAGTGCAACAACGTTTAGATTTAATACATTTAAAGACTCAATTAATTGCGTTAGATCTACCGATGCCATATAACACTCTAAATGAAGAACAATTTGCACCTCTTTAAAAAAAAATCGCCCATTACTATTGATTTTATGAGTCACATTTCTGATCAAATCATTAACGCCCCCTCTTCCCACAGTTAAAGTGAGCAAAGTATACATCGACGCCCTTAAATCTAACTTACTCATAACATTAAACTCCATAATTTTACTTGTACTGATAATTATCTCTCTTAAAGAGATAAACTAAAACATTTGAATCCGCACAAAAAGCGTACAAAAGGCAAATAAATTCAATAATTCATAGCAATACCATTGAATTTAAAATTATTTTGTTTTAAAATTTGAAGATTTGGCTTTTAAGGTGTATATTCTGCTTAATTGAGATATTTTAAAATCAGGAGAACACAATGAGCCAAGCAGCAATGCACTTAGCAACAACAATTGATGCGAAGACGATAAAAGAAGAGCTAGAAATATACAAAAACGTTAAAAAGGACTGGTTCTCTGCCGCAGTTCGATTACTTCCAACATTCATCAATGAAAATTACCTCACTTCTAGAGGTGAAACTGAAGGTGCGACGGCTTATTATAGAAAGAAAAGTGTTGAGGCCAACTTAAAGCCAAATACACTAGGAACAATTAAGAATTATTTTCAGCGAATAGTGGAATTTAGAGACGCATTTAGAAACATAGATCTAAAGGGCACCAATACATACCAGCTAAGCCTGATTTTAAAAGATGCAAAATCACTACACAAAGATAAAAAGACATTAACGTTAAATAATATCGAGAAAGCTGTAAACAACGCCCTTTTGGACAGCAGAATTAAAAAATCTAGAATTGACCAAGTTGAAACTATAGATCAACAACTAAGCTATATTGATGCTCTAGAGATAGACACAAAAGCAGCTGAACAAGATAAGAGCCCTGCTAAAACTAAAGCTAAAACCAAAGCGGATGATAAAGCTAAAGCTCTCGCTAAAACCAAAGCGGATGATAAAGCTAAAGCTCTTGCTAAAACCAAAGCGGATGATAAAGCTAAAGCTCTCGCTAAAACCAAAGCGGATGATAAAGCTAAAGCTCTTGCTAAAACCAAAGCGGATGATAAAGCTAAAGCTCTTGCTAAAACCAAAGCGGATGATAAAGCCAAAGCTCTTGCTAAAACCAAAGCGGAAGATAAAGCTAAAGCTCTTGCTAAAACCAAAGCGGAAGATGAAGCTAAAGCTCTTGCTAAAACCAAAGCGGAAGATGAAGCTAAAGCTCTTGCTAAAACTAAAGCGGAAGATGAAGCTAAAGCTCTTGCTAAAACTAAAGCAGAAGAAAAAGTTGAAATCCAACCCGCCCAAACAGCAGAAGTTGAAATATCCTCTTCAATTATATCTGAAACACCTCAATTAGAATCTTCAGATAATGATTTAGTTAACGCTTACTCTAATTTAGATGACGATAGCAAAGACTTTATAGGCAGACTAGCAGCCTCAATGATTGGCGATCAAACAATCACAATACTTAAGTCTCTAGACGCTAAAAAGCAAGCTTTAATGCTTGAAGTAATTCAGCGCTTTAAGTAATAAAAAATTCGCCCTCCTTAGGTATATGTACTACTTATACCTAAGGAGGGTCTATGATTCGCATAATTCTATTATTAACATTACTGACAACTAAAATATTTGCCAATACAATCGAATTTTCTGCGTTTTCCCCACAGATCAAGTGCGCCTTGGTAAAGAATCAATTAACCCCCCACACCGAACCTTTCGATGATACCGAAACCAAGGGAACATTAATTGGCTATAATTTCAAAACCATAATACCAATTGCAAGAACACTTATTATTGACGACAGTCAGACTCAAGGATATATCATATCTAAAAAACCGAAACTGACCCAAACAGATAAAGGTTGCTTATTTAACTTCGTCGCCACATCCCCCAAAGGCCTCGACTTTTTTAAGCCAAGCATGAATCAATTAAGAGGTAGAAGATCCAAAATCACATCTGCCCAACTATTAATTAAAGAATAAGTGTTTCTTTTTTAAAAAAATCGTAATAATATAACGGACATATATCCACACATAAAGTGCCTACATGTCCGAAGATGCCATTAGTCTGTTCGAATTACAGCAAAAAATAGCCCAAACATTAAAAACGCCCCATCTTAAGACTATATGGGTGCGGTGTGAAATTTCTGAATACAATGACCGTGGGCACGTGTATCTTGATTTAACAGAATCAAAAGGTGGCAAAATTGTCGCCAAACAAAGAGCAACCATATGGAGCAGTCAAAAAGGATTTATTACTGATAAGTTTTTAAAAGGTAGCGGAACCCCTTTACAGAAAGGCATCCAAGTCATGTTCTGCGGAACAATTGAACACCACCCAGCTTTTGGACTTGGATTCGTTATCTCAGATATTGACCCAACATTCACAGTTGGTCAGATGCAACTAAAGATTCAAGAAATAAAAAACAAGTTAATTGCAAACAAATGTTTTTCAAAAAACAAAGAACTAAACTTACCCACATATTTTCAGAAGATCGCCGTCCTGACCCCTGGAGGAAGTGCCGGAGAAGGAGATTTTAAAAAGGACGCCGACAAACTTGAATCCCTTGGACTTTGTGAATTCAAATACTACAACGCGACTATGCAAGGACTGCAAGCTGAAGAGTCCATGTCCAAACAGATCGCTCAGATAAACAGAGATCATACCCAAGAGAAGTTTGAAGCATTAGTAATCATAAGAGGAGGTGGCGCTGTGTCAGACCTCTCTTGGCTAAATAACTACAAATCAGCCCTATATATTTGCAAAAGCTACTTTCCAGTGATCACAGGTTTAGGGCATGAAAGGGATATTTGCGTTTTAGATGAAATATCTAATTTAAATGCTGGCACACCTTCAAAGTGCATTGAACACATTACTAAAAATAACCTGAAAGTTATATATAAGGCAAAAGCAGTCTGCGACCAAATCCGCACCGATTTCAGCAATACCATTTCAAAACATGAAAAAAGCTTCAATCAAGCAAAACTAGAAATAAAAAATATCTTTTTTAGAAAACTACTCGAATCCTTTAAAAAAACTTGTCAATTCAAAAACTCAATTTCCAATGCACTGGATTTAAAAATATCAAATAGTGAAAAGTACCGAGATACTGTTGAAAATGATTTTAAATCTGCCTTTTTCTATAAACTACGCTTGTTAAAACAAGCTAATATAGAGATACACAACAAGATCAACAAAACATTTCAATCAAATATCAACCGCTCAACTTCAATTGTTCTAGAAATGAAAAACAACATAAACAAACGATTAATATTCCTTCCTGTGAATATGTTCAACTACATACAAAAAATAAATAAAGACATTAACAACACCTTCGACAGAAAGATAAAAGCAAGTCAATCAAAATGTGAAGATATAAAAACGGCTTTTTCACGCCAGTTTTTTACCTCTTACACGTCAGCCGCTATAAATCATTTCAACAAAAGAAAAGACATTAACAACAATACCATAGGACTGGAAAGCAAGTTTTTTGAACAAGTAAAACAGTTAAAACAAAGTATTTATCTATTTCATCCTATGAGAATTTTAGAAAAAGGATATGCAATCATCAGGAATGAGAAAAATGAAATAATTACTAACGCCGAACATGCCAATACTCAAGACAACCTGATAATAGACTTTAAAGACCACTCTATTAAAGTCAAAACCACTGGAGAACAAAATGACAGAATCACAACCGACATCTAGTAATGAAACTATTTGGTCTAAAGCTATTAATGCTGCAAGAAGTTTATATGATCGGATGAATACAGCTGACGATTTAGACACACTAGGTGAGTCTATCGAAAAGGCTGCACCAGAGTTTAAATTGATGGACGGTTGCGTTTCAGATGCTAAAGAAGCACAAAAAGAAGGGAGTAGCGACATGAAAGCATTAATGGGACTTCAAAGCTTTATTAGACCCATAGTTACGTCAAACAAGGTCGCTACAGAGATACCAGAAGAATTAACCACTACACTGAACGAAATACTCACATACTGCGAGTCAATCACAATAAATAAACTTGAAAGTGACTCAGAGCTACAGGACTTTAATTTCAATGATGTTGATCAGCAGTTAAATAGCAACCACGCTCAAATGAATACAAGTGATGATCTAGACATCTCCACTCAATTATTTAGAGATTCAACCCCTTTATTGAAAATTGTAGATAAGAAATTTGAATCACTAGCTAAAATGGCCTCTACAAATTTTGATTTGAAAAATCTAATTATTTCATTGCAACACATAATAAAGTCAATATTACTGACTGAAGATACCCTCAATCATATTAACCCAGATATAATTAGTAGCCTTCAATTTGTTAGAGATTATCAACTTACTGATACTAACCAACAACTTTAGACATTTCTAGATGTACCCAATCTGAGTCATCATAGGCGTAGTCTGTAACCATAAAGACTTCGCCTACATCTTTTGTCATCCCCCCTTGGACACGAGCAAAGGCATGAGCCATCAAACTTTTATTATCTTGAAAAGGAATTCCATCTTCACTATTTTCGTAACATTCATCAAATGTCTTATCGGAACATATAAATAAAGGGAACCAAATATCCCTCTCTAATGAATAAGAATATCCCAAACAAGTTTGAGCAGTTAAAGAATTTACTGCTGGATACATACTCATCACCAAAATATCCGAACCAAGTTCTTTCCCTACGGACTTAAATCTTTTTAAAACATCCTCATTATTTTCCATCTTATCTGGGAGCAACATCAAATCAACCGATGCTACGTACACTTTTTCATATGAACCAATAACACCACAGATAGGCTCTTGATCGTCAATCGCTTGGTAATCAAACTTAAGCAAATCAGAAAAATATTCATTTATAACAACCGGAGAATATTCATAATTGACAGAGTTCTTTATATTCCTAGAAATCCCCTCCAATAATTCAGAATCCCCCTTATTAACGTCGACACTTTCACAAGTATAATCAAACAAATGCTTAATGACATGTGGAATAGCGCAAGTAGTTGCTGCATCAATCCCATTCCCAAGAGTGACATCATAGTCAAGACCATTCACATGCTGTACAGGTGACTCCTTCTTAAAGTCTCGGGTTAGCGAGACAAGAGCAGTGAGTAGGTTGTATGGCGCTTCGAGTACATTTTCCAACAAGACAACAACGTCAAATACATCTGGAAGTTTTCCATTAATAATAGATTTGACATCATGTTCTTCTAGGAAGCTCAAATCCTCATTACCATATATAATTTTTAAAACAACTACTGCAATATCTTCCCCTGCATCCATACCATTAGATGCCATATAGTTATTAATGAAATCAACCTTTTCTTGTATTAAATGATACATAACCTGCCCTACATAAGCTACTGAACCTCGTATAGCCAGTTTATTACCGGACTGATAGTATCAATAATACTAGTTATGCCTCATTAGTACGACACATTAAGAATTACAATCCAACCCTGTTAAACCAAAACACGGGCAGTGATATATGGTTTGATGCTTTAAAAGTAAAAAAGGAGAGCTTAATCGCTCTCCTTTTTAAAATTAGTAATTGATTTATTTTTTTTCTTTAAGTTCTAAAGGGACTTTTTTAGGTCTTTCCTTTTCTTTAACGACAAGCTTAGGTTCATCTGTTTTTTTATCTTTCGGCTTTAACTGAACACTTTCTTGTAAAGCTTTAGAATCCTCT
>Ga0105359_10003478_pt1 | contig 12868 bp, 15 predicted proteins | sample GOMGulsemesocosm_6_FD_83659 | JGI IMG/M metagenome (GOLD analysis project Ga0105359, IMG submission 83659) | Methane-oxidizing microbial communities from mesocosms in the Gulf of Mexico - GOM8C Gulf of Mexico | ecosystem: Environmental > Aquatic > Marine > Cold seeps | place: Gulf of Mexico... | reverse complement strand
TGCAAAAAAATCACAAGAAGCTACAAACTTTATACTAGATACTTATTTGAAATATGGAGAAAATAAATGAAAAGAACCTTAATAAAAATACTACTGGCATGCTTTTTACTATCGAGTAGCTTATACTCCTTTGATACGATAAGAGGAGCAGGGAGTACACATAAAAATACTCCAAAAAAAGAAAAAACTTTTTTGGAAAAAGTAGACTTTTGGTATTTGGATTTAATAGGTAAAACACAAGATAAACCAATAAATGTACAAAGCACAGATGTCATCATCATAAACAGTGATAAAAGTGTAACTATAAATGGTCATAAGTTAAGACTGGGGTCTAATGTAGATGAGTGGATAAGAGTTATTGGAGACGGGTATAGAATATCAAAATATAACGATGGCTATACTTGGGATGATTTAGGTATTGGTATATCTTTAAAAAGAAGCTATACGGGAGAAGTATTAAAAGAGAGAGTGGTAAAACAAATTTCAATACAGTTAATAACCTATAACGAAATGTTTCCAGATGATCAAAACATAAGTAGAGAAAAGATGGGTGGGGTAAAAGAATTCTACTTCAAAGGATTAATACAAATTGAAGATGGATACTTATCAAGAGAAACTTCATTTGATCAGTTTCAAAAATCAAAAGTAGGAAGAATGAAATTTGAAAATACTTTTTCAAGACGTAGTACTTACACTATGGGATATAAAAATAAAGAAAAGCTATATTATCAGATAATTTCAATTAATTTAACACATAAAAACTTTATAAAGAGAATATCTATATATTAATAAAAATAAAGAGTATGGATATAGTTATTAAAGAAAATCACAAGAAGCTACAAACTTTATATTAGATACTTATTTAAAATATGGAGAAAATAAATGAAAGCAACACTAATAAAAATATTATTGACACTTTTTTTAGTCACAAATGCTGTGTATTCATTTGATACGATAAGAGGGGCCGGAAGTTCACATAAAAGTACTCCAAAAAAAGAAAAAACTTTTTTGGAAAAAGTAGATTTCTGGTATTTGGATTTAATAGGTAAAACACAAGATAAACCAACAAATGTGCAAAGTACTGATGTAATAATTATAAATAGTGATAGAAGTGTAACTATAAATGGTTATAAGTTAAAACTTGGTTCTAATGTAGATGAGTGGTTGAGAGTACTGGGAGATAATTATCGAATGATATATGATGAGGCCTTTATTTGGGATGATTTAGGTATTAGTATATCTTTAAAAAGAAGCTATACAGGAGAAGTATTAAAAGAAAGAGTGGTAAAACAAATTTCAATACAATTAATAACCTATAACGAAATGTTTCCAGATGATCAAAACATAAGTAGAGAAAAGATGGGAGGGGTAAAAGAATTCTATTTCAAAGGCTTAATACAAATTGAAGATGGATACTTATCAAGAGAAACTTCATTTGATCAGTTTCAAAAATCAAAAGTGGGAAGAAGATATCAAAATACATTTTCTAGACCTAGTAAATATCATATGAGCTATAACAAGGATGGAAAACCTTTTCTCCGATATAAAGATGAATATGCAATTCAGTTTAATATTATTGATTTAACATATAAAAGATTTATAAAAAGAATATCTATATATTAATAAAGTAACATGGACTAGTGATAAAGTCCATGAGAAATAAACATGTCTTGTGGAAACAAATAAGTGATAAAAATAAATGTCAATTAACCCAAAATTAATAAAAATTCATATTTTTTTCAAGGTCAATGAAAAGTGAAAAATATATGAGTGAGCATACGATAAGTATGTGATTGAATAGATTTTTTGCTATGAAGCGGAGATTGGAATAAAGATGAGTTTTTATAAATAAAAGAAAATATGAAAGTATTAACCCAAGATGTAAAAAATAAAAAAGAAATTATACGCAAAAATCCTAGCTTAGGTTTAGGAGTTGTAATAGGATATAGCTTAGTAACTATGAACCATACTTTTGAAAAAAGAAAGGCAGTAAAACTTGAAAAATATTAAACTAAAATCATTAAAATACTTCTTGCTAATGTTTACATTACTTAGTTTCCAAGCTTGTAGTTTAGCACAAGAAAAAGACAGCTTTTCACTTGTAATAAATACCATGCCCTTAAAATACGAAGAAGATAAAGGTGGATACCTTATAGATACAAAAGGAATACTAAGATTTGGTCAATACTCGCAAGCCAGTATGTTTAGTAAAAAGTATGGAAAAATAGAAGGTCCGATTGCTTCTGCTTGGTATATAACAAGAAGTTCACTAAATGAAAAAGAAATAATATTAAAACATTGTGGTAATTATCCTATAAAACCTAAAGAATATCTAGTGTATAGTAATATTAAAAATAAAAGTAAAAATGAAATAAATGAAATTGAATTTCAATGGAAAAATTACCATATAGATTCTAATTTACATGGTGATTGTAGATTTAAAGTTAAAAAAGAATATATTGAACCAAGTTATAGTAACCAATACTACTATGTAAAAGCCCTCCCAAATCTAAAAATAACTTACCCAAAAAAACACGAAAGACATGCCTCCTGGCAAGCCATTGTTTTTAAAGGAAGAGTTGGAGATTTAACAAGTGAAGCCCTAACTTCTGAACAAAAAAACAATCTTGAAGATTTAAGAGCACATAAATGTTACAAATGGAGTAGATTTTTAGGTGTGCCACAAAAGGCATGTTATGATTTACAAGGGAAAGATTCTAGTATCTATTATGGTATAAGACAAGAACTTTTTAAAGAAAATAAAAGTTCTGCTAAATATAGTGTAAATACAGAACATTTAAGAGATATTAGAATATATCCTCCTGTAAAATGGACAGAAATAAAAGGTATCAAAATAAATAAAGAAATGTATGATTATGTATATCAGCAATGCAGACAAGGAAAAGACTATTGTCATTTTAATAATTATAAAGGTAGCTTAACAAAAGAACAAAAAGAATATATTAAAACTGTAACATGGAAGACAGATAAAGTTTATGAAAAATAAACAAAAAAGAATTGATAAAAGAATATTAGAAAATATAGGTAATTGAAGATAATGATAAAAATTTATATTTTTTTCAAGGTCAATGAAAAGTGTAAAAGATCACGATGACAATCCTTTACATGTCTTAGCTGCAAAAAATGCAACTACCATGCTAAATGACATAGGAAAACATATGTCTGATATTTGGAATAATAACATAAATGAAAAAGAACTTTTAAAAAGAGTCGATTTACAGAATTCCGGTGACAGTTTACATAATTAACTAAATGGTCAAATTGGAGTAGTATCTGAATTTCATACACTTTTTTGCTCACATATATATTGAAGCAGAAGAAATACAAGGATGTTGAAAAGTGACATCTTTTCTTTTTTATTTCATTAGCTTATTTATAAATGAAAATCTAAAATAGAATAAGCTAAGATGATTAATATATAAATTGATTAAAATAAAAGGTTGAAAATGCTTAAAAAGCATTGGAATACTATTTATATAAATGAGGAAGTAAAAGAAGATATACTCTTTGAGATGATAAATGATTCGTATGAACTAGTACTTGAAAAATTTTCTAAAAAAATACAAAAAGAAATACAAACCTACAAGGATAATAATGTCTTATAAAAAAACGAAATATTGTAAAGTTAGAACAGTTACTACTTTTTTGAGTTTAACTAAAGATAAAAAGTCATGGAAAAAAGAAATACAAAAAGCCTGCTCTTTTTGTAAAGATTTAACAAAAAAATTTGAAGCTAAAAATTATGAAGTTCAATCCATTCGAATAGTTACAAATGCTTTTGGGGAGTATTTAAACACCACTTCACTAAAAGAAGCATCAAAAGACTTACAAGAAATCAAAAATATTATTGATGGTATTTCTTTTGATGGTTTACGAATTCGTTTTGCTATTGGAGAGGCTAAGAGTTATGAAGAAATAGCTTTATTGCCTGAGCTTATAAGAGATTATGGGGATTTATGTAATGCCTGCGTGAATGTGCCTTCTAATGATTTGGGTATTTTGGACAATGAATTAATTGAACATTGTGCTATTGCTGTTAACCGTATATCAAAAATCACGCCTAGAGGAGAGGGAAATTTTAATTTTACGGTTAATTTTAACTGTGAAGAATTTATTCCTTATTTTCCTGCTTCTTATTTTAATTCAAGCTCAAAAAACTCTTATGTTATTGGTTTAGAAACACCTGACTTATTAGTAAAAGTACTTAAAAATCTTGCAAAAAAATATTCTTATGCTTCGCACAATGAGTTTTTTGAAGAAGCCTATTTAAGAATGAGCGAAGCTTTACAATATCATGTAGATGAATTGAAAACAATTCTTGATAACAATACAAATAAGGATTTTGCTTTTGTAGGCTTGGATTCTTCAGCAGCTCCTTCTAAAAATTGTTCTTCCATGGTAAAAGTGTATAAATTATTAGGGGTTAAACACTTTGGCATCTCTGGAAGTATTGAAGTATCTTCTTTATTAACTAAAGTCTTTAAAAGTGTAAAAAATATGCCCTTAATAGGCTTTTCTGGATTAATGTTAGCAGTAATAGAAGATGAAGGTTTAGCAAAAGATATTACAAACAAAAAATACGATATTAGATCATTGTTGGCAAATTCTGCTGTGTGTGGAATAGGGCTTGATACGGTACCCATTCCTGGAAATACACCTTTGGGAAAAATTTCTGCATTAATGAGAGATACGGGAACCATGGCTTTTAGATTAAATAAACCCCTAACGGTCAGACTTTTTCCTTATCCTAGATTAAATGCTGGGGATATGACTGAGTATGAAAGTGATGATTTATGTAATTGTGCTGTTTTAGAAGTTCCTTAAAAAATTAAAAAAAGAGATTATATGAAAATTGCTATATTATCGGATATTCATTCCAATGTATTTGCCCTTGAAGCAGTGCTTGCTGATGCAAAAAGCAAAAAAGTTGATGTTTTAATTAATTTGGGAGATATTTTATATGGACCTATTGCTCCAAGAGCTACTTATGAGCTCTTACAAAAACATAACTTTATCACAATAAGTGGAAATCAAGACAGACAAATAGTAGAAGCCTTAGAAGAAGAAATAAAAGAAAATGCTACCCTTGCTTATATTTTAGAAGATTTGGATGAGGAGGGGCTTCAATGGCTAAAAAAATTGCCTTTTGATACACAGTTTAATGAAGATATTTATTTATGCCATGGGACACCTAAAGATGATTTGACCTATTTATTAGAAGATACACAAAGCGGTTCTAATATTTTAAAAGAAGATAAAGATATTTTAAAATTACTTGGAAATAACACTTCAAAGGTTATTTTATGTGGACATACTCATATTCCAAGAAAACTATACTTAAGCACGGGTCAGCTTGTTATTAATCCAGGAAGTGTGGGTTTGCAAGCATATAAAGACGAGGAGCCATGGTTTCATTGCATGCAAAGAAAAACACCAGAAGCTTCTTATGCCATTTTGGAATATAAAAACAGCGAATATACAGTAGATTTAATAAATATTCCTTATAATTATTCTTTGGCAATAAAAGAAGCTAAAAAAAGAAAGAGAGAAGATTGGATGCATTATTTAAAAACAGGAAAAGAGTACTTGGCTTAAGTACTCTTCTTTAAACTTATTTAAGCTCGTTTAATAAGATGATATCTACTAAATCATCTTTTTTGATATCACTAGAGTCTTCATCTTGAATTAATAAAGCTGGGTTTTGTAGCATATTGGTTAAAATTGCTGACGTACCTGCTTTTTTTCCTTCAAAATCAATGCTGTATTCATTATTTTTATAATATACATTACACGCTGTAAAAATGGTTTTTTTCATTTTCATTTTATAATCTTCTTTAATACGTGCTTTTACAAGTGGAAGTTTTTTATTAGATCCTAATAATTTGTAAATCATAGGTAAAACATATAAAATAGCACAAACAGTTGAAGAATATGCAAAACCAGGCAATGCAATGATTAGTTTTTCATCTTTTATAGCAATCAAAATATGCATACCAGGCTTAATAATCACGCCATGAAATAAAACTTTTGCATTTAACTTATCTTTGATAACATCTTGTACAAAGTCGTAATCCCCAACAGAAACTCCTCCTGTAGTTACAACAATATCTGCTTTTTTTAAGCCCTCAAGCATTAAACTAGTAATTGAGCTAATATCATCTTTTACTATTCCTAACTGTAAAGTACTAGCCCCTGCTGTTTGGCATAAAGCTTCAATTGTTAAATGATTAGAGCTTCTAATTTGAGAATCGTTTGTTTGTTTTTCTCCTAGATCCAATATTTCACTTCCCGTACTTGCAATTGCTACAATAGGTTTAGAAAAAACGTAAACCAAAGGAATATTTAAAGAAGCCATTACACCAATTTCAGCGAAAGAAATAATACTTCCTTTTTTAATTAGTACTTCATTTTTTTTATAGTTTTCCCCAATGTCTCTGTTTGCAAAACCAAGAGGGGCTTCTTTTTTAATAATAATAGTATTATTTTGTACGTCTACATTTTCAATTGGAATTAAGGTATCAGCACCTTGGGGCATCAGTGAGCCTGTAAATGTTTTAATGCAAAGACCTTCTTTTACGCTTGCTTTACTAATGCTTCCAGCAGGTGTTTTACCAATAATTTCAAGACTTTGTTTCTTTTGATCACTGTATCTAATAGCATAACCATCCATTGCAGATGTTGGGAATTCTGGACTGTTATGATCAGCAATAATATCTTGGGCTAAAACACGACCTCTTGCATCAGAAATAAATAGTTTTTCAATTAAATTGTTTTTTAATGTTAGTGTATTTAAAATCTCTAAAGATTTTTTTTACGTTATAAAGTCTCTCATTTTTATCCTTAAAGTATTTTGCATCAATAATAGGGCGAAATATAAAATATATTAGCACATAATTGTAAAATAAATAATTAAAAAATGAGTTTTTTTCTTTTCTTAGTTAGCGTTTTGTAGAATGTAATCTTTGTATTTGCTAGCTGTGTTATAAGACACTTTTGCATCTTTTGCAACGGAGTAAACAGTAATTTTTGCATTTAAAAGTCTCATCATATTAATACTGTTTTCGATTTTTCTTTTAGCTGTTTCTTGCCTAGTTTTGGTAGCTTTCTTCGTGGCTTTTGTTTTTTTAACTGTTTTGCTATTGTTTGCTTTTTCTTCTTCAATGTGAAGTTTTTTATACAATTCAGCTTGGCCTTCATTTTTGCATAATTCTTGTAAAATTTTTAATTCAATGAGTGTAAGTGTAATTCTGATAATCTTTCCTTTAAAATGGAGGCGAATTATAACACTTAAGGTTTAATTTTAAATAAATTTTGCTAAATAAATAAATCGTAACTAAGAAAATTATTAAAATGTTTTTTTAATATAAATTAATAATTAATATATAAATATAGAATGACTATCATTAGATACAAATAAAAAGGATCACTTATGTTTACTCATGATTTAAAAATAAGTATAAATGGTTTTGAGAAGAAAGAAGCAAAGGATTTAATTAATTCTTTGTTAGACATTTTTGCCTTATTTGTCAATTTAGACCTTAGACGGTTTTCAACATTAATTGTAAGCGATGCTTTTGATGATGAAATAAGAAAGATTACTACAAGAAGTACTCTTGTGATGAAAAATAAATTTCTCCTAAATAACAATACTCATGCAATGGTACTAACTCTTATAAAAGATGATACCTATGAGATGGTTCTTGTATTAAAAAGTTGTTTTGCTCTTAATTTAATAAGAAATGAAAAAAATCCTATTCGATATAAAGATGCAATTCACATTGTACATCATGAATTTGCGCACATTCATGATATAAATAAAAAAATTGATGCTAAAAAAGATTTTTCTTCTAGCAATAGTGTTGGCATAAACGAAATATTTTATCCCATTGCTGAATTATGCTGGAGTGAATATATTGCAAATTTTATTTCCTCTGCATCTGCAACAAAGTCTGCTTATCCTTTAATAATGGCACAAAAATTAATCAAACTTATAAAGAACAATAATTTGGAAATTTTGCTTAAAGAAAGTAAGAAAGACCTTACTGACGATGTTCTTAAAAAGATTTCAGAAGAAATAAATACTTTATTAAAAACATCTTCTTATTTATTGGGATATTTACATGGATTTAAAATTTCTTTAGATGAATTGGATCCTAAGCTTGCTTTTGAGTTAGAAAACTCACCTTTCATTGATACTTGGGATATTTTATCTTATGAATTTTATGCCATAAGAAAAAACTACCCAAAATGTTTTCTTAATGACAATACCTATGATTCCTTATGTTTAGCAATAGAGAGTGCTTACAATAAAACGGGAATATTGTTTTTTGAAAAAGAAAATAAAAAATGTGAAGCAAAAGTATTGTATTAAAAGATAGTTTTAACTATCTTTTAATGTGCCATAAAAATTGGGATATTTGTATGCTCTAAAATGTACTTAGTTGCTCCCCCAAACATTAATTCTCTTAAGCCTTTTCTTCCAAATGCACCAGCTACTATTATGTCAAAGTTCCCTTCATTTGCATGATTTAGTAAGGCTTGCCCAGGTATTCTTGTTGTTTCAATAATCTTTGAAGTACTTTTTATACCGTGGCATAATAAATAATCTTGAAGTTTCTCTATTTGATTAGAGTTTTTAATATATTCAATTGATGTAACAATATGTACTTCTTTTGCATTTTTTAGCAAAGGAATACTTTGAGTTAATGCTCTTGAAGCTTCTGCTGAATTATTCCACCCAATTAGTACTTTTTCATCTTTAAAACTTTTCATAACTCTTGGAAACATTAATACCGGTTTTCCACTTTTTGTAATAGTTGTTTCAAAAGTAGCTGTGATGTTTCCCTTAGGAGGTGAGGCTGCAATAACCAAATCACAAAATTTAGATTCTTCTTCTACTAATTTACTTCTGTATCCATTTCTTGAAACAAAAGTAGCACTTGGCTCATTATCTAAAGCTTTTTCTGAGATACTTACTCCAATATCTTCTGCTAGTGTTTTAACCAAATTTTGATGTATATGTAAACTTTCTTCTAATCTGTTATGTGCAACTGCATTCAATTCTTTTAAAAGTGTTTCAGGAAGATTTTCATCAAATTGCATAATTTCACTGGGTTTTGCAACAGATTGAAATATTTCTACATGAGAATTTAATTTTTTAGCAATTAATAAAGCACCGTTGATTCTTTCTTCTAGCTGTTCTCCTCCACCAATTGGGAAAAAAAGTTTATTGTAAGTCATAATTTATCCTTGTATTTAGTCATAATGTTATAATGTCATGATATTGTATCTGAAATATTTTTAAATTATCAAATATTTTAATCTTTATTATTATAGATAAGAATATGAATAAATACAGTAAATTTTGAATTTAATTAAGATACACAGTTTATATCAATATTTAAGCACTTTTAATAAAAAAAGTATTATGATAACAAAAAACATATATTTGATTTTATAAAGATAAGTGAGAAGAGATTGCAAAAATTAATTGATAATAAAATATTTATTTTAGGCTGTGTGTTATTGGTAATTGTATTGTGGGCAATGAATTTTGTTTTTATAAAGTTTGTTCTTTTGGAGTTTAATGTTTATACCGCCTTGTTTCTACGCTTAACATTGGTCTCCCTTATTTTGCTTCCTTTTGTAAAAGCTCCTAAACTAGAAGATATATTAATGATATTTTTGACATCGCTTGTACTTGTGCCTGGACATTATGGTTTATTGTTTTTGTCTCTTAAACTTACTACTAATGTAGGGGTGATTTCTGTAGTGATGCAATTAGCCATTCCTTTTTCTATTTTATTGTCATGGTTTATATTCAAGGATTCTCCAGGAAAGATGAAATTAACGGGTCTTTTTATTGCTTTTTCTGGAATTATTGTCTTGTTTTATGAACCAAGTATGTTTGATAATATCTGGGCACTATTAGTTGGTACAGCTTCAGCTTTTTTTCTGGGGCTATATTTTATCTTAGTAAAAAAAATTAAGTATTTATCTCCTTTTGGAATTATTGCTTACACCTCTCTTTTTGGACTTCCTTTTTTGTATATATTAATGGTATTGAATAATGAAAGTTTTTCTTCTATTCTAGACATTGAACACAATATTACATGGTTTTCTTTGTTATTTACTGTTATTGGAAGTAGTATTATGGGACATGGTTTATGGGCATGGTTAATTAAATATCAAGATATTTCGTTTATTACACCTTTTTTATTATTAGTACCCGTTTTAGCTGTAATGATTTCTTCTATAGTATTTGGTGAAATACTTACTTTTGAATTTTTGTTAATTTCTTCTGTGATAATCTTTGGGATATTTTTGGTTTTCATTGCAAAAAAAGAAAATAAATAAATACCTAAGATGATTTTTAACTTTTAAGAATAAGTGACAAAAAAAATACTAGTATAAAAATAAGGACTACTGTGAATATTATAAACTTTGAGAATGTAAATATTGGCTATGATTATAGGTATTTAATTTTAAAAAATTTAAATTTAAAAATACAAGAGGGCGAACATTGGGTTATTTTAGGTGGTAATGGCTCTGGAAAAACAACCTTACTAAAACTTATGTCCAATGACTTATATCCCAATACTTACACCGCATTTAAAAAAGAGGTTTTTGATCAAGAGCGTTGGGAAATCAGTAAATTAAAAAATCATTTAGGTATTGTTTCTAGTAATTTACAAAATGAATTTATATTCAATGCGAGGAATTCAAGTGCTTTTGAAATTATAATGTCTGGTTTTTATTCAAGTTTGGGAAAAATGCTTCATCATGTATACACAAAAGAACAAATAAAAAAAACAAATAATATTTTAGATGAATTATCTATTGAAAATTTGAAGAATAAAAAAGCCTACGAAATGTCAACGGGAGAATTACGTAAGTGTTTAATAGCAAGAGCGTTAATTCATCAACCAAAAGCATTAATACTAGATGAACCAAGTACGGGCTTGGATATAAAAGCACAGCATGAATTTACGAAGCTTTTACGAAAATTAAGTAAAAAACTAAGCATAATTATTATTACGCATCATTTAGAAGAAATATTTGAAGAAATCACACATGTGGCACTCTTGGCTGATAATCAAATCTATAAACAAGGAAAAAAAGAAGACTTACTTAACTCTAGTAATATCTCAAAAGTATTTGATATGAAACTTGAACTAGAAAAAAACAAACAAAGATACTTTATTAAAAGTATCTTATGATCTTTTTTTTATTTGTTGTAATAACAGGCCCATTATAATCAAACACAGTCCTATAACGGTTGAGAAAAGAATTTTTTCATCTAAAATCAGATAAATAAGAATTAATGAGACAAAAGGCGCAATGAAGATTAAATTAGCAATTTTTGACGTTGAGATTGTTTCTTTCATCGCTTTTAGCCAAAATAAAAACGTTATACTCATTTCAAATAAACCTACGTAAAAAGCGCCAAGAAAACCTTTTATAGGAGGAAGTATAAAACCCTCATCAAAATAAACATAAAGTAAAATAAAAGGAAAAGAGAGTATAAAGTTGCAAAATAGCCCTACAACGGGGTCTACTGTAATTTTTGTATTATAAATCCAATACAAGGCCCAAAATACGGTTGAACTTAAAGCCAAAATTATTCCTAGAGTAGAGCTAAACTCCAAAGATAAGGGGCTTCCTTTTGTAGCAATAACCAAAACCCCAAAATAACAAATAACTCCTGCTATAAAATCTCTTAAATGTAATTTCTGTTTTAATAAGGGAATGGATAAATAACTTAAGGTTAGTGCCCATGTATAGTTTATGGTTTGTGCTTCTTGCACAGGCAATAAATCATAGGCTTTGAATAATACAAGGTAAAACAAAAATGGGTTTAAAATAGCCAAAAATACTATCATCCAAAAATTATCTTTAATATGCATAAGTATTAGAGCTGTTTTCTTTTGATATATTAATATTGAAAACAAAGTAAAAATAGAGCACAGTACTGCATAGAACAGTAGTTGTGATGGATTTAAATACTCCAGAGATATTTTAAATGCACTTGCTACTGTTGACCATAAAAACACTGCTATTAGCGCATAAACGTACGCTAAACGTTGACTTTTCATATATTGCCTTTTGAAGTTTTAAATTATTTCAGAATACTTTAAGTTAAAAGTAAAAATCAATATGATATACTTCTGATATATCAGTTGATATATCAGACATATATTACATCCGATATATTATTACTATATTAATTAAAGACAAATAAATTGATACGGGTTAAAAAAGAAACTAATATTACCAACACTATAATAAATAACAAAAACAAAAGGATTTAATTTGAGTATACATGGCAAAAACTTTATTGGAAATGAATTATCATCAAAAGGTGATAAAAGTAATAAAATATATGATATTAACAGTAACAAGGCATTAGAAGGTGATTTTATTCATGCAAATAAAGATGAAGTTTCAAAAGCTTTAGAATTAGCTTCAAGTGCATTTGTCGTGTATAAACAAAAATCACAAATTGAACGAGCCATTTTTTTAGAAACAATTATTGAAGAGATAATGAATTTAGGCGATGAGTTAATTCTAAGAGTAATGAGCGAATCAAACCTTCCAAGACCAAGACTAGAAGGTGAAAGAGGTCGTACTATTGGACAACTTAAAATGTTCGCAAATTTATTAAGAGAGGGTTCTTGGGTTGAGGCTACAATAGATACAGCCTTGCCAAATAGAACTCCACTTCCAAGAAATGATTTAAGAAAAATGCTCAGACCCCTAGGAATTGTATCTGTTTTTGAAGCAAGTAACTTTCCTTTAGCATTCTCTTGTGCAGGTGGCGATACTGCTTCTGCATTAGCAGCAGGTT
>Ga0105359_10003464_pt1 | contig 12903 bp, 10 predicted proteins | sample GOMGulsemesocosm_6_FD_83659 | JGI IMG/M metagenome (GOLD analysis project Ga0105359, IMG submission 83659) | Methane-oxidizing microbial communities from mesocosms in the Gulf of Mexico - GOM8C Gulf of Mexico | ecosystem: Environmental > Aquatic > Marine > Cold seeps | place: Gulf of Mexico... | reverse complement strand
CGGTTAACTAACGATAAAGAATGCTGCACTATTTTAGATTTTGTCGGTAATTCGCGACCAGAATACGACTTTTCACATAAGTTTAGAGCATTAGTAGGTAAAACAAATCAAGCAATTGCGAAAGAAGTTAAACAAGGTTTTCCTCACCTCCCTCTAGGGTGTCGAATTGAGTTACAAGAAAAAACTCAAGCAATGATCCTTAAAAATATCAACCAAGCGACACTTAATAAGAGTAAGTTAATTAACTTAATAATCAACTTCCCTCATGCAACACATTTACCATTAACGCTAACCAACTTTTTACATATTCACCCTAATATTTCATTGGAAGATATCTATAAGGTAAAAGTTGGGAAATTTGGAGGATGGACAACTTTACTTGCTGCAAGCAAGGGAGCAGAAATAATTGATGACGATAAGGAGCTTTATACCGCCTATTACAGAGCAATCAATAATAGATTGATTAATTGCACATCACTCTCATATTTACGGTTTATTAAAGCGCTTTGCGATAATAACTTCTCAATATTAGAACCATCTGAAAGAACCCTACCAAGGAATAATTCGTCAGAACGGCAGCAACTTTTTGCTTTGATGTGCCATTACGATTTCTGGGATAAAACAGGTAAACAATTAGGCTTTGATATACTAACTGAAAGTTTATCTGCTTTGAAAAATACACCGTTACAGAGTGAGCTAAGTGAAGCTATAGCAATTCTTATTGAGCGATTAGATGTAAGTGAATTTGATATGCCAATCGTTGGTAATAGCAAAGTAGATACATCAGCACTCAACATGCATGTTCGTTACCCTAAAGAACATATTCTAGTCGCTTTTGGTGATAGTACTTTTACCAAGAAATCATCTAGCCGAGAAGGTGTATTAAATATAGCTGATGCAAACACTGAATTACTATTTGTGACTTTAAACAAGTGTGAAAAGCAGTTTTCAGCAACCACTATGTATCATGACTATGCAATTAGCCCTACTTTGTTTCACTGGCAAACTCAGAATAGTGCTAAACCAAGTTCGGGCAAGGGCCTTGGCTATATAAAACAAAAAGAAAATATGAAAACGTTCCTCTTATTTGTGCGGGAACAAGCCAAAGATGAAAACGGTAGAACGATGGGTTTTGTTAACTTTGGCCCCGTTGATTTCGTTAAATATGAAGGCAGTCAACCTATGAATATTACTTGGAAGTTAAGGCATCCAATGCCAGCATATTTATGGCATGAGACTGCAAAGTTAGCGGTTGGTTAACCCTCAATAAAAAGAGGCGGCTTTCGCCGCCTCATACTCTTTATATTTAATTAAAACAAGTTTTTAAATTGTTTCCCGTACGAAAACGTCTGGGAGTTAAACGTTGCTTCAAAGTAAAATATAAAGTACTTCCTCTGCAATGTATATCAATCATAAATCTCCTTTATTTAATAGTTTAAGAGTTCCATTATCTAGGTTCTACCTCTCCAGTGAGAGCGATTTCCTTTACCTCCCCGACATTCCTACCGCATAATTCCATTGCGTCCATTGACGCTATAACTAAGAGGTTTTTTAGTGCGGATATCCTTGGACTGTCGTTAGCCTTCTTTTATAATATCAATCCATTCTAAATTATCACTATTAACAGCTGCTCCAATACACCATGCTAACATTCTAATAATACTTCCAATCTCTTCATTTTCCAAATGACTTATATTAGGTTCTATTTCACTATTAAGGACTGAAAGTAAGTTGACATCATGAGAAGCTGAACCAATTGGCGCAACTTCAATATTTTCAAGTGTGTATTCGATAGATTCATGATAGCTCAAAAGTGGGTATATAAGTGAGTTTATCAAAGCTGCGTATGTGTGCCTGTACTTTCTTTTGTTTACCTTACTTGAAAAAAGCAGAGCTGGTAACGTCACACCAGCTATAAATACATTATCAAAGATAGGCGAAAGACTTTTGAGTATTTTAACTTTATCTTTATTGAATAATTTCCCAGGGGAATACTGCTGAAATTTGCTATATAAAACTTCATCCATCAGTGACTTTATATCTACCTTATAACTTGAGTCAAAACAAAGAGCAACCGCTGGAATTTGAGCTGATTTAGGGGCATTTTTGAGAAGGTCAATCTTTGGGAAGCATATAGCACAAAATACTTTTCTTTCGGACCAGCTTTCTGTATCAAATACATGATTATACGGATTTTTAAAGTCTGAAAGATTTAGTTTTCCATACTGGGAAAGTTTTTCATAAATAATTTTGCTGGGCGTACTCTTTGTAGTTTCAATATCATTACCACTTAAGTGCCTATTAGCTCTTTTAATAAGACCTTCAACCCCTAACGCTCTATTTTCTTTGCTAATCTTAATTGCCTTACAATCAGCCAGTCCTTGAATTTCACCTGGCAAATCCTTCTTACTTGGTAATGCAGCTCCTTCTAATAAAATTGGAATGACCAAGCACTCATCTCTATTCAGACACTCTTTAATTTCATGTTTCACCCAGTCGTCTGATCCGTCAATTCTACGCCTTCCAGAACTATCATGCGAAAATAGCCATTTAGAGCCAATTAATACAATTAGAACTTTAACTGTGCTAAGAGCAGAGTTAATTTCGTGCTTAATCCTATCTCCAACATCTATCTTTCTCTCGTCTATAAACACATTTGATTCACCAAAGGCGTCTTTTAACTTGTCTGCCAAGTAATCCGCAGGCCAAGGTGTGTCTAACTGCCGATAGTTAATAAATATTTTCATATAAAATTTAGTAAGCTCTTCTTTATTATTATAATCTGATTAAACGTTGAGTAAGCCCTTTAGGACTCTAATCAATTATTCTTCTAAATTAGTTAAGTCTTCTACACCTGCCATCTGGGCTAACATCTGAGTATATATATGAAGGTCTCTCTGTAGCTCTTCCAATTCATTTCTAAATTCAGTGCAGATTTCTGGATTATTGAAGTCCTCTGAAATAGCAATTCTATGCCATTTTTGAGTGAAGGGTCGTATTTTTTGATTTAGTACCACAACAGCAAGTTTTGTAAACTCAATACAATCCTTTCCATGCTCCTTAATAATTCCCCTTGTTGTCTCAAATAATGAATAAAGACTATCTAAGGCTGTTTTTTCATCTCCATAATTTACATCAAGCTTTTGTGTTGAAACTCTTGTTAAAAGTTCTATATACAAATCCCAAGATGCTTTTTTATCTGGTTCAGATGGACTCCACTCCATCTCTAAAAATCCTGTGCTAATCTTTAGAGACGTCATATCCCAATTTTCAAGCCATTTCTTCCACTTCATTTAGTTCCTCTCCTTGCTTAATTTATTATATAAACTCTATGTTTAAATAATACAATTAGAATACATTTAAAAACCATAAATATCAACACGTTAATGTTATACATCTTACGCAAATGACAATATTGTTTAACGATAAGAATTAAGATCTAGTTATGAGTATTGACCAGTCCCTTGGTCAACTCTTGTATCAAATTGATGAAAATTTACAGGGTCACCTTGTAATATATTTTTTGCATTGCTCTGTTTTTTAATAAATTTCGAAATTTCCTTATACGCTGGTTTATTATTTTCTAGAGAATATCCCTTATAATCTCTAATTCTTCCATGTCCTATTGCATCTAAATCTATAACGGCAGCGTTAACACCAAAATAAAAATAATTATTAGAAATTAATATATTGTTTGTCCTTCCTGTATCTCTATTTAGATTGGTTTCATTGGTAGTTCCGTCAGCATTGCTATGGTGGGAGTCTTCTTGGATCCGTATACCTTCTGGCGATGTATGATAAATGTTATCTCCTAACATTTGGACTTTACTTCCATTTCTAACTGCTTTTTTTAGCTGAAATTCAGGGTTAATCCAATACTGATCAAAAGTTGTTTTATTTGTAACTTCCATCAAGAATATACACTTTCGCTTTTGCTTCTTCATATTAGCTCCGCCAATACCCATGACCCAATCACCTATTACAGCTTTTTTTCTAATATTAGGTTTGCAGGTAGCTAAAGTACAAACACCATGAAATGGGTTTGGAGCAAACCCAAGATCTCTCGTCACACTATATACATAAAGCGATTTACTTTGATCTATTAACATACTACGTTACCAGATTGCATTTTGTCGGCAGTAGAGCCATCAGCATTTTGAAATGTGCTTGAGCCTTTAAGGGCGTCAATTATAGATTCCCCACGCCAAGAAACCATTGCTGTTCCATAATCTACAAGTTTTTCAGGAAGCTCGACCTTTTCTGTCAAACCGTTTTCATATACCCCGACAATGGGCATTCCCATTTTATGTGCTTGTTCAATTTCCCAGTTAACCCAATCTCTTGAGTGTGTTTCTTTACCGACTACAACTATCAATTGACTAGCCCATCTCATTTTCATTCGAAGAAGTCTTTTGAGAGTTTGCTCTGGGATTTTTTTCTCATTAATTCTTTTTTGGTTTTCAGGTTTCGCTCTAATTGAACTGTTCCTAAGGTTAAATCCTTTATTCGCTGCCAATCGCGTTAAACCATCAACACTCGCATCATCTTTATGATGATGACTTACAAATACATTCTTGGTTACTTTACTCATAACATCTCCTTGTCAGGCTCTTCAAAAGTCATTGTTCTTTCTAATAAATTACAATAAATAATCCCGCCATTATGCTTCTTCAATTCTCTCCAATGATGGAATCCTAATAAAATTGCTTTTTCCCAATCTTTCCCTGTCCTCACTTTTACTTCTAAATGCTTAGTTAATTCCTTAATAGTTCTTAATAGTGAATAATCAACATTATTGGATTTTTCAAAATAACTATGTTTCCTGGCATATTCAAAAACTAATGACGAAATAGCTTCATCTATAACACCTGCTCTGCCGCCATCCTCTACCTCGTCAATATTGTGTGAAGATTTTCTCTTTTTCTTCATAAGCCGTCTTACTACCGGTGACCAGCCTAAAATGACAGCATAAGACAGATGAAATACATCATGGAAACGATAATAATCAGAATCATATGCATTATCTCTTAAAGGGTCTCCAAATTTATTTTCATCCCAAGTAATGCAGATATATTTCTTCTTATCCTCGCCTATTCTTTCTTGAAATGTAGCCTTAAAGTGCCTTGGAAGTTGTTCATGCGGTGGGAAATTATTATCGAAAAGATCAAAAGAAGGTTGAATCAAACCATCCTTCCATCGGTCATCAATTTTTCGCAGGTTAGACTCTGCAATGTAACTTAAATTTATTTCTTCATGTTTTGCAATAGCAGATAAGTACCACAATATATCTCCAAGCTCTTCAGTTAACTTTTCCTTGAAAACCGTGTAACCATCACCGTCTCTAAGCTGCTTTTTATACTCTGTCGCTAGCTCTCCTACTTCACCTGAAAGCCCCATCAAAGTTATAAATTTTCCATCTTTTTCATTCAATTCAAATTGTGAAGTTTCTATAGCTCGTGCTTGATACTCATCTAAATCCATTATTACAACCTTATATTCCATTTAGGAGGATAAAATAAATCAATTGCTTTATGGTTTATTTTAAATTTTTGCTTAATTCTTGTTCTACCGGAAAAACCTTCTAGTTCAGGGAGAACTACACGGCAGTATTTATCTGTCTCACAAAATATATTTTGAATATCAATATATTGTAACTTCCTTTCACCCAAGAATTTAAAATCCAAATCCAATCTCTTGAATTCATCTTCCTGTCTTTCAGTTAACATTTTTATAATATCTGAATCGGAATAGCCGCCTTTGCTCTGGAAACACTTTCTTATACCATCTTTGGCTCCGGGGCCAGGAACAGTAAATTCACTCTCAGAAAAATTGGTCACCTCACTATAATTAATGTCGGTAATATATTGATATGCTAAAAACTGACCAATCATTGGATATGACAAAATTAAGTTGTAAGCTTCCTCCATTGAGTTGGAGTCTTGAACTTTCAACGGCAACTGCTCTTTGAGCATTTTATCTAATAGTAAAAAGTGAGCATGATGTTTTCTTGTAACCGGAAATTCTTTAGCACCTGAGGCCATCATATATGCATTCGAATAGATTCTTATTTTACTATCCATCGCATTATCCAAAATTTTACTATATCTAGTAGATGAGTAGGACTTAGTAGATATTTCTCCTAACTTGCCTTCAAGTAGTTCCCATGTTTCTATTTTATTAAATAACTTAAATAATAGAATTCTAAATACGGTATCTTCAGCGTTGTATTTTTTTGAATAAATGACATTTTTGATTAAATATTGACTGACTCTATCTGATGCTCTATATGTATTAGTGAACTTAAACTTCTTAATAACTGCATCTGAAGTCAAGTTCTCTAGTTCACCTGATGCTCTTTTAATGAAAACGTTTTGGCGTTCATAGGCAAATTTCCAAAATTCATCATAGCCTTGGCTAGTTTTTATTTTATTTTCTTTTTTAGTAATTATCATTTTATTATCTAAACTTCACTTAGTCCTTTCATACAAATGTATACAGCTTCATCTATAAACTGAGTAGTCATTAATTTCGTATACTCTTCAACACTTAAACAAGTACTAGACGATAGCCTTTCTACGTTAAGTTCAGATAATGTATTCACTATACTTTGATAATTGACCTTTCTATTGAACTGGTTAGCATACTCTTGTAACTTACCATAAGTAGTACTTTGTTCTAATTGCCATTCCTCAGTTAGGGAAGCTTCGGTTGTAGATTCTAAAATTAGTTTACAAACATCAGAAACAACTCCCCCAAATCCCCCGATGAGCAATATAGGTTTATCTTGCTCAATGGATATTAATATTTCTTCAAGAACACCAGGCATTGCCCCTTTAAAGTTACTTCTCTTACCCCCAGCACATATTCTAACGTTTGATGTTTCTATGCTTTTAATTCTCATATTTGTTAAACTTTGAGACCAAATATATGAGTTTTCAATAGTGTTTGGTAATAAAGGTGTCTCTTTATCATACTGAATTTCAAGGTGTTTAGGCGGCAGATGATTAATTGACTCAATTATATCCATATGCTTTGCTCGCCATTTTTTAACTACGGCTGAATCCATTAGGTATAAAGGCCATGCTAAATGGTTTTCTACAACAGTTTTCAGTTTATCGTTTTGGGATTTTAAAGCTACAGCCTCATTCAAGATAAATTCAGTAAAACCATTAGGCCTTAAATCTCCCCCATATATAATCGTAGCACTACGTGCAAAGAGGTGACGAGCTAGCTCTTGAGCCAGTTTGGTCAATGTATTGAATGGCAGACCCATTTCGTAAATATGATCTTCTTGAGTTGTGGCTTCAGAAATAGAAATACCAATTTTTTTCAAAAGTAATAATCCAATATTCTTTTCTTGCCAAAGAGGAGTTGATGCTGAAACACCTATAATAGAATGCCAAGATGATTCATCACCATATATAGGGGGATCTGGGTAGCAATATTTAATTATCCCTTTTTCTAAATTTCTTAACGCCTCTCTATATTCCAAGGGTTTAGAAATTATTTGAGCGCATTGATCTATCCACCCAAGGTTTTGTAGCTCAATTAATGATTTAACGGCATAATTTTGTCTAATAGTTTCAATTAAACAAGCAACTAGAATTTCTAATATATGTGTATTTGATAGAGCTACTGGGTGAGCATGAATAACAGGGGAGTTTGCCAACTCAGGAAATGCTCTGTCCTCATAGCTATCTAAAGAGTTAAGGATAACTATTGGTCTATTTAGATCTTTCGCACAAAGTATTTCTTTTTGACACCAAAACCTAGATGAATATGCATCTGTAACTATTGCTAATAAAGTGGAATCCGCTAAGTGACCGTATATCTCCTTATCAAAACTAAAACCGGGAGAGATTGAAGTTGCATCAAAAAAGCTTGTTAAATTTGTATCATTTATAAATGCCTTTATCGACTCAGCATGAGATATTCCTATTTCACCGACTTTTGCATGACTTAAAAATATTTTTAAAGATGAGTTTTGTCCTAGTACTGGACGCTTATTCATGTTGAAACCAAATCGATAAACTTCATGCAATATATACATAGATGCATAAAGTATCCTATCTTGCTCAGGCCATGAATATGCCCTCAAAAAATTTAGACCATCTAGCTCTTCACTATGGACGAGTCCTATCTCATCTAACGAGACACATATTAACTCAAATTGTGCCTGTTCGTTTATACCTTGTAGGTATGAACGCCAAGATTTAACAGCAGCAGTATTTACACTTGTAAAGGCTACAACTAAATTGATAGCTGCTTTGTCACTAGGGTTAGAAGCTGGTGGGGTATTTTCCGTAATTGATTGAAAATAGAACGTTGGAATATCTAACCTTCTAGAGAATGGGTTATTAGGATCTTTTGATAATTTATTGCTTAGATCAGCTAAAACGTCCTTTGTTACATCATTGTCACTTTCATGCCATACAAATGAAATAGCTAGTGGGGGTTTATAATCCATCAACCTGAAGCCTTATTTTTATTTTAAAATTCATTCACTTACCACTCTACTAACTGCTGCATTTCTTTCAGCCGACTACGTTGGATAACTAAAGCTTCAAATAAATCATCTATCGAAGAATTATCTGAATCCAATCCAGGCAAAGCAATATTTGCTTCAGCAAAAAATCGTTGCCATTGGTTATTTACACATGAGGTTGAAGGCTCATCTGTATTATCTAACCAAGCTGCTTGCCACCAATGTTGAATTCTTTCTTTAGCTGTTTTTAGTTTATGCTCTGTTGGTAATCGATCACTTTTTTGGTTGTTAACTTTGCTGTCTGTTGGCAGTAAATTCCAAAGGTCGTTATTAGGCCAACGAGCAAAAGGCATACTATGATCTATATCGTAATTTTTCTTTAGGGGTTTAGCTGACCATACACATTGCATTAGCTCACTATTAGGTTGATGCTTTTTGATTTGTTCAAAGCGATTTCGTACCTCAACAGTTGTGCGCTTAGCTTCTAGCCAATTTAATGCTTGGTAAAGGTGGAACTGTTTTTCAGGAGAACTGTATTCAGCATTACCTGAGTAGGTCGCCATTGTTTTTACCCACTCACTAACCAGTACAGGTTCTATCCAGCAAGCATAACGATTGAAGGCTAACCAAGTAGATTCAGGTAATGAAAATTCTCCCCATTGCTCTAGTGTTTTTAAATCAAGAAAAATACTGTCTTTAGCTTTTACTGACTTGCTAGCAACCTCGAATACGGTTTCATCACTATTAGGTAAAGTAATGAAACGGCAAGGCATGGTTTTAATATTGCTCACCGCTGCCGATATTGTTTTACATAACGCTTTAGCATCATCACCCGTGAATAAATTGCCAATACGGTAATCTGAAGCTGTACGGTGAGTTAATTTATGCCAACCATCAGGTTTCATAAAGCCCATATTAGGGCTTTTATTGGGTGTTTGGTATAACTGGTGCGTATCAATTAAGTCCTTATATTGATGGCACCAATAAAGCGCAACTAACCCTACAGGTAAAATAACTCTGTCACCAAAAGGAGATGACTCACGCCTCAGTACAGCACCAGGGTGACCATCAGCAATACGGAGTAACACTCTTAATAAGGCAAGTTTGTGGGTAGCTGATTTACCATCATTAATTGCAACATGACGAATAAAGGGGAAAGCACCTGTGCCATCGTCTGGCATTTGTAATACAACGGTTTGCCAAGAAACGTGATTTCTACCTAATTTATCTTCTTCTTTTGATGTTTCTAATTTAGTAAATAACCCTACATCTGTTGCTAGTTGTTTTAATTCATCAGCACAAACGTGATGCATTTTTCGTTGCTTACACTCTTCATCAGTTTGTCCATGTCTGAGAGAAATAACCAATTTACCACCTGGCTTGAGTAGGTTGGCTAGTTTACGAATTGAACGTGCGCGGTCACTCGGTGGTATATGCATCCAAACAGCGCTAAGTAAAATCAAATCAAAACTGACTTCTTGTTTAGTAACATTACTTAATGCAGGAAGAGAGTCTTCTAGCCACTTTACACTTAAACCTTGAGTCGTCTTTTGGCCAACAATGTAAAGCTCTGTTGCTGGCTCAGCAGCAAGGATTTGAATATTATTTGCTGAGTTATGTATTTTAGCGGCTAACTCAGCAAAGTGCTTAGCATCACGTCCAGAGCCAGCACCTAAATCAAGAATGCGAGCATTAGAGTTTTCAATAATTGATGGCAAAAATTGAGACCAGTTTTCATGTACCTCATCAAACGACTTTGAAAGGTATTGCTGCGCTAATTCTATAGCATTGTCGTTATAAAACTGAAGTGCCAACTGCATCATCCTAATTTGTACTGAATTCCACAAATATATTCATCCATGTGGATTAGGTTACATTGCCAAACCAACTAACTTTTGTCAAAGTAAAACAGGATTAAACTTATTCAATATCAATAGATTAATTAGTTGATTCATTGTTTATGAATTCTGTGTGCGCTGTTATTAGCCTATTTAAAAAGGCAGCTGCCGCTGAACTTAAGACATAGCGGTCTTTTGCCATTTTAAAAATCAAATCACGACTGTTTAAGTACTCTAAAGCCTTATCCCAATTATCTAGTCTTAGTGCCTTTAATGAACTAACTAATAATTCATCCTGCTTTAATGCATCAATGTCCGTTTCTTTAAGGCCAAACATTGGGTCTGATAATTGTTCTAAGTCACCCACTTTTGCGTAGTAACGGCCAATGAATAGCAGTACAGCCTGTATTTTCATGGCATTGTCGTCAGACTCATCATTGTTGCTATCTCGAATTTCTTGCGTGAAGTAGAAATCGCCTTCATCATCCAATTTAAGCTCATAACCCATGTGCTTAAAGAATAAAGTGAAATGTTTTATTTTATTAAAAACTAAAGTGAACAAGCCATCATCAACAAAGCAGCCATGAACATCGTCATACTTTTGCTTGTTTAGAACTTTTCCTTGCGAAAATAGGCGGTATATTTCAGCACTTTTTAAATAAGGTATTTCTTCAAAACTGTTTATTATTGTATTTTCCATTACAGTGCCTCCTGCAAGATAACAACACGATAAACGTAGTATTCATTGTCGTGATGTATATATGATTTTTGATTTGTTTTAATTAATTGCTTACCGTCTAATATTGTTTTCCTGTAATGCACTACGGCATTTATTAAGTCAACAAAGTGATACTTAGGTAACAAGTCTTTAAGCCGATAATGCAATGTTGCAATGACATCTTTAGATTCACGTAGTTTTAATTTTTCAATTAGTTGATATATTTGCCTTGCTCGTTCTAGCCTATCTTTAGATGTAAATGATATTAATGCCTCACCTTCGGCATCAATTACATCATCTGAAGTTAACAGTTGGTCTTCAATTTTGTATGTTAAGTCTGTAAAAACATTATGAAAATAGGATTCATTATTTTCTATTTTCAAAGTTTTAGGGCGAGGAATTCGCTTAACATTGTTCATGAATTGGGTTTCTTTAGCGAAAGAACTGTCTACTTTAGTTCTGTTTACCCTTCCATCTAAGGTTTCTTCATACTTTTGTTTGAACCGTTCGAAGTGCCATTCCATAGCATTAAATTGAGTCAGACTTTTTTGTGTTTTTCTAATGAAACCATTTATTTGATTCGAAACATCTTTGAGTGGATTTATGATATTGCTAAAGCTCAAACTGTAACGAAAAACCTGATCCGAAAGCTCATGCTTACCGTGTGAATCAAATAGTATTTTTATCGAATTGATTGTAGCTAAAAGGTTATCACCGTCAATTAGCCTTACGTCTGGGTTAACAAACTTTTGGGTAGGTAATATATGGCGTTCATATAAACGTGTAACATCATCTAAAAGCTTTTGTCTGTACTCAGCAAAATCAATACCTTCTTTACTAACATCAATGGAAAGCTGTTCAAGATCACTATTTATGTTTTGCATTCTAACCAAGTTTCGCTTAAGTAAATCGAGCAAACTACCCAGTTTTTGGAGTAACTCTTCGACTAGTTCTGTGTAATCTGGGTCCAATATATTAAAGCTACAGCTTTCGGCTTTTAACTTGGATTGAATATGCCAAAAAGATGCAAGTTCAGACTTTAATTTTGCATCTGTGAGTTCTTGATATAACGATGTTTCACATAGCCTGAATATAGATAACACTGCTTCTTGAAACATTAAGCGGTTAACATTATCGAATTGGTCTTGATCGGCAATAATATGTGAATTAGCTAAATTCTCTGTTGCAAAAGCAAGTTTAAATCGCTGTTGTTCTTTTTTATCTAGGCTTTTAATATCTTCTAGAACAGTTAACGCTAAAGTCGCCTCACTGATAAAACGTTCATTATGTCGATCCATTTGTTTAATAACGTTGAACATTATATTTGGCCGTTCCAACATTATTTTTAACGTATTAATGGCACTAAATTGTTTCATCAGTACCTTCCAGTAACTCTATTTGGTTATCTGTTTTATATAAGCCAAAATCATTATCATTGAAAAAGGCTTGTGGCCCTCCCCAAACTACTCTTGAACGTTCTTTGGTATAAGGCTTGGCCGTTTTAAGTGCATCAACATCGTAGTGATGGCCAATCATATGAACAAGTTCAGCTCCTGAACTATGTGTGCCTGCTGTAAACAGGAAGAATCCACTTTTCCTTATGTCATCAAGAAGCCATTCATATTGATCAACATTAATATTAGCTGCCTCATCCATAATTACAGGTAGTTGGACCATACAACTATCTGCACGTAGCTTGGCTAAAAGCATTCGTACAAGCTTTAGGTTAATTAATGCGGTAGTAGAGGTTGATTGTTGCTTGGTTTGCCATCCATCATGGCCGTCTTTTTTAACTCGGTAACTGACTTCTTTAATAATATCTGACATGACTAGTTTATTACGCTCTCCACTTTTAAAGAATG
>Ga0105359_10003453_pt1 | contig 12925 bp, 11 predicted proteins | sample GOMGulsemesocosm_6_FD_83659 | JGI IMG/M metagenome (GOLD analysis project Ga0105359, IMG submission 83659) | Methane-oxidizing microbial communities from mesocosms in the Gulf of Mexico - GOM8C Gulf of Mexico | ecosystem: Environmental > Aquatic > Marine > Cold seeps | place: Gulf of Mexico... | reverse complement strand
TTCAAACTCAGCATTTTCACCAACATAAGAAGCGACAATTTTTCTTATTTGCCTATTGGGTAATAACAAACCCAAACCAAAATCATCTACGCCGCAGTTATTTGACACCACGGTAAGCCCTTTAATGCCTTTACGCTTTATTTCTGCGATTAAATTTTCAGGGATACCACATAAACCAAAACCGCCAGCGACTACAGTCATATCATCGGTAAGTCCTGCCATTGCCTCTTCGTAACTATCTACAACTTTATTAAATCCACTCATCTTATTTTACTTTTCTATAGTAATTATTCGTCCGAATTTCGACCTGTTATTTTACTAAAGGAAAGTCCTTAATTAGAATTTAGAATGACTTAGCTTTAACCATCCACCTTTATATGTAAAATTTATTAATACTAACAATTGATAACTTTTATTTATAAATACTTCTATGTATGATGATTTGTAGCTAAGAAGATTTAAGGACAATAATGAATATTACTATTAAACAAGTTCGCGCGTTTCTCGCTGTTGTCCAAGTAAGAAGCTTTGCAGAAGCGTGTGAGTTACTACACATATCTCAACCCGCTTTAAGTATTACCATTAAAAATTTAGAAGAAACCGTTGGTGGTAAGTTATTGGCGAGATCAACAAGAACCTTAAACTTAACACCTGAAGGTGAGCTTTTTGTACCTGTTGCTAAACGTTTATTAAACGATTTTGATAATGCCTTTGTCGAGTTACAAGAACTATTCTCACTTCAACGCGGCAATCTTACTTTTGCCGCAATGCCTTCCTTTGCAAGTAATCATTTACCACATCACTTATTTAACTTTACCGAGCAACACTCAGCAATAAAGGTAAAAATCCACGATGTTATTGCTGAAGACGCAGTAAAAATGGTGCAAACGGGTAAGGTAGAATTTGCGATTAGTTTCGATCCTGGCAATTCAGATGATTTAAGTTTTGAAGCGCTTTTCTCAGATGAATTTGTTGCTGTATTTGAGAAAGATCACCCATTAAGCAAAGTAAAAAATATTGATTGGCAACAATTAGTCGAGTTTCCTTTTGTTACTCTACAACGCCCATCAAGTATTCGTTTATTGATGGATAAAATCCTGATAGAACATGACTTATCGTTAAACGTTACTGTTGAAAGTAATCAACTTGCAACGGTAGTTCAAATGGTCGCCGCTGGACTTGGCGTAAGCGCTATTCCATCGCTTTATAAAAAACAGATGCAAAGCTTAAATATTGAATATAGAGACTTAATAAAGCCCATATTAAGTCGACGTGTCGGTATTATCACAAGGCGTCGTTATTCTTTATCTAAGTCCGCCCAAGCTTTTGCTGATTTGCTGCGACAGTTCTATTTGTAAGGATTGGTATTATAACTGCTCAACAATCTCTAAAGGCAAACCATCAGGATCATTAAAAAATGTATATTTGGCGCCAGTGTATTCATCAACTCTTATCGGCTCAACTTCAATACCTCGATTTTGTAAGTAATTTGAAAAAATTTCTACTGATTCTACTGTAAATGCCAAATGACGTAACCCCAGCGCCTCAGGATAACTTGGTCTTGCAGGTGCATTAACAAAGGAAAACAATTCTACTTGTGCCCCATTGGGCAGTTGTAAATCCAGCTTATAAGACGCTCGTTCTTGACGATAATTTTCAGCAATAATTTTTAAGCCAAGAACTGAAGTATAGAAGTGTTTCGATAATTGATAATCAGAACAGATAATTGCGGCATGATGTATGCTCTTAAGTACATGATTCGTCACGATAGAGAGTCCTTTGGCGCTGATATCAGGCATTTTTTGCAATGTAATTGATGACCCAGCATGGTACCCCTCCCGACTAAACTTTCTACCCAAGGGCGATTAACAAAGGGAGGATTATTTCTAACATGCTGAAAATGTCCACAAGCTAATTCTGCAACCCAATCGTCATGCTCGTCCTTGTGATAACCTGTTATTGCTTGTTTCATACTATTTATTGCCTGTGCATTCTAAGCGCTTCAAACCCTTGTTTTTCTACTAACGTGGCATTTTACACTCAATAAATTACTTTTATTACGACTTAACCACAGTCTTTGCTATAGCCATCATTACTGGCATGTTTTGTTTATCACTGGTTATCGAAAATGGGACTTTAATATTTACGTGGTTGAATCCATTCATTGTTAAGGCTTGATTGACAGTATTTTTTGTTAAGCCCATCGTAGCTTCTTCATCTTCAGACAACCAATCCCATTGGACAAAGACACCATCATCTTTAAGTAAATGCTTTAATAGATTCAAAGTAGATTGATAGTCAGGTAAAAAGGCACACACCGAAGAAGCCAAGATCAAGTCGAACTTGGTGTGTAATGGCTGATGCTCTTCAATAGACTTATTCGATAAATAATCGGCAATTGTAACGACATTAGTGAGCTTTTTATTTTTTAACTGTTCAATCATTTTGGTTGATGGGTCGATGGCAACAACTTGTTTTACTTTACTATTTATAAGCTCAGTTAGTGCCCCTGTGCCGCAACCAAAATCTAATACTGTTATTGCATTATTCAAAAAAAGCTCTGCTTCAAGGGCATTAAAAGCATTATTAGCATATTCATTTACTGCCGGGTTTAACTCCCACTGCTCTGCGTACTCATCCCATTCGTTGGTCAAAATGCTCTCCAATTTAAATTATGTTATTTAGTAGTGTATCAATAAACTATTCTGTAATCCTTGACCCAAATATCGCCATATAATCAACAAAATACCCACAAAAAAGATTTCCCCTAATAATAAAGGATTAAAACTTTAAATTGCTGACCTCTTTAGCCACGGTAACTCTTGGGAACTTTGCCTGTCCAGCGCTTAAATGCATGGATAAAACTTGAAGACTCACCATAACCTAACCTATCAGCAATTTGTTCAATACTCAGTTTCGTTGTTTGCAATAAGTGAATGGCTTTACGTGCTAGTTCATCTTTTAATAAGGCTTGAAAAGTGTAACCTTCCTCCTTTAATTTGCGCCTGACGGTTCGCGAAGTCGTATAAAATTGCTCGGAAATATCTTCTAAATTAGGGATAGTGCCGTCATTGGTTCGAATAATTTCCCGTATTTTTTCGGCATAACCGCTAGGACCTAAAATTTCGATAACTTGCGTATCACACTGTTCTTCCAATAATTGTCGAGTGAGTGGATTCGCCAGTGGTAATGTTTGATAAAGATACCTTTCGTCAAAGACCACTTCATTGTATGGCATAGAAAACTTAACCTTACATTGGTACAGTTTTTCATATTCAACGACTGAAGTTGGACAGTCAAAATCGAAATGCAAACTTCTAAATTTGCGGTCATCTAAGGTTCGTGGAAACATATCTCGCGATGAGACCAAAGCAAAAGAAAAATCTCGCTCTATATAAAATCGGCGTAAGGCACCTAGTTCATATTGATCACTAAACCTAAGTGTGGCAATCCCCTCATTTTTGAAAAAGCTAATATCAAATGGTGTGTATAATAAACCGATGTATTTTAAGAACAGTTCAATCGCATCTTCAACTTTTTCACTTAAAGCCGCAGCCATACCTACGTTACCAAAAGCACTCAAACGGAAGCACTGTCCAGCATAAAAACCTATCAAGGGTTGATCAATGGCTTTTAACATTGCTGTGACAAAGTCAAAATCTTGTTTTAGGGTGATTTTCGCCTTCGCATCATCAAGCAAATCAGGGCTAATACTTGCAGCTTTTAACAATGGTTCTAATGCTACACCGTGATCTTTCACAAGTTTAGTGAGTAAAGACACGCCAATAATTGATTGTTTCTGTTTGATTGTTGCTATATTTATTAAAGTCATTTAACTCACATTCAGCTCAATGCGTGTCCGAAATAAACAATTATAACACCGGATAACCCATAAAAAGAAGACCGAAAGATCAGTAATATATTACCAATTCAAAATAATATGAAAATTTATCAATTAGAGAGAGTACTATGAAACGTTGGAATGGTTGGGGCGATGAGACAAATAATTTTAATTTTGAATTAACAAAATCATCGCAAGACTTTATTGAAAATATTATTGGTAGGTCAACACCATTAGTCGATGCCACTTTATCAGCAACGGTCGCCAAAGTGCCTGATTCTCGTGCTCCGCAGCATAGATTAATTGATACCGACAAAGAGGTACGTTTACGTCATTGTCGTGGCCAAAGTGTTCCTGATTGGCTCGCGATGCGTAGCGGAGATTTTGGTATTTACCCTGACGGTGTCGCCTTCCCAGAAACGAGCGAAGATGTTCAAGAGTTACTTCAATTTGCTTCACAAGAAAACTTAATTGTTATTCCCTATGGTGGTGGCACCTCGGTATGCGGTCATATTACGCCTGAAGAAGGCGAGCAGCCGGTGATCACTGTTGCCATGACGAAAATGAATAAATTAATGGCGTTCGACAAAAAAAGTCAAATAGCGACTTTCGGTGCTGGCACTTTGGGTCCCGACGTCGAAAAACAACTGCAAGCGCACGGTTATACATTGGGTCATTATCCACAGTCTTGGGAAATGTCGACGGTAGGTGGTTGGGTAGCGAGTCGCTCAAGTGGTCAACAATCTCTACGTTACGGCCGCATTGAAAAAATGTTCGCTGGTGGCCGTATGGAAAGCTTGCAAGGCACGTTAGATATCCCTACTTTCCCCGCAACCTCTGCAGGTCCTGATGTTCGCGAAATGGTATTAGGAAGTGAAGGTCGCATGGGTATTATAACTGAAGTTAAGATGCGGGTGACCAAGATTGCCGATGAAGAAAACTTTCACGTTGCCTTTTTTCCAAGTTGGGAAATCGGTATGCAAGCGACACGTGAAATAGTGCAACAAGGTGTGCAACTTTCAATGATGCGTTTAAGTAATGCGGTTGAAACCGCCTCGCATTTAAAGCTTGGAGGTCATGCCCGTGCTGTTGGTATTATGGAAAAGTATCTAAGTTTAAGAGGCTGTAGAGCTGGTAAAACCATGTTTACTTTTGGTGTTACCGGCAACAAAGAACAGTGTAAATCGGCATTAAAAATAGCCCGTAAATATATTGGTCAACATAAAGGCGTGTACATAGGTACTCCCTTAGGTAAACATTGGCAACACAGTCGTTTTCGTAGTCCCTATTTACGTCATGGCTTGTGGGATGTCGGCATTATTGTCGAGACCATGGAAACTTGTCTCGATTGGTCTGTAGTGCCAAAAGCCGTAGAAGGCATGGAAAGCGATATTGCTAAAGCCCTTGCCACAGAAAAAGAAAACATCCACGTCTTTACTCACTTGTCACATTTTTATGGTCAAGGTTGTAGCGTTTACACGACATTTTTATTCCGCATGGGATCTGATTATGCACAAACGATGAAGCGCTGGGAAAAATTAAAAGCGGCGGGCGCAGAGGCGATTGTAAGATTTGGCGGCACCATAAGTCATCAACATGGTGTCGGTAAAGATCACGCGAAATATTTACCTGCGGAAAAGGGTGAATTAGGCATTAAAGCCATTAAAGAATTATGCCATTTATTTGATCCAGACGAACGCATGAACCCAGGAAAATTAGTGCCTTAAGTCGGATCTATTATCGTTAAGCCATGAAAACTTTAGAAAACACGAGAATAATTAGAGAGTAAATATGAGTGATAAAGCAGTATCGTTCAGCAATAGGACGTCGCTTTTAAAACAACTTAAACAGCAACCTGAGTATCAATGGGACATTATTGTTGTTGGTGGTGGCATTATCGGCGCTGGTATTTTACGTGAAGCAAGCCGTAAAGGTTTAACGGCTTTACTTGTTGAACAGCAAGACTTTGCTTGGGGTACTTCTAGTCGCTCCTCCAAAATGGTGCACGGTGGTTTACGTTATATTGCCCAAGGCGATATCAAGCTCACTAAACATTCAGTACAAGAACGAGAGCGTTTGTTAAGAGAAGCACCCGGTTTAATTAATCGCATGGGTTATTATTTTCTTATCCATAAAGGACAGTTTCCTGGTCGATTTGTGATGAGCACATTGCTCAGCATTTATGATTGGCTTGCGGGGATTAAAGATAATCGATTTTTCAATAAAGATAAGCTGACTCAAATATTTAAAGGTATTGAAGAAAAGAAGTTAAAAGGTGCCTGCTACTACACCGATACCGTCGTTGATGATGCCCGTTTAGTATTAAGAGTATTGCAGGACTCCATTGCTGCGGGAGGCCAAGTCCTTAATTATGCCAAAGTTGTAAAATTGACTAAAGATGAGGATAATCAACAAGTCACAGGTGTTGTCATTGAAGCAAATGATGGAGGCATAAACGGGGAAAACACAGAGGAAAATAAAGCGGAAAACAATGGACAATTAATTTTAAAATCATCTGTGGTGATTAATGCTACGGGTGCATGGGCTGATAAACTTCGCAGTGAAGTCATTAAAGAAAAGCGTATCAGACCTTTACGCGGTAGCCATTTGCTTTTTTCTCAACAAAAATTTCCTATAAATGGCGCACTGACATTGTTTCATCCCAAAGACAAAAGACCTGTCTTTATATCGACTTGGGAGGGTGTGACTTTAGTGGGTACGACAGATCTTGATCATGATGAATGTCTCGACTCTGAAGCGAGCATCACCCAACAAGAGGTTGATTACTTACTGGAGGTTATAACGATGTACTTCCCGCAAATTAAATTGACTGGCGCAGATGTACTTTCAAGTTTTTCCGGTGTTCGTCCAGTGATCACTTCTGATAAGTCTTTTGACTCAAATAGCGTTAATGCCAAAAAAGCACCATCAAAAGAGCGTAGAGACCACGCTGTTTGGGCGAATAAAGGGCTGATCACAGCAACTGGCGGTAAATTAACGACCTTTAGATTAACCGCCGTAGATGCCTTAAATGCGGCAATGCCTTGGCTAAAAGATAAAATAAAACCGGCACAGCAAAATGGTTCAGATAGAGTCTTCGAGACGCCCAATATTGGTGAGCTTGTTAATATCAATAAAAGCTTAATTCACGCGAATAGTAAATGGTTGCAGAGAATGCTTGGCCGATACGGTGTTAATGCCTATCACTTATTACAGGATGCGAGTAAAAATCCTGATGAAATGAAAACTATCGAATCAAGTCAATTTTGTTTGGCCGAATTGCGTTGGGCGGTCAAACATGAGGCAGTCAGTAGGTTAGACGATTTGCTCTTACGTCGTACGCGTTTAGGTTTATTACTTAAAAATGGCGCGCAGCAGTTATTTCCCGCGCTTTCAATTATTTGCCAGCAAGAACTTGGTTGGAATGAACAAAAATGGCAAGATGAAGTTAGTCGATACCAGGCTATTTGGCAAAAACATTATAGTTTACCATTACAATAATTAGATTAAACGATGAGTCAAAAGCCAATAAAGATAAAAACCAATGATTACTTACTTGCCATTGATAATGGTACGCAAAGTGTTCGTGCGCTTATTTTTGATAGCAAGGGGCAAGTGATCGCCAAAAGCCAGGTTGACCTCGATACTTACTTTTCCAATACGCCAGGCTGGGCCGAACAAGAGCCTGATTATTACTGGCAAATGTTATGTAAAGCTTGTCGTCAACTTATGCAACAAATTGATTTTCCCAAATCACAATTAAAAGCGGCCGCACTAACAACCCAACGCGCCACTATGGTTAATCTAGATAATGTTGGCGGCATCCAAAATTGTATTCACCATGCTTTACCTGCACTTAAAAGAAAACCTAGCAATAAAGGGCTACCAATTTAAAAACAAAGCATAGTCATATTATCTCATTGAGCTCTGCTTCTGCCGTTCATAGTACACCAGAATTATCAGTATACTCAGCCATTAAACATGCAGTTAGAGGCTTAACCAAGGCATTGAATATTGAACTAGAATCTCAATATATTTGGCCCAGTGATATTATGGTGCCCTACGTAGAAACACCTATGGTACAAGCTGTAGACCAGCATCAAGAAAACTGACGTTAATGTAGATGCTGCAACGGTGGCAAATTTGGTATGGCAATCCGCCCATAGTAAACGTATTCATCGACAAGTAAGTCTTGCTATGTATTTAGTCAGTCTTGTTCATTGGGCAATGCCATTTAGTCGAAAGTGGCTAATTAAGCATTTGGCCAGTGATTAAAGTATAGTTAAAGCTCAGTTGCCAATAATAAGCCTTGTTTTATCGCGCGTTTAGCATCTAATTCTGCTGCCACATCTGCACCACCTATTAAGTGATAAGGCTTACTCAAACCTTCTATTAATTCTCTTGCTGGATCTTGACCTGCGCAAATAATGACATTATCAACATCGAGCACCTGTTTTTCACCAGCAATACTCAAATGTAAACCTGCATCATCAATTTTGTGATACTCACAAGAAGACAGCATTTTAACTTGTTTGTTCTTAAGACCCATTCGATGAATCCAGCCGGTGGTTTTTCCTAACCCTGCGCCTACTTTACTTTCTTTACGTTGTAGTAAATATACTTCTCGAGCTGGTTCTGATACTTGTGCTTTAACGCCTTCAATGCCTGCTCGAGCTTTGAGTGTCATATCAACACCCCACTCTTTCATATACGCTGCAATATTTTGGCTGGTTGCTTCGCCAGAATGTACCAAGTATTCAGAAACATCGAAGCCAATACCCCCAGCACCAATTACCGCTACTTTTTGACCTACGGCTCTTTTATGCTTAAGTACATCTATATAATTCAACACTTTAGCATGCTCAACACCTTCAATTGGTGGTATGCGCGGATTAATCCCAGTGGCAATAACAACATCTTCAAAATCACTGTTGTTAAGCTCGTTTGCGCTTATGCGAGTATTTAACTTAACCGTCACACCCGTTAGCTCTAGCTGACGAGTAAAATAACGAATAGTTTCTTCAAACTCCTCTTTACCTGGCACTTGTTTAGCAATGTTAAATTGACCACCAATACTACTTTCATCATCAAAGAGCGTCACTTCATGACCTGCTTCAGCGAGTGCAGTAGCGGCTGACAAACCAGCTGGTCCAGCGCCAACTACAGCTATTCTTTTAATGGTTTTGGTCGGGATTATGTTAATTTCGGTTTCAAAGCAGGCACGAGGATTAACCAAGCAACTGGTCATCTTTCCCATAAAAATGTGATCAAGGCAAGCCTGATTGCAGCCAATACAGGTATTGATTTCGTCACTGCGCCCTGATGCAGCTTTGTTGACAAACTCGGCATCGGCTAAAAATGGTCGCGCCATAGAAATCATATCAGCATCGCCATTTTGTAATACTTCTTCTGCTTTTTCAGGGGTATTAATTCGATTAGAAGTGATTACAGGAATAGTAAAATGCTCCTTATATTTGGCGGTTACCCAAGTAAATGCTGCACGTGGAACTTTAGTCTGAATTGTAGGAATACGCGCTTCATGCCAACCAATACCTGTGTTAATTATAGTTGCGCCCGCTTTTTCTATCGCTTGCCCCAATTGAACAACCTCTTCAAAGCTGCTACCACCTTCAACTAAATCCATCATAGATAAGCGAAAGATAATAATAAACTTCTCACCTACTGCTTCACGGATACGACGAACAATCTCAACGCCTAACTTAATACGATTTTCATAAGCGCCGCCCCACTCATCATCACGTTGATTAGTTCTTAATGCGATAAATTGATTAATAAAGTAACCTTCCGAGCCCATAACTTCAACGCCGTCATAGTTGGCTTGTTGCGCTTTAAGTGCCAAATCTACAAAACCACTAATCTCTTCTTCGATCATTTGCTCAGTACAAGCTTCAGGTTTATAAATATTAATAGGAGCCTGAATTGCTGATGGTGCAATGGGCTTAGGATTAAAAGCATAACGGCCAGTATGTAATATCTGCATACAAATTTTACTACCGTACTTGTGAACCTCATCAGTGATCACTCTATGCTTGGCGATATCTTGTGCTGATTCGATCATCTTAGTATCGGGATGTGTTGTGCCGCGTTTAGTTGGCCCATAGCCCCCAGTAACGATTAGACCACAGGCTCCTTTGGCTCTTTCGCCAAAAAAAGCAGCCATGCGCTCGGTACCTTTGGGGTGTTCTTCTAACCCTGTATGCATTGACCCCATTAGTACACGGTTTTTTAAAATGGTAAAACCTAGATCAAGTGGGCTTAGTAATTTTGAAAAATTTTCTTCAGGCATAAGCTGTTTCTCTTATTGCAGCAGTGGTTGTTATGGCGTTCTAAATCAATATAGACAGCGTCTAGTTATTAGATAAAATACAATTAATGCATGACACTGTCAAGATTGATTGTTTAGTCATACACTGCTAAATTAGCCAATATGAAAAACACTAACGAAAAATCCAAGTATCACCACGGTGATCTGCGCCCAACTTTACTGAAAGTTGCTAACGAAATGCTAAATAAAAGTGGCATTGAGGAATTGTCTTTACGAAAGCTTGCTGCTCGTGTTGGCGTATCGAGAACAGCACCTTATCATCACTTTAAAGACAAGAACGCCCTACTTTGTGGTATTGCAGAAACCGGCTTTGAACAATTGGCACAAAGAAATGAAAACGGTTTTAACCGTGACGATTTATCTAACCGTGAAAAATTCTCACTCTTTATTCATGATTACGTAAATTTCGCCCAACAAAACCCTGAGCTTTATGAATTAATGTTTGGCCGCACTATTTGGAAACAAGAAAATAGTAATGAAGCACTACGTAGTACAGCATACCCCTGCTTTCAATATCAAGTTGAAATGACAGCTCATTGGCAAGCGTTAAAATTACTTAATAAAAATGATAATGCACTGCGCACTTCTCAAGTACTATGGGGAACAATACACGGCATTGCTAAATTATTAATTGATGGCATATATACCGACGTCAGTCATGTTGAAGAAATTTGTGACTGCGCTGTTGAAATGTTTTTGTCTTCTTAGGTACTAGGCATTATTAATGTAGTAATTAAAGATATATACACTTTATTTACCAGCATATTGTTTTAGATTCACATGTATCGGATAGATATTTGAACAGAAGTTAAGCAGTTTTAAAACTAACTTTAATTTAACTTATTGATTAGCTTTTTATAATGGCGGTGACGGAGAGATTCGAACTCTCGAAAGGTTGCCCTTTACACACTTTCCAGGCGTGCTCCTTCAGCCACTCGGACACGTCACCTTAAAAACTATTTTTATAGTTAAACACTAGCTTTGCATTTTTGACTATAACTGCAAAGCTGCGCTATGGTAAAAAAAAAGCCTCTTTGGTGCAAGGCTATTTTAAGCAATTAATAAAAAAGAATGCATTTTGTAGATAATTTAATCGGTAATTATCAAAACACTTCAATTCTAGGCATTACCCTTAACTTTTAATTTATTTTCTGCAGCAAAATTAAGCATTCTATCTAAAGGTATTAACGCCTTTTCAGCCAAAGATTCATCAACACTGATTTCTCTACCAACAGGGCTTTCAAGCGCCGCTACAATCGATTTAAGGCCATTCATTGCCATCCAAGGACAATTAGCACAACTTCTACATGTTGCACCATTTCCGCCTGTTGGCGCAGCGATAAAAGTTTTATTAGGACTTGCTTGTTCCATTTTATAAAAAATGCCCATATCGGTAGCAACAATAAATTGCTGATTTGACATTTCTTGGCTAGCTTTAATCAATTGACTCGTTGAACCTACTGCATCTGCCAAGTCGATTACGTTGGCAGGAGATTCAGGGTGAACTAGCACTCCTGCGTCTGGGTACTGTTTTTTAAGATCAATTAATGCTTTTGCTTTAAATTCATCATGGACGATACAAGCGCCCTGCCACATTAACATTTCTGCGCCAGTTTCTTTTTCGATATAAGCGCCTAAGTGGCGATCGGGTCCCCATAATATAGGTTTACCATCACTTTCTAACATTTCAACAATTTCTAGCGCTATGCTTGACGTCACAACCCAATCGGCTCTGGCTTTTACTGCAGCCGAAGTATTGGCATATACTACTACTGTGTGATCAGGGTGTTGGTCACAAAAAGCTGAGAACTCTTCAATCGGACAGCCTAAATCTAGTGAGCATGTCGCTTCTAACTCTGGCATTAAGACTGTTTTTTCTGGGGTCAATATTTTAGCTGTTTCGCCCATAAATTTAACACCGGCTACAATTAACGTTTCTGCAGGGTGCTGTTTGCCAAATCTAGCCATTTCCAATGAATCTGCAACACAACCGCCAGTTTCTTCAGCAAGTGCTTGAATTTCTGGATCAGTGTAATAATGAGCAACTAATACCGCATTTTTTTCTATAAGTAGTTGTTTTATTTTTTCTTTATACGTAGCCCGCTCTTCACCGTTTAAAGGTTGAGGTTTTGCTGGGTACTGGAAATCAAAATCTACGGCTAAATTGGCTTGTGTCATTATTAAATCTCTATTGTGTTACTTACATCGTTGCTATTAAAAAGCGGGGCAATTATAAGGTAAAGCTATAGAAAAGTGTACTCTTGAATGCTTTTGACTAAATTTAAAAAGGTTTGTTTTTAATTTTTCGTCTTCATTTACTTTTTAGTTTTGTACAAACACAAAAAGTTGACCTTTATTTTCTTGCTTATTCATTCCAAGAAGTAGGAAGGACAGGCTTTTATATTTTTCGTTCCACGACTTCGAATCAATCGAATTGAAATGGTTTAAATTACGATAAATAGTTTAAAGGATAATAAACGAGAGCTGATTTAAACTTAATGGAATAGAGTTTATTGGGTCAGAATTGAAAACTAAAAGAAAGTGGTCGGCCGTGAAGGATTTGAACCTTCGAGCTAACCTTGGATAAAAACGTTAAAAGCCACGGCTTTCGTCAAATATCTATCCAGATAATAAATTGGTCGGCAGTGAAGGATTTGTACCTTCGAGCTAACCTTGGATAAAAATGTTAAAAGCCACGGCTTTCGTCAAATATCTATCCAGATAATAAATTGGTCGGC
>Ga0105359_10003452_pt1 | contig 12925 bp, 12 predicted proteins | sample GOMGulsemesocosm_6_FD_83659 | JGI IMG/M metagenome (GOLD analysis project Ga0105359, IMG submission 83659) | Methane-oxidizing microbial communities from mesocosms in the Gulf of Mexico - GOM8C Gulf of Mexico | ecosystem: Environmental > Aquatic > Marine > Cold seeps | place: Gulf of Mexico... | reverse complement strand
TTCGCCATCGTGACAGCATAAATGGGTGTATGTCGAGTTTTTCAGCGACTGTTTTAATTGTGACGCCAACAACAAAACTCAGTTGGTCAGCGTTGACTTTGAAGTCATTTGAGTACTTCCAAGTTCGTCTTGGATTGTTGTACTTGGGCATAAGACACCTCATCTTTAGTTAGATTTTGGTGTCCGTTTTATCGAGGGAGGATCATACCCTGTATAGCGGAACTTGTTAGCTTGTTCATCGATTAACAATGCGCTGTAAATTTGTAACATTTTATCGACGATAAAGGCTGGATAATGATTGAGTTTTAATAACTAATTGTTATAATTTTGTGTATTGATATATCTTTGGTGTATAAAAACATGAAGTTAAAAATAAATATTGTCGATGCCTTTACCGATACCCAATTTAAAGGTAACTCTGCAGCAGTGATCATAACCGAGCAGTGGTTAGATGCATCGTTAATGCAAGCTATTGCAGCAGAGAATAACTTATCAGAAACAGCCTTTCTGCGTAAAATAACCGCTCATCATTATCAAATCCGCTGGTTTTCGCCGCTTACCGAAGTAGACTTTTGCGGTCATGCCACGCTAGCTGCTGCTTTTGTGATCTTTTCATCATCTCAGTCAGCTAGTGATAAAGCGCAAACGTTAACCATTGAAGCGACAGCTGTCGGTGAAATGAACATCACTCAACTTGACGATGGCGCCATTGAAATGAAGTTTCCGAACAGGAAACCGACACCGATTGAAACAATACCGTCAGCATTACGTCAAGGGCTGTCAATTCAACCCGCGCAGGTGCTAATTAATAATCAGGCATATTTTGCTATTTATCCGGATGAACAGCAGGTATTAGCGCTGCAATATAACAGTGATGCACTGAAAACCCTTGCACCATTGGATGTGGTCGTAACTGCCAAGTCGACCGACTATGATTTTATCTCTCGATATTTTTGGCCGGTAAATGGCGGTGATGAAGACTCTGTTACTGGCTCTATCCATACTGGGCTAGCACCTTATTGGGCTGAACAGTTAGGGAAGTCGGATTTAGTGGCTTATCAAGCGTCAACGCGGGGCGGGGTGCTCAACTGTCAGGTACAAGGCGATATCGTGACTATTTCAGGTAAAGCGGTACATTATCTTGAAGGTTTTATCGAAGTTTAAGCTATAACCACACCTAATCATTTTACTATGATGTACCTTCGCTACACAGAAAGTAAGCAGAGGTTAAACCACGATTCATAAGATATTCGAGTATGAGTAAACAAGCACTGTTAAAGGAATTTTAAATTGAGTTATACCAATAAAGATCTTTGTAAAATTAGAACCATCACCACCTTTTTAACTTTAGGTAAAGATAAAGCGCAATGGGCAGAGATTATCGAGCAAGCCTCGACATTTTGCCTTAATTTAACCGAGGTCTTTAATAACGATGGTTATCAAGTGCAGTCGATACGTATTGTCACCAATCCTTTTGCCGAATATTTAAATATCGGAAGTCTTGACACTGCCCGCACTGATCTGGCCTATATCAGTGAGCTGCTTAGTGCGTCAAATAGTGGCGATATGAGAATGCGTTTTGCTATTGGCGAGGCAAAAACAGCAGCAGAGCTGGCATTATTACCTGAGCTCATCAAAGAATTTGGTGATTTGTGTAATGTCTGTGTCAACATTAGTCCTGACGAATTTGGCGTGTTAGATAATGAATTAATACAACATTCAGTGCAGGCCGTGCAGAAAATCAGTGCTATTACGCCACGTGGTGAAGGTAACTTTAATTTTACCGTTAACTTTAACTGCAAGCCTTTAATCCCTTACTTTCCGGCTAGTTATCATAGTGCCGAGCTGGGCAATAAATTTGTTATTGGTTTAGAAACCCCTGATTTATTGGTTGAAGTGCTGAAAAACTATAATAGCGAACACAACATTGAACATCATAACTTAAGCAATGGCTCCGGTAATGGCTTAAGTACCGGCTCAGATAATGGATTAAGTCATAGCTTAGCTAGCAGTGCTGATAGCCACACTAATAATTCGCATAACAGCCAATTCAAAGGCTATTATCAAGCAATGAATAACGCCCTGCAGCACCATGTATCACAAATCAGTCGCTTGGTTAACAAGGCTAGTATTGACATGCCTTATCAATTTGCCGGATTTGATAGCTCGGCAGCCCCGTCTAAAAGTTGCGCCAGTATGGCTGAAGTGTATCAGCATTTAGGGGTGGAATATTTTGGCGCATCTGGCTCTGTCGAAGCATCATCTTTACTGACCAAAGTATTTAAAACATTAGATGACGTTGAGCTGGTTGGCTTTTCAGGGTTGATGCTAGCTTTAACTGAAGATACCGGTTTGGCACAAGGCAGTATTAATAACGACTTTGATATTCGCTCACTACTTACCTACAGTGCGGTATGTGGCATTGGTTTAGACACTGTGCCAATTCCGGGTGATACCCCAGCAGATAAAATTGCGGCGTTAATGCGTGATACTGGCACTATGGCTTACCGTTTAAATAAGCCGCTGACTGTGCGCTTGTTTCCGGTACCTGGGCTTAGCGCAGGTGAAATGACTGCATTTGAGAGTGATGATTTATGTAATTGTGCGGTACTTGCAGTACCTTAATTTATGCGAGAAAATGAGTCTGAATTTACGGCTTGTCACGTAAAGTAGCTTAATAAATCGTGAGTAAAGTTCTTGCTCACGGTAATGAACATAACTAAATTTTGGTTTAAAAGATAACGTAATGAAAGTCACTCTCGGTTTTAGAAAGGTAACAGATGAAGACATTGATTTTCTAGTGAAATTACGTAAATTATCGATGAATAAACATTTAGCCAACGCCAAAATAAAAATGACCAAAGAACAACATTTAGCACGGGTAAAAGAGTTCTATTATGAGTCTCATATTATTTTGCGCGATCGTAAACCTATTGGTGTGGTGAAGTTTGGCGTGCAAACTCTCAAAGGCTACAGTAAAAGTTTACATATTAGACAGTTACAAATATTACCAAACTATCAAGGGCAAGGCATCGGCAGTAAAGTGTTAGCAGTACTAAAAAAGAAAGCCTTACAATTACAGTTACCGATCACTTTAAATGTGTTATTAAAAAACCCGGCACGTGGCCTTTATCTACGACACGGTTTTCAAATTGAAGGTAAGAACAAGTTAGAGTTTCAAATGCGCTGTCCGCTTGAGGTTATTGCTGCTTAACTGTTAAATAGCATGTGCTATGAAAGCTTGAAGCCGTAACTAGGCAATAACTAGGTAATAACTAGGTAATAATTAAGCAAAAACACCAACAACACTCAGGGGGAATCACTAAGCAAGTGAGTCACCCTTATCAATCCGCTTTGAATATTAGTATAAATAATAATATCTAAACTAATAAATCAGACCCCGTTGCTCGACTAAATTAACATCTACGCGGGTTGGCGTGATTTCTCCCGTAACTAAAGGTTGAGTTGCAATGGCTAAGGTATTAATCGCCTGATGCATTGACGGTAGGTTTAAAGACGCGAGATCATCGCTTACTTGATGATAGTGCTGATCTTTATCAAGTTGGGTACTACTAAAACTGTGAGCGGGCACGCCTAATCGCGCTAAGGTGGCATTGTCTGAGCGATAAAATAATCGCTGTGCCGGATAGGGGTCTTGATATATTTCCATACCCGATGTTTTCAACGTGGTATTTAATTGCTCCCCTAAACTTGAGCGTTTCATCCCGGTCATCCATAGCGTGCCGTGGCCAAATTTTGACGGTTTACCGATCATCTCAATATTGATCATCGCGGTGATGGTGTCAGGGTTTACTTGTTTGGCAAAATAGCGAGAGCCAAAGCCACCAATCTCTTCAGCACTAAACGCAGCAAATAGTAAAGTACGTTTGTTATTGCCTTGCTTGGCAAAGTGTTGCGCTAAGTTGATTACTGCGGCGGTGCCTGAGGCATCATCATCAGCGCCATTGTAAATAACATCGCTTGTCTGAGCTGAGCTGTTAACCCCTAAATGATCGTAATGAGCGCTAAACAATACAATTTCATCAGCCATGGTGGTACCGGGTAACATCGCTACCACATTACTTAAGGTTGTGGTTTTCGTCGTCGTTGTTGCTGCTACTGTCGCACTGGTAAGCTCAGCTACGTTTACTTTCGTTAATACCATCACCATCGCATGTACTGGTTGCTTATCTGTGGATGTAGCGGCGTGAATACGTTCCTTATTTACAGTGTCTTTTGTTAAAGGCTGGGCGAGTTTGGTAATCCCTTTTGAAAAATAAGCTTGATAGCGGCTAAACATTGCTTGATGTGCCGGGTGCAGTAGTACTAAATGTTGACCACCTTGCTTATTAATCGCACCTAACAGCGCACGAACATCATCGTCTTTGCCGATTTGATGGGTCTTTATCTGAGCTGTTTTTTCTGGAGTAAAATTACTCGCATCTAACTGCCAAGATAATTGTTCGACATTAATCATCATGGTTGAATTTTGGCTACTAACTGTCTGACCATTTAACGACACCTTGAGAGTGCTTGGGGTGATCGAATTTATTTGATATTTTTGCAAGAAGTCATTAGCGCTCGTTGCTGAAGTGATATTAGCTGTTCCAATTAAACCTGATTCAGCAAAACGTCCGGCAATAAATTCAGCCGCGTGGTTAATCTCAGCAGAGAAATTACCACGACCGCGCAGTGAATCACTGGCTAGGTAAGTAATATCGCTAGTCATTTGTTCAAATGAAATAAGCTCATTTTCTGTGGAAGGTATCGCTGAAGCTGTTGACGTTTTGGTATCGGTATTGACACAACTACTAATACTTAAGCTAGTGACTGCTAATACCGTTGAAAGTATTGGCATTGAGAGCCATTTTTTAGTGAAAAATGTTTTTTTGAATACTGGCCTAAATAAAGTAAACATGCTGTTCCTTAGCTATACATTAGATGATTTTAATTTTTTAGTTTCTACCAGTATTGATTGCTCGCCACTGCTTAACCATAATTGACCATCTTGAATACTACATTGAAAATCCATGGTTCTCGACAGTAATGTTTCTAATACATCGGTGGTCGCCAGTTCAAATTGCTCAATCGCTAACTTTTGAAACTTTGCTAAATTGGCTTGCTGTAGCGACCACCAAGTATCGACACTTGAGCCATAACAGTACAGTTTTACCTGTTGAGCTTTGTTGGAGGCTTTTTTAATTCTTTTTTCGTCCAGTTGCCCTAACTCAATCCACAGTGCTATTTCATCACTGTAATTTATCTGCCAAAGAGCCGCTTCATTTTCATCACTTACTCCTTTACCAAACTGCAAATCTTGATGGGCATTAAGGATATAAGCCATCAAACGTACCATTAAGCGCTGCGGAGTTTCAGACGGGTGTTGTGCTAAGGTGAGCTGTAAAGAATCGTAATAATTACGATCCATGTCTGCGAGTTCAATATTCGCTTTATAAATTGTTGCTTTAAGTGCCATTACTTGAGTGCCATTCTTTATGCGCACTTAATTGATGCACACTTATTTTAAGTGCCGATATTAAGTACGTATCGTTAGTTACGCGAAAGAGGGCGTGATGATAACAATATATCTCGAGGAATGCTTGTTTGATAGTTCTTAAAGGCTATTGAGCACATGCTTGATAGCAACCCCGATAGTAAGTCCGATAGTAAAACCTATAGTAAATTTGACAGTAAAGAGTGATTGTTTATACGAGCTTAACTTCGCTCTTACTAAGCCGTATATTTCCCAAATGAATAGTTGGGATAATAGCGATACATTATGAAAATATAGTTGCGAGTGCTATGGTGCTAATCTTCTTGCTACTGTTATTGCTACCGCTACTTTAGGTGAAATTGTTATGGCTATTCAATCTTTTATTCCTCCGCAAAGAACGTTAATGGGCCCCGGACCTTCAGATGTCAGTCCGCGAGTATTGTCAGCATTAGCAAGGCCAACGATAGGGCACCTTGATCCAACGTTTGTGGGAATGATGGATGAAGTAAAAGCCTTACTTCAATATGCCTTTCAAACACAGAACACTTATACCATGGCGATTTCAGCGCCAGGCTCAGCGGGTATGGAAGCCTGTTTTGTGAATTTAATTACCCATGCAGATACCGTGGTTGTGTGCCGTAATGGCGTATTTGGTGCGCGTATGATTGAAAATGTGCAGCGTATCGGCGCTAAAGTCGTGGTAGTTGATGCTACCTGGGGCCGTGCGGTTGAACCTCAGCTGCTTGAAGATACCTTAAAGCAAACCCCCACAGCGACCTTCGTTGCTTTTGTACATGCCGAAACCTCAACGGGTGCTCTTTCTGATGCTAAAACATTATGTGAAATTGCGCGTAAATATAATTGTTTAACTATTGTTGATGCAGTGACCTCGTTAGGGGGCGTTGAGTTAAAAGTTGATGATTGGGGAATTGATGCGGTTTATTCAGGCAGTCAAAAATGTTTATCTTGTGTACCGGGTATATCACCGGTGAGCTTTAGTGAGCAAGCAGCACAAGTGATTAAAAACCGAAGCAGCTCAGTACAAAGCTGGTTTTTAGATCAATCTTTAGTGATGGAGTATTGGTCAGGCGAAGGAAAGCGTAGTTATCATCATACTGCGCCGGTAAATTCCCTTTATGCCTTACATGAATCGTTAGTGATGCTGCAAAATGAAGGTATTGAAAATAGCTGGACGAGACATAAAGCTCAGCATGACAAATTAGCGTTAGGCTTAAACGAGTTAGGTTTAGAATTTATTGTGCCGGCTGCCGAGCGTTTACCACAACTGAATGCGGTTTATATTCCTAAAGGAATTGATGATGTCACGGTTCGTCAGTATTTATTACAAGAATACAATTTAGAAATTGGGGCTGGCTTAGGTCAATTTGCTGGCGCGGCATGGCGCATTGGTTTAATGGGCTATGCGGCCAGAAATGAAAATGTTGCTTTATGTTTAGCAGCACTAAAAGATGCGCTCAACAAGTAGCATTAGTTTAACTTTTACTACGCCGCGTTAGTGTCCAGCTAACGTGAAGCTAACCCACCCGTGTAGGGTTAGCTTTATTTTGTGGCTAATACCATTGATGGCTTAAGCTGCTATATCCGCTCGGATTTTATTACCAACTACCCGTATTTCCCATACTTAGCCATGGCTCTTGTGGTGCTAGCGGCTCGCCTTTTTGCAATAACTCGATAGAGATGTTGTCTGGTGATAAAACAAAGGCCATATTACCACAGCGTGGCGGACGGTTTATCACCATACCAGCATCACTAAGCTTTTGGCAAAATTGATAAATGTTATCTACTTCAAACGCTAGGTGACCAAAATTTCTGCCGTCACTATAGCCTTCAGTTGACCCCCAATTATGGGTTAACTCTACTTCTGGCTCACCTGGTGTCGTCGCCAAGTAAATCAGGGTAAACTTTCCTTCGGGGACATCAATTCGCTTCGTTTCCACTAAACCGAGTAATTCAACATAAAAACGTAACGAAGCTTCTAAATCGTTTACGCGTACCATGCTATGTAAAAATTTCATTGTTATTCCTGTTGTCTTATCTTTGACGGTGTTCTTTCTCTAGCGCTGATCATAACCTTGCTATGCACGAAACGAAACTATTATGTGATGGTGTGTTAGTGATGAGTTAATTCCAACCATGATAAATGATTGAACAATATACATATCGGCTAATTTAATGGTCGTAAGGTGGAAAATTTATTATTGGTTCTGGATTGTTTATTCTAGATTCGTGATCATCGAATACCGCTTGATTTAACGGCTAAACGGGCAAATGTTTTGTTGGCTATTCGAGCAAGGTTGCTGGTTAGTTTTAACATTATTATTCCAAAACTATTGATTTTTGATTTTTTCAGCTTACACTTGTGCGCTCAGATTAGGCGTACAGGTGTATTCTCAAATATAATGTTAAAAAAATTTATTACGTGGTTAAATCAAAATTTACTACACTACTCATCAGTTGGGGCCTACTGGGAGCCTATTATTCGAGTGTTCAAGCCAAATTGGCGTGAAGGCTACTACCGAGCACAAGTAAAATCTATCGATTCACTGTTAAAGGATACCTTAGCAATTGATCTAGAAGTGGGCGCTTCTTGGCCCTGTCATACTGCAGGACAACATCTTGAACTAACAATAGAGATTGATGGAAAACTGGTTACTCGGGTATTTACTATTGCCTCTAGCCCAAGTGATATAACAGCTAAAAAACAATTGCGTTTAGTGATTAAGTGTCAGCCAAATGGCTTGCAAACCGCCAAACTTAGTACGCTGGCAATCGACACTTGGGTTAATATTTCAGCGCCCTATGGCGATTTTTACCTGAAGCAGCACAGCAAGCCTTGCTTGTTACTAGCCGCTGGCTCAGGGATTACCCCGTTTATTGCGATGCTCTCAGCGCTGAAAAGTAGCGCCGATACTGAGCAATCGATTCATCTGATCTATTACGCGAAACCTGAAGAGCACTTGTTGATTGATGAGTTGGCGGAACTTGCCACAGGTTTCCCTTATTTTACCTATGAGCTAATGCACCGCGCAGTTAACGGAGATGTTTATCAACAGCTCGATCGCTTTGAAAAACATGCTATCTATGTTTGTGGCCCCACGGCCTTTTATCAAGGTGTTGCTAAGTTCGCACAGGAATATAATAGTGAACTTCACGCCGAGCACTTCTCTCTTACTCCTGTGCAACATAGCGACAAGCAAGCGTTTGCTGTATCACTAAATGGCAAAGCGCTAACCATTAATAACTCAACGGCTATTTTAACTCAGCTTCTGCAGCAAGGTGAGCCAATGACTTATGGCTGCAAAATGGGCATATGCCATCAATGCCAGTGCACCAAAAAGAGTGGTGTTGTTAAAAATATTCGTACCGGAGCATTGTCGGATCGTGGTGAAGAATTGATTCAACTGTGCGTATCGCAAATTATTACCGACTTGGAATTAGAAGCATGAAGCAATTAACGGCAGCAAACTTTGACTTGTTAGGGCAACAACTTGATGAGTTAAGAGCTCAAACTATGGCAAAGGTGGGGCAAGAGGATGCAAACCACATCAGACGCATTATAGTGCTACAGCGTATTTTCGAGTGGGGTGGTCGAGTAGCGCTATTGTTAGGTTTTATTAATCCTGTGCTGTGGTTTCTTGGCGTTATTGCGCTGGCGGTCGGTAAAATATTAGACAATATGGAAATAGGTCATAATGTTATGCACGGCCAATATGATTGGATGAACGACAAGCATATCAACTCTAAATCATACGAATGGGATATAGCCTGCGATGGTGCAAGTTGGAACCGAGTGCATAATTATGAACACCATACGTATACCAATATCATCGGTAAAGATCGTGATTTTGGTTACGGACTGTTACGACTCTCTAATGACTTTAGCTGGCGAGTACAAAATCTTTGGCAATTTGCTAACTATATTGTCTTAAGTGTACTGTTTCAATGGGGCATTGCTTACCATGAGCTTGCCGCTGAGCGGGTGTTTTTTGGTAAAAAGAAAGCTAATCGCGAGAGCAAAGCACAACATGCGGAGCTTAAAAAACGCTTTTTTAGTAAGGGGGCTAAGCAGCTGGTGAAAGACTATGTGTTTTTCCCTTTACTAGCCGGACCGTTATTTTTATGGGTACTTACAGGTAACTTTTGCGCCAATATCTTAAGAAACCTATGGACCTCAACGATTATTTTCTGTGGTCATTTTACCGGTGACGTTGAAACGTTTTCTGAACAAGAATGCCAACATGAAAGCAAAGGACAGTGGTACTATCGCCAAGCACTTGGCTCTTCAAACCTAACGGGTGGGAACTGGTTTCATGTGCTAACGGGGCATTTGAGCTTTCAAATAGAGCATCATTTATTTCCTGATATGCCCGCAAAACGTTATCGAGAAGTAGCGCCTAAAGTAAAGAAAATATTAACTGAGCATGGTATTCATTACAATATTGGTAGCTTTTTAATACAATATAGCTCGGTGCTAAAGCGAATTATCCGTTATTCTTTTCCTTAAGTAATAGCGGGAAAACTATTGATAATGATGAGATAATCAAAGGCTAGCTAAACCATGGCGGGCGTAATTTTGTGTTTACTGTATATCGCCTAGAATTAGCTAGTCAGTTTTTTCTTTAAAATCACATAAGTCTTCGATAATGCACGAACCGCATTTAGGCTTACGTGCAGTACAAGTGTACCTGCCATGAAGAATAAACCAGTGATGCAGGTTAAAGAAAAACTCTGTTTTTCTCGGGGTATGCTTAATAATGTTTTGCTCGGTTTGCTCGACGGTTTTCCCTTTTGCATAACCGGTCCGATTCGCTAATCGTTGAATATGAGTATCTACGGCAATGAAGTATTTACCTTCATTGTCTTTGAGCCAACCAAACGCGGTGTTGAGCACTACGTTAGCTGTTTTTCTTCCAACACCGGGTAGCGCCTCAAGTGCTGCTCTATTTTCAGGTACTTCACCACCATGCAACTCTACTAACATTTGGCAGGTTTTCATGGTGTTAACCGCTTTAGTGTTGAATAGGCCGATGGTTTTGATATAGCCTTTTAAGCCCTCAAGGCCCAAATCTAAAATAGCTTGCGGCGTATTGGCAACAAGGTAAAGTTTCGCGGTTGCTCTATTAACACCGACATCAGTGGCTTGTGCGGAAAGTAATACCGCGATTAATAACTCAAAGGGAGAGTTGAAATTGAGCTCAGTGGTTGGATTAGGGTTGTCATCCCTGAGGCGCGTAAGTAGCGCTATTCTATTTTCTTTATTCATTGATGCTCTCTTGAGTTAAAGGCTAGTTAATGACATCAGGACAATGTTTAGCTAACCGAAAAGTTGGCCAGATCTGACCAGAATGAGAGTCATCACTTGCAGATCATCAGGAAACTCGTCAGCAAGAAACAAGTCTCAGGCACGGTTAATCATAACAACTTAACTTGCAAAGGCTAACTTAGCAAAACCTGACTTAGAAAAAGCTAAACTAACAAGGTTAAGAGTCAAAGTTCACTCTAACCCGCTCTATGCTTGGCTCAGTATTTTTGGGTTGTTGTTGTTTTATGTGCTCATCAATTGCATTTTTTAGCGCGATAATGAATCCCATCGCAATAAATGCACCGGGCGGTAAAATCGCTAACAAAAATTGATGATCTAATTCAAATACTTCAATGCGTAACATGCTGGCCCAGTCGCCTAATAAAAGGTTGGCGCCATCAAATAATGTCCCTTGGCCAAGTAGCTCACGTATTGCGCCTAACACTAGCAATACTAAAGCAAATCCTAAGCCCATCATTAAGCCATCGAAACTGGCTTGTTTTACTGGGTTTTTTGATGCGTAAGCTTCAGCTCTGCCGATAATGGCGCAGTTAGTCACGATTAAGGGCAAAAAGATACCAAGCGATTGGTAAATGCCAAAAGTATAGGCATTCATTAACAATTGTACGCAGGTAACAAAAGCGGCAATGATCAGAACAAAAATAGGAATACGAATTTCTTTAGGTACCCAATGACGAATAGCTGAAACGGTTGCATTAGAGCACACTAGCACTAACAAGGTTGCTAAGCCTAACCCTAGGGCATTGGTAACGGTAGCTGTTACTGCTAGTAATGGGCACAATCCTAAAAGCTGTACTAGTCCAGGGTTATTTTTCCATAAGCCTTGAATTGTTAACTCTTTATATTCTTTTTTTAGAGCTGCTTTAGCATCGGCTGCTGCTTGTAACGCTTCTGCTGAAATCGCTTCATTCACCGCTAGTTCAGCATCTGCTGTAGGCTCATGTGATTTTTCTTGTGATTGCTGCTGTTCTTGGTTATCTGTCATTGTTGATCTCGGTTGCTGCTTGCTCAGGAATACTGTCAATCAAACACTTGTTGTCACTTGCCAATAACTGCGCTTTATTGGCTTTAAAGTATTGCACGGTTTTTTTCACGGCATTAACGACTGCACGTGGTGTAATAGTCGCGCCAGTAAATTGATCAAACATACCATTATCTTTAGCAACCGCCCAACGAGAGTCGGTATCTGATAACAGTGCTTTACCTGTAAACTCGGTGATCCAGCGACTTTTTCGAACTTCAATTTTATCGCCTAAGCCAGGGGTTTCTTTATGGGATAATACCCGTACACCACTAACACTATTGTCCATATTTATGGCGATAATCAGCTTAATATTACCATTATAGCCGTCAGGGGCTGTGGTGGTTAATGCAATCGCGACAGGGATATCATTATGGCGGGCAATATAAGCGATGTTGGTTGCCGGGCTGAGTTTAGGGTTGATATCGTTGGCACTATAATGGACACAATCAAGCGCTATCGCATTGTTGTATCTGCTTGGTTCAATAATGCTATGCAATGTGGCGAGCAGCTGATGCTGAGCTTGTGCTTTTATGGTGTCTTTTGTTAACTCGTGCACTAAGCCGACCACGGCAGTGCAAGCTATAGCAAACAGTGCAAGTATTTGACTATTTTTTTGCATTGGCAGTTTAAAGCCTGCTGAGCTTTGCTGTTCTTTATTTTCTACCTGCGGATCCGACATTACTTATCTCCCGCTAAAGGTTTAGCTTTATTGTTATGGCCATAAGTCCGTGGGCGGGTGTATAAATCAATCAGTGGCGCTGACATATTGCACAACAATACTGCAAAAGCAACGCCGTCTGGGTAACCGCCGAAATCTCGGATCACAAAAACCAATAAGCCAGCCAGTGCCCCAACAACGAGTCGGCCTTTATTGCTGGTTGCACCGGTAACGGGATCGGTTAAGATAAAGAAAGCACCGAGCATACAGCCGCCACTTAACCAATGAAACATGGTAGAAGCACTATTATCAGGGCTGATAGCATAAGCAATAAAAGTACACACCAGTAAGCTAACTAAAAAGCTTAATGGGGTCTGCCAGGCAATGGCTTTTTTAGCAATTAAC
>Ga0105359_10003451_pt1 | contig 12928 bp, 10 predicted proteins | sample GOMGulsemesocosm_6_FD_83659 | JGI IMG/M metagenome (GOLD analysis project Ga0105359, IMG submission 83659) | Methane-oxidizing microbial communities from mesocosms in the Gulf of Mexico - GOM8C Gulf of Mexico | ecosystem: Environmental > Aquatic > Marine > Cold seeps | place: Gulf of Mexico... | reverse complement strand
TTATTTAAATCGATTTTATGTAGCCTAGAATATTCGAAAATCTCTTTTTTGAGTTCTTCCGGCATGGACACATTTTCTATATAAAATTTTTCTAGTTCAATCCCAACTCTATCAAACTCAGGCTGCATTACCTCCTGACAAGTACTCGACAGTTCCGTAGTATTAGCCGCGTATAATTCGATTGGAATATTGGCTTTCCCAACAGTATCCGTAAAACGAGTAGCGATTAAACTTTTTAAATGTTCATTAATTTCAAAACTGGTGAAATTTCCATCAGTACCTACTACATCTACGATAAATTTAGCAGCGTCTTCAATTCTAAAACTATAGGTCCCAAAAGCACGAATCTCTACCAACCCATAGCGTTCATCATTTAAAATAATTGGGTTTTTAGTCCCCCATTTCTCATCAGTAAACAAATGTGTATTTACAAAATACACCTCAGCTTTAAAAGGCGAATTGAAGCCATATTTCCAACCTTTTAGTGTTGCTAAAATAGGTAGATTTTGTGTATTTAAATCGTAGGTTCCTGGCGTAAAAATATCTGCCAATTGTCCTTCATTGATAAAAACGGCAGTCTGTCCTTCTCTTACAATTAACTTTGCACCATTTTTAATTTCATTCTGATAGCGTTCAAAACGATGAACGATAGTGTCGTCTGTCGTGTCTAACCATTCAACGATGTCAATAAATTCGTGCCTAAGTTTGTTTTTAATATCATCAAAAATTCCCATGTTATTTTTTTGTTTTAAATATAGGAATTTTTTATCAGAAACAACGTTAAACAACTAACACCAAACACATTTCCAAATGACGGTTCAGAAATAAGCTATTGGTATCTGTCATTTGGGATTATTTTTGAAATAAGCCACCTGGATTGAGCAAATAACATGGCAAACCAATTAAAAATTACAGCCAACATTTTCTTTAGTAAGCGGCTCAGGTATGTGATTACTTATAGGCCCTTCTGCCAAGCAGCCAACACTAGTTCCTACAGACCTTTTCTTTCCCACAATGTCTTTTTGAAGTAAAACCGATATGTTTTCAAATGATTTAAAATCTGCATTATTATAAGGAATAGCAACAGCTCTTTTTGAAGTATTCTCGAAATTTTTCACAAACGTCACTCCCGTAACTTCCATTGAATTAGACAGAGATATATTCCCTTTAAAAATCAGTTTTGTCAAATCTTTTTGATTAATTAAAGACGCTTTACCTCCAAAAACATTATTATAAAAGTGAATATTTTCGGGCAGTACAAACCTGTTTCTTGTCCCATATCCGAGTAGTAAATCTAAGTAATACGGACTGCTAATTTCCGAAAAAGTATTGTGTGCCAATAAAATATCTTTGGTCAATGGAAAATGCCTTGGATACAATCCTAATTTAATACGTGCAGAATCTATATCAGATGCCACACCAAAACTGATTCCTCCACTACGTTTTGAATTTAACCTATAAAAAAAGTTATTAATAATGATATGATTGCGACCTCTAACGGCTAATCCACCGCATTTCTTTTTTCCATTTCCAATAAAAATATTATTCTCAAAAACACTTCCTCTACCTTGTCGCAAGCTAAATGCTCCTTTACAATTTTTAAATGTATTATTTCTGATGTGATTTTTAGAACTTTTCACCGATACGATTTCACTCTCACCATCACAGTTTTCGAACAAATTTTCCTCAATCATTATATACCCATTAAACAAGGCCATAGACCCATGCCCCACTCTCATAGCGGAACCTCCATTTTTTCCTAACGGAGGGCGTGAAAAATAATTCTTTTTTATAGTATGATAAGCGCCTCCCTTTGCCGGAACATCCATATTAATATACGATGCCAAGGTGGTTTTCCCAGTAAATTTAGAATTTTCTACCGTGGTGTATTTTCCTTCTAATTTAATAAACACGCCTCCAACATCATTTAAGTTATCAAACTTACAGTTGGTATACGAATTGTGGTTCCCTGTATCTACAATTAAATCCTTGTCTAATTTCCGTGTTCCATTGGTAAAGTACAAACCAGAAAGTTGAATATAATCACCCTTTATTTTCCATTGATAATTTCCCGTAATTTGAACCTTTCCAGGGTTTATTGCACTTATTTGAATAGGGCTACTTGCTGAAGCGATACTTGAAATTTCCAGCTCTATATTTTCATACACACCATCGTGCAAGACTATTTTATCACCTACTTTAAGCTGACTTAAAACATGCTTAAACGTTTTCGAATCCCTAACTTCATACACCTTGGAAACGGTAGTTTGCAATGGTATTTTACTGCTACAACCAATGCAACTAACTATTGATAAAACTAAAATTAGATATTTCATAATAATGGAATTTTTGAACTGCAAAGATACAGTTCAAAACAACCAATGAAAGGGCTTAAACGGTCGTTATTGAGGGCTAAAGGTTGTATTTCTTAGTAAAAACAATGCACTTAAGGAAGCTTCCGTGTTTTTTAAAAACGGTAGATATATAAACCATGTCACACTAACATCACTGAAATTTGGATATAAAAAATGTTATAAATTTTAAAAACCACAAACGCTGCATAGCACAATATAATGAGTCTTTTTGCAAACAATCTAAGCAGGGTCTGTGGTTTTAAACTACAATATAAAACCTTTAAATAATCAAACGTACACCGCCTAATTCTTCAATTCTATAAGGAAACTTCTCACTTGGAGAACCTATAAACATAAAGTTAATTGGAATATTCCATTGCTCTGAAAGTACTCTTATTAATTCAGGAGAGAACAGCCCTTCCACAACCACAAACTCAACATCAATCTCTGGGTATTCACGATCTAAAAACCCAATTTCTAATTTCAAATTCTCGGGTTGTTGCTGCCCTTTTTCTAAAACAATAGCTATTTTTATTTTTTTTGTGTGTTCATTTTTTGAAACATACAACATCACTTTATTTAAAGAAGCAATATTATCTCCCTTTGTAAAAAACACAAATTCTTGTTTATTAATCTCGTCTATCAAATGCTGAATTCGCTTATGGGCAATAATGGCAAATTTACGGACAGGATCAAAAATTCCATCCAGAGATTTTAACAATAATTTTAGCAGTACAGTTCTGTTCAGCATCACCAATATAAATAACATAGAAGGAATAAAATAATACAAAAACACAGACAAATTACTTGGTAATCCATCCTTAGATGGCATCGTTATATTTCCCATCAGAGCAATAAGCACAGCCCCAATAGCGATAAGAACAGCTAACCAAGATGCTTTTTCTGGTCTTGGAATTTTTCCTCTTTTCACTTTCAATAAAATATTTCCTATACCAAACAAGGCCATTACAGATAAAAAAGAAATGGTATACACTCCAGCTAATAATTTTACATTCCCGTTTGTTATCAACAAAACAGATACCGACAACATAAAAAACATAATAATTATTCTATAAGAACTTCCCTTTTTATTCTTTTTCAAGAAAAATGGAGGCATAATTCTGTCCAATGCCATACGCTCCAATAGCCCTGTAACACCAATAAATGATGTCAACACAGCGCCACTTAACACTAAAAAAGCATCAATAGCAATTAAATATGCAAGCCAGTCACCTCCTACATGTTTTCCCATCGCAGTTAATAACGTATTTTGATATTCATCACTTTGTAAGACGGGAATTGTAAATAAAGCCAAGGCAAAAACAGCCATTAGCGGATTAATAATACTCACTATAGACCACATGTTTTTTAAGGTTTTAGGAAACACTCCTTTTTCTTGTTCCTCTACAAAATTTGCAGAACTTTCAAAACCAGAAACACCTAACATAGAAGCCGCAAAACCCAAAAAGATAGCATTACTGATACTTCCTCCCGCTATTGGATACTGCCAATTCTCAAAAAACATAGTGACATCGTTTTGAAAAAGAAAATAAACAATAGCTACAGATAAAATAAGTAGGGATGCCAAATGAAATACAAAAATCCCAACAGCCACTTTTGCTGACTCGGAAATCCCTCCGATGACCAACAAAGAAAACAATCCAAGTAATACAATTGTTACAGGAATAACTGGCATAGCTGGAATAATATGATGCAAATAATGAATGGCTTCATTCCCAGAAATAACCGCCGTAGCCATATAGGACAATAAGGTAAGTGTTGCTGCAAATGACGCCGTAGATTTACTGGTCGTATTTAATAAAGCATTATATGCTCCTCCATTTAATGGCAGTGCTCCAACTACCTCGCCATAAATCTTCCTAAATAAAAACAGTACAAAAGAGACAATTAGTAAAGTTATCCACGCGTACTGCCCTGCAAATGCAATCGCCAAAGCCGAAACATATAGCACCGAAGAACTAATGTCGTTTCCACAAATTGCTGTAGCCGACAATTCGTTCAATTTTTTATTGATATTTTTCATCTTTTATATCCCTAGGGATAATTTTAAACGCAACAACAGAAAACCAGACAAAGAAAGGCCAAAAGCCCATTTGATTTTATTTAGAGTTGTACTGATAAGTTATTTGCTTTTGTTTGTCGAAGTATACTGGGGCAAAGCTAAAAGCATATCAAAAGTAGAAATTTTATAAAAACAAAAATGATTTTGATTCATTTTTTAACGATAACGTTTTCGAGAAACAGATCGCTTATTAGCACTTTACTAAAAAAAATGAAAGAAAACCCCTTACTTTCTTTACGACTTCGTTTTCCACCTGACATACGATTGATATACATACAGTTCATAAAAAAACGCCCTCAAGCACACTACTTTAAGTGCAAACACAACAACAAAACAGTATTTTTCAACTAAAATTCATTTAAAAACTACAAATACAAGCAACAAAAACTATAATTTGTAGTTATTTTTGCAATATGTTTGTAAATAATCACACCTACTACAGTCTACGTTATGGCACCTTGAGTCCCGACAGACTAGCTACATTGGCAGTTGCCATGGGAGCTAGCACGCTTGTACACACAGATATTAATAGTAGTTCCGCTAGTTTAGACATGGTTAGACTCGCAAAAGAACACAAACTAAAACCAGTTTTAGGCATCGATTTTAGAAATGGCGCCACTCAGGAGTTTATACTGCTTGCAAAAAACAATACAGGATTTAAAAATTGCAATCAATATTTATCGAGTTTTTTACATCAATCGAGCTATACAATCCCAAACAGATGTGCTCAAATTTCAGATACTTTTGTTATTTACCCTTTTCAAAAAGAGATCACTTTCCAATTAGAAAAACACGAATTTATAGGTGTAAAAAAAGAGGACCTTGGGAAATTAAAATTTTCTCCTTGGAAACAGCAACTACACAAATTAATTGTTTTACAAACCATTACTTTTGAAGATAAAAAGGGCTTTAACAGTCATCGTTTATTACGTGCTATTGACAATAATAAACTCCTCAGCATGCTTCCTGTATCAGCACAAGGAAGTTTAAACGATATGGTAATTGCGGTGGAAGACTTGCGTCTCGCCTTTGCGGAGTTTCCACAAATAATCACAAATACAGAACGCTTATTGTCCCATTGCAGCATTGATTTTAACTTATCGACAACGCATTCAAACAATCAAAAATCATACACCAATAATGAAGTTTTAGATTATACCTTTTTAGAAAAACTAGCCTATAATGGGCTATCATATCGCTATAAAAAACCCAGTAAGGCCGTCCATGAACGTATAAAAAAAGAGCTGAGTATTATCAAAGAAAAAGGCTTTGTATCCTATTTTTTAATCAATTGGAAGATTCTCAAATACGCCCGTTCCAAAGGTTATTTCTACGTAGGAAGAGGAAGTGGCGCCAACAGTATTATTGCCTATTTACTCCGTATTACAGATGTAGATCCCGTAGAATTGGATTTATATTTTGAACGTTTTATTAACCTATACCGTAAAAGCCCTCCCGATTTTGACCTGGATTTTTCGTGGCGAGACCGCGATGACATCACCCGTTATATTTTTGAGCATTTTAAACACACTGCTCTTATTGCGGTATACAACACGTTTAAGTACAAGGCGTCGGTAAGAGAATTGGGGAAAGTTTTTGGCTTACCAAAAGCAGAAATTGACAAGCTCACCACGCGACAATTCGATTATAACAGCTTAGACCAACTCTCCAAACTAGTCCTTATTTACAGTAAGTACATCCAAGGGTTTCCTAATTATTTAGGAATTCATGCTGGAGGAATTCTTATTTCTGAAAAACCAATTCATCACTATATTGCCACGTTTATGCCTCCAAAAGGTTATGCTACCACACAATTTGATATGGTAGTGGCTGAAAATTCCGGCTTACATAAATTTGATATTTTGAGTCAGCGAGGTTTAGGAAAAATAAAAGAGGCCGTAGCTATTGTCACTTACAATCAGCCGAATATCCCTGCAATTGACATTCACGATATCCAGCGTTTTAAACAAGACGAGCGCATTAAAACAATTCTAAAAAAGGCACAGGTAATTGGTTGCTTTTACGTGGAATCTCCCGCCATGCGGATGCTGTTAAAAAAATTACAAGTAGATGATTATTTGGGCTTGGTAGCCGCCAGTTCTGTAATCCGTCCAGGCGTAGCAAAATCTGGTATGATGCGAGAATATATTCTCCGATACCGTTTTCCCGAACGCAGAAAAGAAGCCCATCCCGTAATGCTAGACATTATGCCAGAAACTTTTGGCGTGATGGTCTACCAAGAAGATGTGATAAAAGTAGCCCATCATTTTGGAGGTCTTACTTTGGGAGAATCCGATGTTCTACGACGTGGAATGTCAGGAAAACAACGTTCTAAGTCGGAGTTTAACAAAGTAAAAGAGCAGTTTTTTAACAATTGTAAATCCAGCGGAAAACCCGACAAGCTTGTCGGTGAAATATGGATGCAAATAGAGAGTTTTGCCGGTTATGCTTTTGCCAAAGGACATTCTGCTTCTTATGCTGTAGAAAGTTATCAAAGCTTATTTTTAAAGGCCTATTTCCCCTTGGAATATATGGTAGCAACAATTAATAATTTTGGTGGTTTTTACCGTACCGAACTCTATGTACACGAGGCACGCATGCATGGAGGTATCATACAAGTACCTTGTATTAACAAAAGCTATACACAAACGGTTATTTATGGAAAGGAAATTTATTTAGGCTTTCAGTTTTTAGAATCATTGCATTCCAAAACAAGCAAACTTATAGTTAAAGAAAGAGCTGCAAACGGTCTTTTTAAACATCTCAATGATTTTATAGACCGGGTCCCTATATCCATGGAACAAATAGCCATTTTAATTAAGATTGATGCGTTCCGTTTTACCCAAACCAACAAACGCGAACTATTATGGGACGCCCATATGAAAATAAGTAAAACCATCGTAAACGAGCCGAGTATCACGCTTTTCAAGCCGGAACACATCACCTATAACACCCCCAAACTTGCATCAACAGTACAAGAAGATGCTTTTGACCAAATTCAGTTATTAGGGTATCCTATTTGTTCGTTTTTTAAATTATTAGAAAACCCACAAATCAACCCAATTCGCGCACGACAATTAGTACAGCTCAAAGGAAAAAACATCTGCATTGCTGCCTATTTAGTCACTGTAAAAAAGACCGTTACTAGCAATGGAAAATACATGTATTTTGGCACCTTTTTAGATGCCGATGGTGATTTTATAGACACGGTACACTTTCCGCCTGTAGCCAAACAATACCCTTTTAGAGGAAAAGCCGTCTACAAAATCACAGGAAAAGTAACCGAGGAATTTGATTGCGTAAACATAGAAGTAACGGCCATGGAACGCCTTCCGATGATAGAAGACCCTAGGTACACAGACAGTAGAAAAGCACAACGACCAAGACCTCAGACAAAAAAATAGCATACGCATGAACACAGAACGCGCAATAGTACATATGGACTTGGACACTTTTTTTGTGTCCTGCGAACGCCTGCTTGACCGTCGCCTGGAAGGAAAACCTGTCTTGATTGGCGGCACCTCCGATCGTGGTGTGGTAGCGGCTTGTAGTTACGAAACACGCATGTTTGGTGTGCATTCTGCCATGCCCATGCGTATGGCAAAACAACTATGTCCAGAGGCAATTATCCTACGAGGAAACTCAGGTACTTACACCAAATTCTCTAAAATGGTTACAGATATCGTACGAGAAAATGTGCCTTTGTATGAAAAAACATCCATTGATGAGTTTTATATAGATTTGACCGGAATGGATACTTTTTTTGGCAGTCATCAACTGGCAAGTGAACTGCGACAAAACATCATTAAAAACACTGGGCTTCCCATTTCTTTTGGGCTATCCATTAATAAAACCGTTTCAAAAATTGCCACAGGTGAAGCCAAACCCAACAACGAGATAAAAATAGACAAAGGACTGGAAAAGCCATTTTTATCGCCATTGTCCGTAAAAAAAATACCGATGGTAGGAGAAGTCACCTACCGTACTTTATGTGATTTAGGGATCAAGAAAATTAAGACAGTACAGGAAATGCCCTTGGAAATGATGGCAAAAGTATTGGGTAAAAACGGCATATCAATTTGGCGAAAATCGCAAGGAATAGATCCTAGCCCCGTGCTACAATATCAAGAACGAAAATCCATCTCTACAGAGCGTACTTTTGAAAAAGACACCACCGATGTAGTCAAACTAGAAGGAATTATCGCTGCCATGACCGAAAACCTCACTTACCAATTACGCAGAGGAAATAAACTCACCGCCTGCGTAACCTTTAAAATTCGATATTCCGATTTTCAAACCTACACCCTGCAAAAAAAGATTCCCTACAGCGCTGCCGACCATAAGATTATCCCTCTGGTAAAGGAGCTGTATAAAAAATTATACCAACGTAGATTACTTGTCCGATTGATTGGCGTAAAATTCAGTCATTTAGTAGAAGGAGGACATCAAATAGACCTGTTTGACGACCCATTAAAAACCGTAAATCTATACCAAGCCATGGACAAAATGCGTGAACGCTACGGAGACAGAGCTGTCATGCGTGCTGTAGGAATGCAAGCTAAAAGTATTTCCCGATGGAATCCTTTTAATGGAGAACCCCCGCCTTTATTGGCGCATAGGAGGCGGTAAAAATATTTTCAAACAAACATTTTTCACAAATTCAATTTGATCATCTACGTTATTCCAAAATAAACGAACACTTAATCAGTGTCCATATTTGATAAATATAAACATTTATTGTATTTTTACATTATTAAATCTTAGATCATGAATATTAGTTTTACAAAAGAACAGGAGAAATATATAGGAAGTCAAGTTGCTTCAGGGGAATATCAAAACAACAGTGAAGTTGTTAGAGATGCGTTGAGGTTGCATGGTATTTACAGAGAAAAAGTAATAAATGACCTTAGAAAAGAAATAGAACTAGGATGGAATGGTCCCGACAGTTCTTTTACGATGGAAGATTTTTTGAAATCTAAAAAAGGATAATGAAGCTTAAATTATCCCAAAAGGCTTTATACGATTTAGAGATTATTTATTCTTATGGCGAAAATAAATTTGGTTCAAAACAGTCTTATGAATATATAAAAAGCATCAATGAACATTTTAAAATAATTTTAGAAAACCCAAATATAGGAAGACTTAGAAATGAAGTTAAAATAGGACTTCACAGTTTTCCTCATCGTTCACATATAATTTTTTATCGAGTTTTTAAGGAAAGTATTCGAATCGTAAGTGTTCTCCATGGAAGTAGAGATTACGTAAATTTTTTAAAAAGTGATCGTAAATAAACGGTCATTTTAAACGGAACAATTGGAAAAAACAACTCTGAACTACTGTTCATGACTATAAGAAAGTAAAAAGAACCCACATAAAAATATTAGCAAGTAGCTCCCTTTTAATGGAGAACCCCCGCCTTTATTGGCGCATAGACGTAGGTAAAACAACCTTACAATTCTCCATTCCACTCCCCATAAAATTGTTCTAAAAATCCTTCCATATACAGATGGCGTTCTTCGGCTATTTTTTTACCCGCTACTGTATTCATTTTATCTTTAAGTTTTAATAATTTCTCATAAAAATGATTGATGGTAGGCGCCATAGATTTTTTGTATTCCTCCTTCGTCATATTTAATTTTGGTTCAATAGCAGGATTGTAAATGGCTCTATTTTTAAATCCACCATAGTTAAAACAGCGTGCTATTCCAATAGCCCCAATAGCATCCAAGCGGTCTGCATCTTGAATCACATCTAATTCTGGAGAGGTAAACGTTTGCTTAAAATTACCACCTTTATAGGAAATATTGGTAATGATCCGCTCCACATGCAATACAGTTTCTTTATTCACATGCAAGCTTTCTAAAAAAGCTCTCGCTATTTTAGGCCCTACCGTTTCATCTCCATCATGGAACTTAGCGTCTGCAATATCGTGCAATAAAGCTCCTAACTCCACGATAAACAACGTTACCTCTTCACTTTTTGCAATTAACTTGGCATTGTTCCAAACACGTAAAATATGAAACCAATCATGCCCTCCCTCGGCATCTTTTAAGGTTTCTTGCACAAACTGTTGGGTTTTAAAAATTATTTCTTGATCTGTCATATTGATAAAAATATAGGCTAAAATAAGAAAATCCGCTCGAAAGCGGATTTTAATTTAGGAACAAAGGCTCCAAATATGTTTACAACTTAAGAGCAAAACTCTTCATAAGCAGCTGCCAAATTAGAGGCAATTACTTCTGCAGGACGTCCTTCGATGTGGTGACGCTCTAACATGTGTACCAAGGCTCCATCTTTAAATAAAGCAATGGCTGGTGATGACGGAGGGAATGGTGCAGTTTGCGCACGAACCGCTGCAACAGCGTCTGCATCAACTCCAGCAAAAACCGTTGTTATTTGTGTTGGTGTTTTATCAAATTCTAAAGAAGCGATAGCTCCAGGACGTGCTGTACCTGCTGCACAACCACATACCGAGTTAATCATAACTAAAGTAGTTCCTTCTTTCTTTAATGCTTCTGTAACAGCATCAGCTGTTTGTAATTCCGTAAAACCTGCGCTTACAAGCTCTTGACGCATTGGGTTTACTATTTCTGGTGGATACATAGTATTTGTTGTTTTTGTATTTTTAAAGCACAAAGATACTCATATCCTTGTAATTTTTACAAAATATTAACAGCTGTATTGTTAGTAAGACGTTAAAGTCTGCCCAAATCCACTTATATTTGGGCTTTTAAACAATAATATGGGAAATTTTGGAAAATGGCTAGGCGCTGGATTAGGATTCACTTTTGGTGGCCCTATAGGAAGTGTTTTAGGCTTTGCAGTAGGAAGTTTTATTGATGGATTCTCTTCGGTAGATGTAGAAAACGCAAGACATTATAGACAAGGAGCACGCAATACACAATCGGGAGATTTTGAAATAAGTTTATTAATTCTAGCCTCTGTCGTAATTAAATCGGATGGAAATATAGACAAACGTGAATTGGACTATGTTCGTACTCACTTTACAAGAATGTATGGAGAGGAACGTGCAAAAAATGCTTTTAAACTATTTAAAAGTATCATAAAAGGAGATGTATCTACGCGTCAGGTATGTATGCAAATACGACAAAACACCACGCATGCTTCTCGATTACAATTAATACATTTTCTGTTTGGAATTGCCAAAGCAGATGGGCGCGTGAATGAGCACGAAGTGCAATCCATTCAGACTATTTCTAATTATTTATACATCAATAGTCATGATTTTGAGTCTATAAAAGCCATGTTTTTTGATAGTACTGATGCTGCCTATACGATATTGGAAATTACAAAATCGGCTACAGACAGTGACGTTAAAAAAGCGTACAGGAAATTGGTTAAAAAACACCACCCAGATAAACTACAGCACTTAGGTGAAGAACATATAAAGGGAGCCATGGATAAATTTAGACAGATTCAGGAAGCTTATGAAAAGATTCAAAAAGAACGTGGGTTTAAGTAAAATAGATATTAGATGTGAGGAATTAGATACGAGATGAGTGTTACTATGGTTATCAGCTCCTCATTAATCAGTAGTCACTAAAATATGAAACAAAAAAAAGTCCTTTAGAAAAATCTAAAGGACTTTTTTATACTCAATTAATTTGAGTTATCTTTTATTAGCTTCCGCTATATACTTATCTAAGGCCATGGTCATAGAAGGCGTTTCAGGTGTAGGAGCTAAAATACTACATTTTAAACCTGCATCTGCTGCTGCCTTAATGGTTGTATTTCCAAAAACAGCAATCCTTGTCCCATTCTGTTTAAACTCTGGAAAGTTCTTAAACAAAGAATCAATACCTGAAGGGCTAAAGAATACTAAAATATCATAAAACACATCGTTCAAGTCGGATAAATCACTTACGACCGTTTTAAACAAAATAGCTCTACTCCATTTTACTTTAATTTCATCCAAACATTTAGGAATTAAGTCCTTCAATTTATCAGAAGATGGCAACATAAAGTTTTCGTCTTTATGCTTTTTGATTATTTTTATTAATTCAGGAAAAGTACGCGTACCCACATAAATTTTACGTTTACGATATACAACATATTTTTGAAGGTAAAAGGCTACTGCTTCCGATTGACAAAAATATTTCATATCATCAGGAACAGAGAATCTCATTTCCTCAGCAATTCTAAAAAAATTATCCACTGCATTTCTACTTGTAAGGATAATTGCAGAAAAATCTTTCAAGTCAATTTTTTGTGCTCTAACCTCTTTTGCAGGCACTCCTTCTACATGAATAAAAGATCTAAAATCAATCTTAACTTTCTGCTTATCCATCAAATCAAAATACGGAGAATTTTCTGTTTTAGGGGAAGGTTGCGATACTAATATCGTTTTAACTTTCATAAGGCTAGATTTTTTTTCTTAAATAGTTAATCTTAAAATAATTATTAACGGTGCTATTTCGAGGGTGCAAAGGTACAAAATAAAATAAAACAACTCATTTAAAATCAAGTTTTT
>Ga0105359_10003450_pt1 | contig 12933 bp, 4 predicted proteins | sample GOMGulsemesocosm_6_FD_83659 | JGI IMG/M metagenome (GOLD analysis project Ga0105359, IMG submission 83659) | Methane-oxidizing microbial communities from mesocosms in the Gulf of Mexico - GOM8C Gulf of Mexico | ecosystem: Environmental > Aquatic > Marine > Cold seeps | place: Gulf of Mexico... | reverse complement strand
TGAGTAATCATTATTCACTTCCTCTGCAACCTCCTCAACTGAAGCCGCTAATTGTACAGATTCATCATTCGCCGGCACATGAATTGATTGTATATGCTCTTGACCATCGCTGGTGGAAAACTCGATGTCGGCATCACCAACATAATCAGGCGATGCCCAGAATGACCAACTGTCATTATCGTTGTCGATAAGGGTGCCGTCATTGCCATTATAATTGACGCTATTAACGGTTAAGTCATCAGCATCTTCAAGGGTATCGATTAATTGCGCTGCAGTGATGAGCAGGCTGCCGTCGTCATCAACAGTAAATTCATTATCTTCCTGCGCTGCGCTACCTAGTTCTTCAGTTACATCATAGAGGGAAGGTGATTCAACTTCATCTAGCGATACCACAGATACGGTGACAGAAAAACTACCATTGAAATCAGCGGGAGGAGTCATGGACATAGTGTTGAGATCCCAATTAGCAATATTGACGGCTTGGCCTTCTTCTGTGATTGTAACGCTGTTAATACCGTCGCCGACAATAAAACCAACTGGGTAACCTGTCATCATGACGCTAGTGATGACTTCTGAAGTATCAAGCTGTTCGATATTCAAACTGTAAAAACCAGAGCTATCTTCAGCAAAAACTAACGGGCCTTCAAAGTCGGTGCTAATAGCAACACCATCAGCGACAGGACGTACATAAACATTCATGTCTAATGTCGCTTCACTGTTACCATCAGTGGCTATGACTACAAGACCTGTTGTACCAGCAAAGTCATCGATTGGGGTAAATGTCCAGCTACCATCACCATTATCTTGTAAGCTGCCTTCGGCTTCTTCTCCCTCTGCTGTGATGACTTGGGAAATCGAGAGCGGGCTGTCTACATCTCCGAATAAATCGATTAAATTGTCGTTATTGAATGTGACAGAACCATCTTCAACGGTTGCTAAATGGGCGTTCCCAGTTTGGAATGGGGAATCGTCCACAGCCATAATGTTAAGGTTTAAACTGCCTTCTGTCGTTAATTCACCATCACTAATGGCATAACCTACATCGACCATACCATTAAAGTTATCAGGTACAACTACTTGATAACTGCCATCTTGATTCGTTAACAGGCTTGCGTTAGCTGGCTGACGAATACTGAGGTTTTCTAGGGTGAGGTTGCTGCTATCCACATCAGATACTTGAGCAAGTATGTACGCAGGATCTATGGTTAGGGTTTGATCCTCGACACCTGATACGTCTATGGTTGGTGCTACAGGCGCATCATTTACAGGAATAACATTCACGGATACAGTCGCAGTATCGAAACTACCATTACCGTCAGTTGCAGTATAAGTAAAACTTGCAGGGCCGTTATAATCAGCGTCAGGTGTAAATACAATATCGCCGTCTTCATTTAGAGTTACAGTTCCGTGAGTATCTTCTGTGGCTGTGACTTCACTGATAGTGAGCATATCGCCATCTGCATCGGTATCATTTTGCAGTAATTCTGCTGCTGAAATGATTAACTCACTGTCTTCAGCTACATTTATCGCTGACGTCGTTATTGCTGTATCAACGTCAATTAATGCTTCGGTTACATCACTAGGACTGGTTGCATGCTCATGACTGAGCGCCAAGTTCAGTGCGCTACTTGTTTCGCTACCGTCTGCTTGTATTGTCGTGAGCTGTAATTCTTGGTTCGCGACACGTGATACTGTCATGTTTTGTACCACATAAGTTCCGTTGCCGCCTGTGGTGCCAAGCTCAAAGTGATGTACGGGTTTTGTGGTAGTGAATGAATAACTATCTTGGTATTCGCCTGAATTACGGTAATCGCCTTGTGAGTCAATTACGTTACCAGAACTGTCATAGGCGGTAATGATGACTTCAGTAGCATGGCTGCTTGTTTCATCAAAGTATCCACCTAGACCATCGAGCTGGAAGGTGATTTGATTAACTTCTTCTCCTTCAATTGTAATTGTTAAGGTTTCATCATTGCTTAGGCCATTGCTACTTTGATTACCTATGCCAGCGCCTTTGGCTGTACCTGCTCCGTTCCAAGCTGCTAGCTCGCCACTACTGACTTGTGTCGTGATTGTGAGGTTTTCTTCTGTGTATACGGCAGTATCGCCATTGACTTCCCCCCAATCACTGGTGTTGGCTGTACCATCAAAAATAGATGTTGAGGTATCGTTATCAAAACTGCCGACTTTAATGTCGCGAGTAGCAGACTGCACCATGCTTTCATCAGGCATGAATTGCAATTCAGTATCAGCATCATATTCTTGACCTGCGACCATATCGGACCATTCACCAGCGTCATCACGGTATTGTAGACTGCCGTATTCAGGTTCGGCATCCATGCGAATCATTGCTGGTTGCCCTGAAATAGTATCATCATCGTTAGCGATGACAGGATCGTTTACAACGGCAACATCAATATTAATGTTAGCAGTTGTCGTTGTAGTTCCATCGGAAACAGAATAATTTAAATCGATATTGCCGTTGAAATTTTCGTTTGGCGCAAAGGTATGTGTACCGTCGCCATTATCAGTTAATTCCCCATCGGTGCCGCTGTAGCTGACGCCGGCAACCGAGAGTATGTCAGCGCTATCGACATCTGAACTACCGAGTAATAATTGGCTGTCAGTAATGGTGATAGAGCCATCTTCATTGATGTTGTAACTATGGTCAACAAGTACAGTGTCATCATTAACGGCCGTGACAGATACGTTTAATAGAGCAGGGCTTGTTGCGCCTAATTCGTCGACGATATCGTAACTGATGGCGAAATCACCATTGAAGTTTTCATTGGGTTCTATGGTATAGGTACCGTCTCCATTATCAATGACTTCACCATTTAACATACTGATATTATCAATATTCAGGTTGATATCTTCTTCGGCTACTGTGTTATTTTCAGCAGTTGCATTTTCGTCATCAAGTTCAAGGCCTGAGACCATATCTATGATATTGATACCGTCAGGGTCTGCGGCCACCTCTTCACTGCTTGGAAGAGTGAAATGTTTTTCCGCGGCAGATTGTGTTGGTACGATAACACCATCAACAATATCAAATACATGCCAGTACTCACCATCCATATCTGATGGAATATCTGGAGTGAAGCTTTGTACTAGTGTATCGCCGACATAAACTTGAACTGATGCCTCATTAACGCCCTCTACCTGCCAGCTGTTGCTGGTATAGTTATGTACGGCGTAATGTATATCTGCGTCAGCAAAATTGGGTATAGTCAGTGTTTCAGGGCCATTACCGTTTACGTCATCGACATCGAGACTAACAGTATCACCACTTAAATTATGTGTTTTATCTCCAAAATAAATCTCGTCAAGTTCATTACCTGTTTCAGGTTCGAATAGCCATAAATGATTATCTAAATCTCTTGGGCTGTCACCCCAGGTCAACACAATACGCATTTCATCAGCGTCGAGCACATCTGATAATGCTATCGTGCCATTATTAATACTATTCCCAGCACTGATGCTGCAAGAGCTAGTAATACTGCCTTCCTGTTCAACGGTGACACTACCATCGCCAACTATTCCCCCTGTGATAGTGTAGTGACCGTTCGTATCGGTTGTGGTCGTGGTCGTGTGTCCAGCATCGTCTGAGAGTGTCACGATCGCACCTTCGATGTACCTCCCTGTCGCGGCATCGACCACAGTACCTGTTGCTGATGTATCTACGGGGGGCTCACCGATATAGGCGGTCATAGAATGACCTTCAATGTCAGAAGCAAATTGTAATAGCTCAGCTTGGGTCACTGTATATGACCCGTCTTCAGTAATGGTGACCGTAACATCGGCAGAAATAATAGGTGCATCATTGACAGGGTCAACCGTCAAGCCCAAGTTTGAGGCAACGAGTGATAATCCATCTGAAATATCATAAGCGACATCAATATGACCGTTGAAGTCTTGGTCTGATGTAATTGAATAGCTCCCATCGCCATGATCGACAATCGTTGCATTTTCTGCAGATAGGTTGGATGCAGTTAGCATATCCCCATCTACATCAGCGGCATTAGCTAACAGTTGTGCCTGGGTAATGGTGATGCTTGTATCTTCATCTGTTGTGGCGGCTGTATCAGCCGAACTTGTTGGTAAGTCATTAACAGGGTTAACGGTTAAGGCTATACCTGCAGAGATTGTCGCTGCGCCATCGAATACATCAAAGGCTAGCTCAATATTACCGTTGTAATCGGTATCAGGGATAACGGTAAAGGTACCATCGCTGTGATCACGCACGGTGACATTATCACCTGCACTGACGTTGCTTGCGGTTAAATCATCGCCATCCACATCACTGGCTTGAGATAACAACTGCTCTTGGGTGAAGGTGATGGATTGATCTTCATTTATCGTATACGCGAGGTCTGCAGATACTGGAGGGTCATTGACCGCGATCACTTCAATACCTGCAGTTGTCGTAGCCGTCGCACCGTCGTTATCAATAACGACTACGTCTAAATTAACAATGCCATTGAAGTTTTCATTTGGTGCAAACGATATAGAGCCATCTTGGTGTTGTGTCATGATACCGTCAGAACCAGCGTAGCTTACGCTATCAAGACTGATATTCCCATCGACGTCCGAGGAGTTCGCGATTAACTGCGCCGGAGAGATGGTTATTACGCCATCTTCATTGATATTATAAGCTGTAGCTCCTGCAACGGGTGCATCGTTAATATCATTGACGGTGATCGACATCGAGGCAACCGTCGAATCTGTACCGTCGCTGACGGTAAAGCTTAGATCGTTAGAAGCTATTTCACCGTTGAAATTCTCATTTGGACTAAATGTGTAGGTGCCATTACCATTGTCTGCCATTACCCCGTCGGTTCCGGTGTAATTTACATTAACAATCGATAACGTATCGCCGTCTATATCTGATGCTCCATTTAATAACTGTGCATCGGTAATAATTAATGTGTTGTCTTCGTTGATACTAAATGTCTGATTGATCGCCGATGGACCGTCGTTAACCGCGGTGATATCCACATCAAAACTGAACTCATCTTCAGTTGAGTCACTATTTTCTAGTTGGTCTGATGTCGTTGGGCCTGCGACGTTGACATCAAAAGAATGCTCGTCTGTTACTTGATCACTGCTATTTTGTTGTCTTGTACTGCTAGAAGCTGCGCCGCTTGACGCTGAACCTTGTGGGCTTGCTGATGGATTTGACTGTTGCGCATTACTGGCATCATCCGTAAGTGGACCTCCGCCTACTTGCTGTATTTCATTGTTTTGGTCAGCGTTCGGTTCACTTTCAATATCTTGATTATTGGTATTGCTGTCAACGAAAGGTGCTTGTGCAGAACCTACTTGTGTATTTTCATCGTCCGCAGCTTGGCTACGTTGGCTTCGAACAGGAGAACTTGCTGAGCCGCCAAGGTTTTCTTCTACTGTATCCTCGGCTGACTGCTCATTATCTACAGCTTGTGGTGGCAAAGTCTCCGAGCCGGTTGCAACTGTGTTGGCGATGGTCGCTTGTTGATTTTGGTTCGCGTTGCCTTCAGAAGGTCTTACTGAGGTTTCATCAGTATTAATTTGTTCAACTGCGTCATTTAAGACATTGTTATTGTTATCAATAGACATTAGCATTCCCTTCTTTGTCATATTTTTATTAACGAACGTACTGTATTAACTTAGCTCACATATCACTAACATTGAGTGATAAAGTAATAAAAAGTAGACCAATACGACAAAATTATGATTTATTTTAGAATAATGTGGTTTGATTACATATATTTAGAGTCAGTTTTACTAAATCTGTAGTAACCGAGTGATTGCTATATTGCAGTTGTGTTTAGTTTGCCTAAGTGGCTAAATAAGTAAGGGCAATCAATAATATGTCGCATTTAGATAAAATCATAGAAAGCTCAATTAATCATTGCCATACGAATGGTGAGCAAGGTGGTCGTGCGGAAATAGAAAAGGTTACTAAACATAAAATCTTTCTCTTGGTATTTGTTCTTGCCATGGTCGTGATGGCGTGGGCTTCAATTGCGCAACTGGACATTACAGTGTCGACTAGAGGCGAAATATTATTGGCTACTGATGTTGAAAAAGTTCAGCATTTAGAAGGTGGTATATTAAACGAACTTTATATTTCACCTGGCGACTTGGTTTATAAAGGGCAAAAGATTGCTGCGTTATCGTCGCAAGATAGAATCTCGGAGTTAAATACGACGTTACTTGAAATTGTTGATTTAGAGCTGACCTTACTTAAAAATAAAGCGCTTATAAATAATAAAAAACCCTCGTTTGTCGGCTTTTCAGGTTACCCGGAGCTTGTTCAGCATCATCAACAAGCGTGGTTAGAAGAAGTACAAAAAAATACTTCTAATGATCAACTTGTTAAGCATGATATCAAGCATAAAAATAGCTTGATAGGCTCTATGACTCAGCGCATTAAATCTTCCAATAAGCAACTTGCCCTAGTATCTGAACAGCTGACAGTGAAACAGAAGCTCTATAACGAAGAGATGGCTTCTTATGTTGATGTGCTGAATATGAAAGTACAGCGTATGAATATGGTAAGAGAAATAGAAAACTTAGATGAAGCAACCCTCAATGAAAGTTATGAATTAATACGTTTAGAAAAGTCGTTAATTGATAATAGGCAGTCTCGAAACAGTGAATATCAAAGGTTGAACACGGATGTAAATAAACGCCTACGCGTTAAACAAACTCAGTTACCGACTATTCGTGACAAAGTTGAACGCTTGTTGGTCTACTCTCCGGTTGATGGCACTGTTGATAAAGTTCATTACAACTACATCTCAGCTGTTATCGCACCTGGCGATAGTATTGCCGATATCACGCCGTTAAATAACACTCTACACGGGGAAATAAAAATCCCACGTAAAGATGTCGGGTTTATTGAGAAGGGTCAAGCTGTCAAATTAAAATTTGATTCGTATAATTTTTCGAAATACGGAGTAGTTGAGGGGGTTATTTCTTCAATATCACGAAGTTCTTATGAAGATGAAGATGCCCAATATTATGTCGCTAAAGTCATCATGGATAACGCTTATCTCGATAAAGGCGGAAAAAAATATTATCTCACGCCTTATATGGAGTTCACGGCTGATATCAAGACGGGCTCAAGAAAAGTGATCGACTATGCACTTAAACCCGTTATAACAGCATTAGATGAATCTTTTGATGAGAGGTAACATGGCTAATATTAATTTTACTATCACGCGTATACGCGTTCTTTTCATCGCAGCCATGCTAGTACTGGTTACCCAGTTTATTTATATCTATGGCGATAAACTCATTGCAAATCGCGGTCAAGCGCATGGTGAAGTGTTCTTGGTCACAGCATCACAGAATGTGATAAGTCATATTTCTCAACTAAATACAGCGTTAGCTATGTGCAGCAATGATGGATTCAGTTGTAATAATGTTCAGCTGAGTTTATTTGCAGAACAGCTCGTAGCTGCGCTACAAGCTTTTCGCGCTGAAGTTTCTAATGAAAAGCAGCTTACCAGCACAACAGGTTTGTTAGGATTTGATTTAATTGAATTGTATATAAATAAATACAATGAAAATCAAGATTTTATAGAGCTGGGCAGACAGCTGGATTCTGCTTTAATTACAAGCTCTTCGGCATTAAATAGCATCGTTTCAAATTATCAGCAGCAAGATTTGGCGAATGCGGATATGCAGTTATATCTCGGCATGCTATTTAATTCACTGTTGTTAGCATTATTGATAGGTCATCACCTTTATAGTCGAAAAACCATGGTTGCGGCGATTAAATCTAGAATGCGAACAGAGAGTACGTTTAGGAACATCTCTAATGATATAAAAAATATTGATCATAGCGAAATTCAGCAACGCATTAGTAATATCAATACCAGCGATATAGAGAAGAATATTTATGCAAAACTGTTGTTTAGCTTTGAAGAGCAAGAGAGTCAGAAATCAAAAACTGACCTTTATCAGCGATTATATAATTTATTAGGTTATGAAGTCAGGGGCATCACCAATACCATTCAAGGTTGTGTCAAATTGTTAGTTAAAGACAGTGATGAAGATGGCGCATTACTGGCTAAAGAAGTTATCACAGCAACGAATACATTAGAAAATCTAGCTGATAATTTTAACCGTTTATCGGCTATTGAAGTTGATCATGGTGAAGCTTTGATTGATTTTTATGGCTTACTTGGTGAGTTATTTGTACTCATTGGCAGCAAGTCTAAACAGTCATCACAGTCGATAGAGTGTTATGTACAAAATACCCTACCAACTAAATTTCATGGCAACCAGTCAAGTTTATTTTGGCTATTACTTATGCAGCTTTCGAACTCATTATCGGGCTCAAAATACAGTAAAAACCTGTTAATCATTAACTGTTGTAGCGCTGAGCGTGTCGATAAATTACGTATTGAATTTGAGCTTTACCAATATAATTATAACTTTGATTCTATGCAGTCAATTCAAAGTTTAGATTGGCAGCAAAGCAAGCAACAGAATATTGCGCATAGAGAGTTATCTCGAAATTTACTTAGCGGAGTTAGCTGTTATCAGGCTAACCAACACAGTATTGAAAATGTTGATAGATTGGCCGTATCGTTTGATATAAATGCCGCTGAGTATCAAAAAAATAATGATTTGTTAGCCAATAAAAAAGTTATCATTTGTGGTGATTCAGAAATGCAAATTGACGTTATTGAAAAAACCCTCACTGCGCAAGGTGCTGAGGTGATTATCGCGCCGTCAGCATCGAGTATTCTGAAGTTTATCCACCTGTTAAGCGAGAATGATGCGGTATTTTTAACGGACTCGATTTCAGGGGTAAATCTGAATTCATTTTGTAAAACGTTAAAGTCTCGTCTAGAAAGTAAGCGTATAAAACTGTTTATTTCGATGACAGGCAGTGCGGTACTTGATGGTATTTATAACCATGTGGATCATGTTTTTTATCAACCTTTCATTCCGACTGAGTTCATCAGCAATATTATTGCCACCTTTAATCAAGATAGTGATAATAATACCGAGAAAAATAGTAAATTCTTAATCGTTGAAGATGACAAGATCCAACAATTCATTCTGAAAAAAATCTTAAATAATTTTGGTTTTGAATGTGAAACTGTTGATGATGGTAAAAAAGCCCTTAGTTGCGTTGGCGAGCAGCAATATGACATTATTTTCATGGACTGTATTATGCCAGAAATGGGAGGCATGGAAGCCACTCAACTGATACGACAATATGAATCAGCACAGCAACAAGCACATTGTACAATTATTGGTGCAACCGGATTAACGAGCAAATCTGAGCATAAACAGTGTATTGATTCTGGTATGGATTACGTGATCAGTAAGCCTTACAAAAATGACGAGATCTATTCAGTGATCAAGAAGTACATGGCGATAAGGAAAGTCGGCTAATGAAAGCAGTTTATCTATTAATGTCGGCGTTAGCTGGGACGGCTACTGGAATACAAGCCGCTGGAAGTGAGCTATCAACCTTGATTGAGTACACCATCGCGCATAACTATAATATTAGAAATGCAGAGTTTGAGTTGCAATCATCAAGCTGGGTTCGGAAAACAAGTATGTCTGCGTTCTTCCCCAGTATAGAAGCAGGTCTTAATACTCGATGGAATGAGAAAGAGGTTAAAGCCAGAATAGGCGAGTCGACAGATGATAATTATAATAGCCATGGTTATAGTGTATCTGTAAAGCAAACCATTTTGAATTTCGGTGAAATTCATGCTTATAACATAAGTGATACCGATTACCGTATTGAAGAGTTACGTCATCATAAAGTGGTGAATGATACAATAGTTGATGTGGTTGAAAATTATTTTTCTTTCCTTAAATTCCATGCTCAGAAAAAAGCAACTCAAGCAGAATTAACGTCCTCTCAAGTGCGGCTAAAGCAAATTAAGCGGAACAATGAATTAGGCAACCTGCCAAAAACAGACGTCTATGAGGCTCAATCACAACAAGAATCTAATGCGCGTCAGTTAGCCAGTATTCAACGAAATATTAATATTGGTTTAATCAAGCTACGTTCAATATCGCAAAGCAGTGTACTTCCAGCTTACGATTTAGATTTGACCAACCAGTTTTCCGATATTAATGAGAGCGAAAAAGCCGACTTACAAGCTCGTTTATTAGATAGTAATTACGATATTGTTATTGCTAAGAACAATTTTGAACGAAGTAAAGATTCACTAAGGCAATCACGTTCAAATTTTTATCCTACTCTATCTGCTTCTGCTAATTATGAGTTTACTGATAGCAATGTAATCGGTGGTAGTGATACGGATGAAATGATTTATAGCTTAAACCTTAGCATTCCTATTACCAATGGTGGGGCTAACTATTTTTCCTATCAGAAAAGTAAAAATGAATTGGCGCAGTTAAGTACACGTTATGAGCAATCGATAAATGATTCACAGCTAAGTTTTGAAGAGTTGGTCTTTGAAATCAATAATAATGTGGAGTCGTTAAGGTTATTAACATCGGTCGTGAAAGCGAATTATTCGGTTTATAAAGGAATGCAGAGCGCATATAAAATTGGTTCAAAAACCCTTACTGATCTACTCAGTTCTGAGTCTGATTTGTTTGATAGCATCCGAGATTATTATACTAACCAGTATGATTATGTAATCAATATCACTAAATTAAATGCTTTGTTCGGCCCCTTGAATTTAGAGCACTTAGCCCTTGTTTCCGACAATATGGTGCCACTTCAACGTAAGTTTGATATTGGTGTTCTAGATAAATTAACCAGCGAAGAGTATGGGCTATGAATAAATTAAACTATTTACCCAAGCTAAGTTTTTATGACTCTTGTTTTTTACTTTTTTCGAGTATTACCACGACGGTTTTAGGTTTTGTATTACCTTTCTCTATCTTGATTATTTTTGATCGTATCTTGCCAAATAATTCCACTTCATCTTTGTATTTTATCTTTGCGATTGTTTTGACAGCTATTTTTTTAGATTATAAAGTTAAAAACATCGAAGAAAAAATTGTATCAAAGATAGCGAACAAATTTGAAAAGACTATTACTAACCAGCTTTTCAATGCAATTTGCCATGCGAATTTAAGTAAATTAAACAGTCTTCAAACGGGAGAATACTTAGAGCGATTACGCACAATACCTAATCTTAAATCATTTTTCAGTGGTGCGTTGATTACTGCTGCAATTAACATGATCACCTGTGTTGTTACATTTTTAGTTATTATGATTATCGACTTAGGTGCTGGCTTGACCTTGTTTGCCGCATCTTTATTTCTATTCACTGTGGCTCGATTTTTAGCCGTAAAAAAAGTTAACCTTTTGGAGAAGAAGTCTGATATCGAAGGGTTAACTAATTCCAAAGTTATCGAAATAGTCTCTTATCCCATGGATATAAAAAGTCGCGCCATGGAATATAGAGTCGAGAACGTCATGGATTCCATGGTCAAGCAGCGTGAACAACATAATACCGAATTTGAAAAACAAGAATCGCGTTATAACCTACTACTCAATTTCATCCAGCAAATCACGATTATATTAGTTGTTATTAGTTGTGCTACCAGTGTTATCAATTTAAATATGAGCCAAGGTGTTATGGCGGCTATCATTTTACTTACTAACCGTTATTTTGCTCCTTATCAGCAAGCCATGCGAACAGTGAGCGAGTGGCAAGTGAATAAAAGCTATGTTGACCGCCTGAATGACATGCTTGCGTTGGAAATTCAAAGTATGGGCAATGGCGCTGAGCCGACGAAAGTAAAATCTGCGGTTAGCAACCCGGTGCAGCTTATTTCCATTACATACTCTGGCAACCAACATTATCAGTTTGACAGTAGAAAAATTAACTTGCTATCAGGCGCCTCTGGCAGCGGTAAAAGTACCGTACTAAATTCATTGGTATATGAGCAGGTTAACCAAAACTATCGAATTACTATAAATGATCAAGCTGTGTCTGATTATTATGTTTCTGAGCATATGAATGACATTGTTAAAATAGATAAAAATAGTCATTTTATTGAAGGCACAATAATAGATAACATCACTTGTTTTCGTCCTCAATATCACAAAGCAGCGTATACCCTGTGCGAGGCGCTCGCTGTTAAAGGTGAAATTGATGAATTGAAACAGGGCTTTTTCACAGACATCAATAACCTGAATTCCCAGCCATTTTCTCGTCAGGTGCATTTTGCTTTGCTTATTGTCCGTGCCTTGTTGAGTAATAAGCATATTATATTAATTGATGACATTGACCTTGTTTTTGATGCAACATTCGGCATTAATTTATTGGCTTGTTTACGGCCGCGAACTCAGGCTTACACTTTTGTGATCGCCAGTAACAAGATCAGCCAAACAGATATGATGATTAATAGACTAAAAATAAATGAGGTAAGCTAGCATGGATACGCTAATTGCATTTGATGAGATCCAAGAGCGCTTAGATCAGTTTAAATATGGTCCTTTATCGCAGCGATACGCCCAAAATCCTTTATTATTAGGACTTGCTTATACGTTAGTATCGCTTGAATGGGAGGGGACGCCTGGTATTCTATCTGATACTTTTATTTTTCAGGCGGATCATCAGTCTAGTTTTGCGAAAACGTTAACGCGTTTGGGTTATCAATGCGAGCAGCACTCCGTAAAAAGCACAGAGCAACTCGCTGATATCGATTGCCCAAGCTTTATTCGTTTACAGGGGCAAGATTACATTTTATTGGATTATCGCGATGATACTTTATTTTTATATGATTATGAAAATGATGTGCTTGTTCAGCACCAAAAATCTGGTAAGTTAGCGGCTGAAATTTGTAGTATTTCCCGCTATTCTCGATTGTTTCGTGAACCATTACCAGAATCACAAGATAAACGTAATTGGATAAAGCATACCTTTTATCATTATTTTAGTGAGCTCAAAAACCTTGCCTTACTGAGTTTTATAATCAGTTTATTAG
>Ga0105359_10003445_pt1 | contig 12945 bp, 9 predicted proteins | sample GOMGulsemesocosm_6_FD_83659 | JGI IMG/M metagenome (GOLD analysis project Ga0105359, IMG submission 83659) | Methane-oxidizing microbial communities from mesocosms in the Gulf of Mexico - GOM8C Gulf of Mexico | ecosystem: Environmental > Aquatic > Marine > Cold seeps | place: Gulf of Mexico... | reverse complement strand
GTTACTGTTCGGGATTGATACGGAACTAATGATTGGGCCTGCATTATCATTAACCGTTATTGAGAACGCTTCTTGATATGTCGCAGAACCATCATAGGTTTGTAAGCAAACTGAATAACTACCAGATGTGAGGGAGGTACTAGTCTCAAATGTAACCCCATCAGCATTAATTTGAAAACTGTCGTTATTTGCACCATTACTCGTTGTACACATCGTCCCAGTTGTTTTCAGGGTATAACTAAAACTAGAATTATCAACATCTATTGATGAAATAACGCCGACATCTCCCCCTGCACCGGTAGCGTTTTGGTTAATGCTAATTGACGTTAACGCTATATCAGTTGGCGCATCATTGATCGCACTGATATCTACGTTACTGGTTCCTAGAGCTATGTCTGCACCGCCACCAGAACCTATATTTCCACCATCGTTTATTTTGACCGAGATATTCGCCGCAGCAGTACCATTGGTATTATTTGAACCTTGATACTTAATTTGGCTGGCGATATTGATAAAAATATCTAATTCACTCACTGTGCCGGTTAACGTCAAGATATTCGTACCTGTACCACCAACAACAACGTTACCGTCAGTTGCCGAAGTTAAGCTGCCAGCTGTTGCCGTAAGAGTCATCACTAGATCATTCATTGACGAATCAACATCCACCAGCGTCATACCCGATAGGTCAACATTACCTGCTACATCTTCAGTTACCGTTACTGCCGCGGGGAATGTTCCACCATTGCTAGGGTCGTCATTAACCGCTGTAACATCTACATTAAAAGTGCCTAAAGCAATATCACCGCTGCCGTCTTGATCATTAATTTTAACGGTAATCGTTTGAGCATCTCCACCATTTTCATTTAAGATGCTGGTATATTTAATATTGCTCGCCGTGTTTAAGAAAGTATCAATTTCACTCACGGTTCCCGTAAGCGTTAATGTACCTGTACCTGTACCACCAATAACTACACCACCAGCATCACTTGCTGCCATAGTGCCACCTGTTGCGGTTAGCGTTAGAGGCATATCGCCAGCAGAATCAGCATCGGCGAGTGTTAAACCTGATAAATCTAGATTACTCGCGGTGTCTTCTATAACGGTTATATCTATTGGGAAGGTGCCGGTTTCGGTTGGGGCGGTGTTGGAACTAGGAGCTATTTTATTATCAACAGTAAAGTCTATTAATCTAAAATGATAGGCTGAAGCACTCGCATTTGCCCCAACTCCACAATCAAGATTTAACTTAACCTTAGTTAAATTTAAAGAATTTATTGCTGAAACATCAAAAGCCTTTCCCGAAATAGTATCATCTCCAATTAAAGTTACTGCTGTTATGTTTGTAGAACCTCCACTATGATATGCCGTAATGCCCAATGAGCAACTTATGGAAGTATTAGTGTAGGTAGTGCGATTAAGAGCTTTAAGTTGAAAAGTATCTACATTTGTACCATCTGCACTTATTGTAATTGAACCTGTAGTGCTACCACTATAAACCACACCAATTGAAGTGCTATAAGCTTCAAGATCCCTACTACCTGTAATAACAAAGTCATTGTCAGTTGATGATAGGCTTGCTGCATAATAACAATTAGAAGTACAAAAGCTTGAGCCTGTATATACTTCTTGAGCTAGTACATTTGAGAAATCCTGAAGTGCATTTTCACTAAATGGAATGATGCTATTAATATCTCCCTTATGAAGCTCTAGGCTCCAATCAGTATTTAATTGACTATTTCCAGTATAATTATTAGATGCCGCAACATCAATATGAGACTCATTAGCAATTAATTCTAATAAATCCTCCCCCCGCTCTGTTTTGGCCAAATTACAACCATAAAGCAATAAGTCAGCCCCCTCTTTCAACGCATTATTCAGGCTAGAAAATGTGTCTACCCTTTCTTTTAACAATTGCTCAGTAACTTGGGTATTCCCTAAAAAAATAACCCCGTCATCAGCATGAGAAACAAGGTGTAATGCATCAAGGTTTTGGTATTGAGACAGTATTTGATTGAGCTGGACTAGACCGTCTTGGCCTGATGAAATTTCTTTTACTTCAGTACCGGGCTTAAGGCCTTTGTAGAATAAATGTTTGTCCGGTACAGCTTGATCAATGATCACCAATTCAGTAATAGGATTATTTTTTCTTATTTGTAATACTAGATTATCTGTAGAGGTATTGGTCACTGAAGGAGTATCATTACCTTCTTGAATATAAAGCGTTAATTCATCTTTTGACGTTATCGCTTGCATTAAAGGCTGTGGTTTAGCGAGTAATGTAAGAGGATTTTCAGCTCGTTTATATGTATAGTTATCCGCCGTACTTTTACCTCGATGGCCAATATATCCATAAGCACCCGCAGTCTGCATAGCGCCTGCCTGTAAACTGAAAGGCAAAATTGCAGCTGCCATTGCATTGAGGGTGTGGTTTTTCATTGTATCGTCGTCCCTGAGATATTCATGCCGTACATGGCAATTATTAACTATGAGTGCTAATAACTATAGCTACTATTAACCATAAAATGTTACAAGCTATAAATTATTGTTATTTTTTGCTGCGATAATGTTCGCGGAGGTACCCGTGGTATCTTGCCAAAAGGCCATTTCGCTATATTTTTGAAATAAGTCTGGCGGTAATATGCTGCGCCTTGGTTTAAATTCGACTTTTTTCTTTACGGTATGTAACCCCTTCACGCCTATGTTCTGATCAAATTCATTTTCATCGTAGGCTATATTATCAAAATCGTGTTGATATTCTGTTTCACCTAAAAATTGATAGACCAATTGAATTGCACGCTGTGGATGCTGTGTAAGTAAGTCATAGTCTATTAACAATAAACGGTCTGAATATTCACCGTAGTAGGCCTCTTTTAATGCGGTCCATGCACTACCTACAGTACCTACGGCATTTATTTGTGCTTCGCAACGGGAGTATACAGTTTGACGGGATTGAGGAGAATACATCCGGCTGTAGTCAAAAGGATTCTTACGGTAGATAACCTCGAAACTGTCCATGATCCAAGCGGGATTTCGAACACAACAGATCATTTTAAAGTCGTCATATAATTCAACTAACTGGTGTAGTCTAGCTGTCCAAATACGGTTAGTATCAAAAATTACGGAAGGCGCTAACGAGTTATTGCTTTCCTCGGCATAATAGGCTTCAAACAATGATCGGCAAATGCGCTTACGTTTTTCTTGATCAAAAAAAGAAGAAAATTCACCGCCAGCCCCCATTTGCTCTAAGGCACCATTCATCATCGGCGCTATAGGGCTGGACATAGCTGCATGAAATAGAGGGTTTTGCCTTAATATTCCTGCCAATAACGTAGATCCTGAACGAGGAAGTCCTGAAATAAAATTAAATTTTTGCATAAACACCTATTTTAATACAACTGATAACAATGATTACACTTATCAATAATTGAACACGCTTTAGCTAAATGAGTCGATAAGACTCAAGCCAAGCTAACTGTTAATTACGAGATGGAAATATCCCCTGAAGACAGATTTCGTAATTAATGCCTAAGAATGGCTGATAAATAGAAAATGCTTGGTTTCCTCCTGTATTTTGGTTGGTAACACTACCACCAGTGATACCACCTGTATTCCCCGTAACGGTTGCCGTTGCAGTTGCTGTTGCCGTACTATCAGTTTGCACATGCATAGTGCCAGGATTCGCTCCCAAACCATCAGCAGCACTACGGTAAATTTTTTCAGGTTGATCTGCACCTGCAGGGCCAGGGATAGGCGTTGCCAAAAAGCAATCAGATGATGCTGTTGTAGTTTGCCCATCTTCTGTGGATACTTCAACTTTAGCTGCCACATCTACTTCTACATTTACCTCTACATTGACTGCTAATGGCACTTCCTCACTACCGCCAGTGCCTTTAAATGCAGCAATATGGGTATGAGAGGGTAGATTGGTATTATCTAAAATCATAGTTTCCCTTCCAGCCATCCGCCCTAATATTATAGGCGTAAGTCCTGGTCCTGCTCCCGCACCTATAGCCACCCGACCTCGCAACTCCGGTAGCTTATAAGTTACTCTACCATCGCCACCATAAGTAGTACCAAGTAATGCAAAAAGTGCCTGATTGTCTGCAATAGACATTATCTGCCCAGAACAAAACGCATAACTTCTCATCGCAAAATTGTAACCTACGAGTGTTATACTCCCTATATATGCTTCCATAATTTTATCCTTTTTATTTAGACTTTTCTGGCGTTTTAAATTGCACCCCAGCATCAACTTTAAAGCGGTTAGCAAAGGCTAATCCACTGTATACACCTTCTGGTATCGCAATAACATCTAGCCTTAACGCGCTATCACTTGTTGCGACAATTAATCCTTCGGGTTCACCTATATGCACTACAGTGCCAGCTGGCACTCCAAAAGTAGGATGTTCAATCACCGTTGCTTGTAATACTCCGACATAAGCGTTGTTCCATATTAGCGTAATACCATTAAGTATTGAGTTTCCTGCCCTCGCCGCATTTGAAATATCATTGCTAGTCATTATTTGCCAGTCTATGAATAAATCTTGTTGCTGGGGTAAAGGCGCTTGGGAGCTTTCACCTTGTTGCACTATGGCAGGTAATGTCTCTTCTGAGGAAAACAAGTTAATCAATTTTGCCACTAACCCAACAGATTGTTGTGCGACTGTTGCATATAAACTTTGCAAGGTATCTAGCGGAGAGATCACCAAAGGTTGTTGCAAAATAATATCGCCACCGTCTATTGATTCATCCATTTTGATGATACTTAATTGACTTGATGTTTCACCATTGCGGATCTGCCAATACAAAGGCATTGCCCCTTTATATTTGGGCAATGCTGAAGCGTGTAAATTAAATATGCCATGTTTAGGCTGAGTTAATATGTTCTTGGGCAATATATGTGAAAAAGTAAAAACTAAAGCTATATCCACTTGCCAGTGTTGCATTTGTAGCACGGTAATTTCTGGTGCTTTGGGTTGATAGCGTACATATGGAACTTGGGCTTGTATCAACTGCTGTTCTAATTGATGGGAATCTTGATCTATACGTTCAATTAGCACCACACCAGCCAGTTGCTTTTGCTGTACTAGTTGATTAATCACCGGAATAACAACCGTACTCGCAGCAAATATCACTACTTTTTTTAATACGTTCTCAGATTCACTCATGAGGACCTCCCCATGTAGGAAAAAATCCTGGTAAACCATTTAAGCGATAATAAAATTTTAATTGGTCGCCACTTTTTATTAATAGATCACCAGAGCGTGTTTCTATTGGCTCGAAATTAATACAAATATTCATATCAGGCAATGGATGAGTAATACCTGAATCATATTCACCGATATATTCTTCACCATAGGTATTGATACGAGTACAGATCAATAGTATTTGTTGATCTGCATTTTTTTCTATCTGGGGAATATCAAGGGTATTACATTCAATTAAAGCGGTATCCGCATCAAGCTTTATTTCTGTTAAGCTTCGTAAACGAGCTAAATTAAGCCGTAAAATCTCGCCTAATTCAATGCGCTTATCTATATACTCTTGCAACATGTGTTGCTCTTCTAATATTTTTCCGCTCGCTTTCCATTGTTCATTAAATTCTGCTTGTCCAATGGCTAATACAGCTCTGATCGAAACTTCTTCAGGTATAAGTACGCCACCTTCTTCCATAGCCTTGGCAAAATAGCGCGCAATAGAGAAGTGTCCTTCGCGACTAAATCCGTGTTGCATGGCTTCTAATACCACCATGTGAATAGGAGATTCTGATGTAAACCCGGTGGCATCTTGGCAATAAATACCATTGATATATTGAGTAATATCCAGTTCTTGAATAAGGTATTCTAAACTTATAGTGGCACCTTGTTGCATATCAATTAAACTGACACATAACTCACTTTCATCGTATATATCTTGTTGTTGGTAATAAGAAATTAATGGTAGTAACAGCGGAGCAAAAGGACCACACGCAGGATAAACGATATGCAGTTTTCCTTCGAATCTCCCCCTTAAATCTTTAATGGCTCGATCTATAGCTCTTATGTAAGCATGTACACGTAACACGTCTTTTTGGGTAGTGATACAATCGGCGGGAGACATGACTAGCCCACAACTAGAAATATATTGACGGGTTCTTAGTGCAGGAGGAATATCTGCTTGCTCAAAAATAACTTTTTGATAATCAAACAGTGTATTTAGTTTAAGCTGTAAGCTTTCCCTATTTAATGAAGCTGAATTTAAAATTTCATCAACTACGTTATAAACAGCACTATGAATATTTTTCGGTATTGTTTGTAGTGTCGCTTTTTTATTGAGCTGAAGAGTTTGATCTAAACCAACAGGGAGAATCGCATCGAGTTGCTGTCGAAGTAAATCATTTAACGCGCCCACTGAAAGTGGTTCTAATACTTGGGGTTTTGAAAAGGTATCATCCTGTGTTACCGCTTTATTCATCTAAAAGGCTCCGCCTAATTTGATTGTTATAACTAAAATTTAAATCACTTTAAATAAAAATATTTACTTAATTTTGAGATTAAAATGACTCTAATTTATTTTTGGCACCGTACATTATAAATTGAGATAGATCATAATTAACCACCGTTAACAATAGCAACAACCAACAGACACTAGCCGTTAACAACCAGAAAACCAACACCTGGTTAACAACTATTTGACATGGGTCGATAAATTAATCAACAAAGTGATAGGTGATTGATAAATAACATCAAGCAGGAAAAACGGTATAACAAAGCGTATACCTTACTTTATCAGCAATAGGTGCTAAACATTTATGTGCTAACTGTATTGGATCGAATAACAACCCATCACCCGCATTTAAGTTATAAGCTACAGGAGCTGCAGGTAAACATAAGCCCAATAACGCTTCGGTTAATGCTAATTTTCTACGTTTTCCTTCTAGTGGTAAATGTCCATGTTCACGCAATTTATCTGTTCTTGGTTTATCCATTAATAATGTATTACCGCCATGTTCGGTAACTGAATTAAGATAAACAAAGAGCTTTAAGGTATTTCTAACCCCGCCATCACAATGCCAGCGCGTACTATCATTATGGTTATTTGCTGATGAATCCACCGAATCAAACGTCGACCAATGAACGATATAATTACCATTGAAATGATTTTTTAACGAAGCATCTAGGTCATTAACAAATAATATTTTCTGACATTCATCTAGTACTTCGTCTTCGAGCTGAAGTCTATTTATTTGTTCTGAATTTTCATATTGATCGATCCATTCTTTGCATTGCTGTGTTGAAATCAATTCAGGCATATCAGTCATTAAATTTCGGCTTAAACATTCAAACTGATGCTGTAGTCTTTGTTGTTTCATCTCCATTCTCAAATTTCTCTTATGACGCATTTTATTAAGTTAAGTTTTTCTCAACTGGATACATAGTAATATATTGCACAATACGAGGATATTTCGCTGTATTAGGACTATTGCCATGGGGTAACGTGTGATGCCAAATAATAAAATCTCCAGCTTCAGCTGCAATAGGTTTAGCCCCTAAAGTATGAAGGTCTTGCTGTTGAGGATCAGCTCCTGCTGGTAACTCTGCCAACCATGCTGCTAAGCGGTGGTGGAATCCTGGTACACAAGTGAATGCACCTTGGTTCTTTGCCGTATCGGTTAAATATAAAAGCCCTTGCAAACCAAATTCAATGGGTTTATTAAAATCGAGGTCCCAATGTAGTCCAAAGCCCTGATACAAACTATTTTCTGTTTCAGGTGGATTAAAGCCCGTACGATCTGTACTGGTGATTAAACGATCAGATTGCCATAGCTGTTGATAAAGCTGTTTGATTTTTTTAGCTTGCCGATTTTGCTCTAATACTGGATGCTGAAACATTTTCACCATGGTTTTTTGCCATGCTGGATGAGGCAATGCCCAAGTTGTAGGGTTATTAATATCTTTTTCTAAAGTCAGCCATATTGCGTCCGCGGTTTTCTGACATTGCGCTTTGCTAATCACACCTTTAATCACCAAATAACCATGCATTTGAAAAAAATATAAATCTGCAGCTGTTAATAAACTCTGCTCTGTTGGGGTAAATGTGTTTTCTATACCTCCCAATAAAATCTTGCTTATACCCTCCTGCACACCTTCGTCAAGGATTTTAGCACTATTGCCTTCAAGCCAGTCTTCGAACTCAGAAAAGCTCGGTTTTTGATAAAGGTACTGCACCCAGTTTTCTAACCCAATCCCCAAACTATCCATCAACGCCATGTCAGTTTGCCATTCAGCTTGCTGAAGTTGTTTGTCTAATAATTGTTGTCGGTCGAGTTGCACCTTCCCCCATAGCCGTTTTACTCCCATAATATTAAGACGACCAACATCCGTTAATTTAGGCAAGCTAAGATCAATTTCGAATAATTCAGAATGCCATGAAAAGTGTGGTTCGGGTTGCATTTTATAATCAAAATAAAACGCTTTACCTGATTGTAATTTACACTCTAAAAAGGTTTCATTGATAGTGAGATCGGATTGAAATTCTGTTAATTGATGTTGCTGGTATACTTGAATATGAGTGCAAAGCTTTAAATCGCTATGGGTTTTGGCAAATAGAGGGATTTGCCATTCACTGCTTAAACAAGCAATGCCTTGTTGATTAAGTAGCGCAGCGCTGTTTCTATTTAATTGATAAAATTCAGTAATTAGCATTGGTTCAAAGTTTAATTGTTCCCCCATTCTCTGCCGCATTTCCTTACCCGTATCAGTGAGCCATGCCGACAAGGTAATGGTTTCTGGGATCAGTAAGCCATCTTGTTTTAAAAACTGCTGTAGATGTGCAAAGATAAATAGTTGAGGTTCTTTTTTTAGGGCATTCTTCATGGTTTCAGAAATAATAACATCAAACTCGACACCATTTTTAGGCTGCCATTGTGTGGCATCAGCCAGTTCAATACTGCTAACGATGTGCTCTAATGCGAACTCTTTGACTACTTTTTTTACGGCTGTAATAGACGTTTGATGAATATCCATCAGAGTGATGGATAAGGGGGCATTTTTATAATTGAGTAACAAAGGTAACAGCAGTAAACCATAAGGGCCGGTACCCGCATAAAGGATCTGAACTACGCCATTTTCCTCCGCTATTTTGTCTTTAATAGCTTGATCAATACCTTGTATAAAACAACATGTCCGAGCAATATCTTGCAGGCATTTAGCAGCGATAACTGGCGACACAGCCAGCCCAGCCTTAGTATACGTTTCCCCAGAGGCAATGTTCTCCGATGTATCAAGATCAACACCACTAATCTGGGATAAAGCCTTTCCCACTTGATCAAGTATTGGTTTTAATATGCCAATGTCACTAGGCGATGATTGTACAATCTTCATCACACTTTGTGCCATGTCGTGTTGTATGATCTCAATATTTAGCGTCTTATTCATACTCACATGTCCTGTTGTTTAACCGAATGCCCACCTTGGCATCGGATATTCAAATCACCTTTAGAGAATAGTAAATATTTATGGATAAACAGTTACTTACTAGTAAAGTGCTCAACTTTTTTATAACGGTAGGCATTGAATATCAACATATGCCAATACAAAAAATAACATTTTTACCTGGGATATTAATTCATAATGGCGAGCTACAAATTGATGCAGATAAATTACGCCACCCAGGTGACTTACTTCATGAAGCGGGTCACATAGCTATTACGCCCAAAGCTAACAGGATAAATTTATCTGGAGATGTACATCAGTGTGGTCATGGTGGCGGTGAAGAAATGGCCGCGATTGCTTGGTCTTGGATGGCATTGAAAAAGATAGGCTTAGAACCAGAAGTATTATTTCACTCTGAAGGGTATAAAGGTGCCTCAGAGAATTATATTGAAGCATTTACTTCAGGTCCAGCCTTTGGTTTTCCATTGCTTGGTTATTTCGGCATGTATGATTTTTCAGACCCGTACCAGCAACCTTCATCCATGTAAAAATGGTTAAGAGATTAGGGTTAACCCGAGAGTTTTTTGCCTTAACCAGTCATTCACTTTACAATCAATCACTAAGTTAATTCTATCTTCATTGCCAACATGCTTCACAGAATGAGTCGCATCAGCATTTAGGTACCACAACTCGCCATTTTGCATAGGCACAAGTTCATCGTTAACCATAAATTTAACTTGCTCAACAGCACGTATAGGAACATGAAAGCGTGCGAAACCATGCTCTATTGATAAACCTTTATCTTGATGAGGTTGAATATGTGCACCCGGTTTTAAACGCATCAAACGTACAGCTTCAACATCACATTGAAACCAATCTATAATACTTCTAATCTGCGGTAATACTTCGATGATAGGTAAATAGACCCATTCACCTTTTTCTTCTAAATTAAAGCTTTGCAATATTGGATGTTTGTCTACATTGGTTGCCAGCGTTCTAATTGGTAATACATCCCATGAACCGCTGTAACAAGCGCTATTCACGTGGTTGAGCCAATCGCTAGCAACACATGACAAGACTTCTTTCTGTAATGCAATGACATCAATTTGAATAGAAAGTTGTGCGGCATAAATTATGTTAGGCATTCCATTCCTTAAGTCATATCACAAACTGTATCTATTTGAGTATATTGACGTTTATAATTAGCCACAAGGAAAGTGATACTATTTTTATGGAAAACGTGATCAGTTTATGAATATAAAAATAGCGCTAAATAAAATGATCAAACAACCCGCTACATTTCCAGCTTAATATGCACAACCTCTTCCCCATCAATGGCCGCTGGAACTGCACAACACAGCAATACTTCATCATCGCGTAAATCAGCTGAGACCTCGGTTTGATAACTGACTTTGCCCGCCAGCAGTTTAGTTTTACACGCTCCACATTGGCCACTGCGACACCCGAATTCGGGGGTGAGTCCATGGTTTTCAGCGAACTCCAGTAATGTGCCCTCTTCTGCAGTCCAGGCTTGCTCAACTTGCGTTTGGCTAAATTCAATCACCGCCGCGCTCGCACTTGGGATCGCGGTAAATTCCACAGAACTTGCATCATGTTGACGTGTTAATGACGCAGGACCAAATTCTTCTGCTTTAATTCGCTCGTTACTGATACCTAATTCACGCAGTAAATCATACATACTTTGCATAAATGCACTGGGGCCACACAAGTAGAAATCGTAATCATCAATCGGCAATAGCGCTTGCAGTAAGTCTTTATTAATACGCCCTTGATGATGGTAATCTTTGCCCGGCTTTAGATCTGATTCAGGCTTACTTAACGCCCAGAAAGTGCGAATGCCACCTTCTGTTTGTGCATTTAATTGCTTAAATTCATCAAAAAATGCCCGTTGCTGTGCATTTTTAGCCGCGGCAATAACCGTAATTGGTCTTAAAGATCGTGTGCGAACCGCTTCAAACATGGCATGCCGCGCCATCGAAATCATCGGCGTAATACCAACGCCACCAGCAAGTAATACCGCCGGTCTTTGCTCTCCGGCATCAAACACAAAGTCACCTTTCGGGGCTTTTAACTGCACTATATGACCCAGCTTAATATTGTCATGCAGATAGTGAGAAACTAATCCCTTATGTGCACTGTCAGCTGATGTCTCCCGTTTAACACTAATGCGTAACAAGGGATCGGCTGGTGCACTGGAGATCGTGTAAGTGCGAATAACATCCTTGCCATTGACGGTGTTTCTCAAGGTAGTTGGCACTTTAATCGTTAAAAACTGCCCAGCAGTAAAATTAAATTTGGGTAGCGCTTTTAATCCACCAGCTGGCTGTAAGTAAAAAGATTTAATCAGGCTACTTTCATCCACTATTTTGACCACTTGATAGTCGTGCCTTTGTGCTTGGTGTGACTCAAGTTGACGTTGCTGCGCTTGCTGTTGCACGGCTTCAGCCCAGGTGCCAGTCATTAACGTGTTAGGCGAAAATTCATTGAGTTTCCAACGTAACGGCAAACTGTGATTTAAGCGATAGCCTTGCTCAAGATGAAACGTCCATAATCGCTCTGCACCAGTAAAATACTGACTATCTTCCGACTGCCACAAGATTTCAACACGGCCAGTCAGCGTGAGGATATGACCCTTGTCAAAGTCTATAAAAAGTAATCCCGCTTTGGGGTTTTCAACAAAGTTACCCAAGGTATTAAAATGATTGTTACCGAGATAATCCGGGATAGTGAGACTTTTATTATTGTCCACGCGAATAAAGCCAGGTTTTCCGCCACGGTGTGACACATCAGCGCCGATACTCGCATCACTGCTATCAGCGTTACTACTATCACTGTTAATGTCATTATTAACAAAACTGGCCACAAAAAATGTATCACTATTGGCAATTAACAGCTGAGCACTCAAGTCCAATTCAGTCAAGGGCTCGACACTACTTTTTGGCATGCTATTAGGATCGATGAATTCATATTCCCGATTTTGAATATATTGCGGGCAATTACCAAAAGATTGATCAATCGATAGCTGGATCTGTTTATCAGTTGCACCCGTGATATGCGCGGCTAAACGATTACGGCGACGTGTTTCCAACTCAATACCCAACAATCCAAGCTTGGTATTGCCGTTCATTGCTTTAAGTAATGGATCGCCAACTACAGGTTGAGTATTAAGATGCAGACTTTGATCATCTGGAGATTGAATGAAACCCGGTTTATTAAATAAAATAGACGCCCACGGCCAGCCACCCTTATCACCATGTCCAACAAATATAAACGGTAATTGCTGATAAAAGTCACGATGCTGTTGTGGCATATGGTCGCGAATAACACGACTACCGAAACGCTCCATCTGCTCCCTTACCCCTAACCTTTCCTGTATGGCTTGTTCACCACGATGAAATGGAGAGGCAGTTAACTTAAGGTTCGGTTTAATATCCATGGTTTTCATCCTATGCTATCAGTTTTAAGAAATAGGCGTTATTACATTGGTTCTAACTGTTCTGCTAAATAGGTT
>Ga0105359_10003439_pt1 | contig 12955 bp, 12 predicted proteins | sample GOMGulsemesocosm_6_FD_83659 | JGI IMG/M metagenome (GOLD analysis project Ga0105359, IMG submission 83659) | Methane-oxidizing microbial communities from mesocosms in the Gulf of Mexico - GOM8C Gulf of Mexico | ecosystem: Environmental > Aquatic > Marine > Cold seeps | place: Gulf of Mexico... | reverse complement strand
AGCGATAGCAATTGGCAAGCGTTCTTACCCATTATATTTCTTACTGCAGCGCCATCTATTTTCGGGTTGTGGACCGCCTACTTAGACGTTATTGGTCCACCATCAAGTTTGTCAAAACTATTTAGTGTATTTTCTATATTGCTTGGGCTCGCACTGCTATTGCAATTGTTCTTAGTTAAACAAAATAATGGCAATCGCGATAAATTATCGTCTTTAGATTATGGCTTACTAATTTTTGTTGGCTACTTTGGTGGTTTAATAACAGCTTGGTTGTCTGTTGGTGTAGGTGAGTTACTTGTATTCTTTTTAATCATCAGAGGTTTTCATATCACGATGGCAATTGCTGCCGCTGTTGTGGTTACCGCTATTACTGTTTGGTCAGCCTCGATAGAACATTTGTGGTTAAATAAACAAGCAGTATGGCAAGTTGCTATGTTTGCAGGACCGGGAGCTATAGTCGGTGGTATCCTCGCCAAAAATATTGCCGCGAAAGTATCAGCCACACGACTAAAGTTATTGCTTGCGTTATGGATTTTATTTATGGGATTGGCTTAGTCAAAAACGATTTAATCCAAGCTCGCTTGTTGGGATATGTAATAATCCAGCGTATAATTATCTCGTTTTTAAGCTTAAAAAGAATTTTAAATGTTATCTGCAATACTACCCAGCTTCTTAATTGGCCTTATATCACTGTTATTAATAATCCTTAATACTCTATTCTGGGTGCCGCTTGTTTTAATAATAGCGATTATTAAATTACTCTTGCCGATTAAAATGGTGACAGTTATTTGTAATTTAGTGTTAAATGCTTTTGCTTCGTTTTGGGTGTCAGGCAATACTTTTATTGTAAAGCTCAGTAAGCCTATTAAGTGGCAAGTAACAATGCCAAATACACTTTCCACCAATGAGTGGTACTTGGTGATTGCGAATCATCAAAGCTGGGTAGATATTATCGTACTCCAACAAATCTTTAACGGTAAAATTCCATTCTTAAAATTTTTCTTAAAACAACAATTGTTCTGGGTACCTTTGCTTGGTCTTGCTTGGTGGGCATTAGATTTTCCTTTTATGAAGCGCTTTACAAAAAGTTATTTGAAGACAAACCCTGAAAAAAAAGGGCAAGATTTTAAAACAACGCAAAAGGCTTGCGAAAAATTTAAATCAATTCCCATTTCTGTAATGAATTTTGCAGAAGGCACTCGAGCTACCAAAGAAAAACTAGTAAGACAAAGCTCTCCTTATCAGCATCTACTTAGGCCTAAGGCTGGCGGTATCGGTTATGTATTAACCCTAATGGGCAATGAAATCAATAAAGTTGTCAATGTTACTATTAGCTATCCTAATAGTGGTAAATTAGGAATTTGGCAATTGATCACAGGTAAAATTCACCATATTAAAGTTAATGTCGAACTGATAGAAATTCCTGGAAATATTAAAGGCAACTACATTGAAGATGAACAAATTCGAAAAAATACTCAACAATGGCTAAATCAGTTGTGGCAGGAAAAAGATCAATTATTATCAGCTGATATGAACGCTAATCATTAAAATTAAAACTCAAATTAAAATTAGGCACGGTTTAATATCTGCAATTTATCGTAATATTTCTTACCTACTATTGTTCATCAATAACCATCGGCATTTTGCTCTATTCATTTAGCCACAATAAAATGTCTTTGGTACGGTTTCGCCAGCTAGGTTCATCATGTGTACCACCTTTTATTACTTGATATCGTAATTCTTGTTTTTCAAACCCTACAGATAGCAGGGTTTGGTAAACTTCTTGAGTTTCTTTCAATATGTTGTCACCAAATAGGCCAAATTCATTATCACCTATGTCTAAGTGGAATTTCATCGCATATTTTTTCGGTGTGTTTTTAATATATTCAATTAAATAAGCACCCACTAATCGTTTTAAAAATGCGGATGACAAACAAGCGACTTTGGAAATGGCTTGCTGGTGACGTAGCGCTGTATAACAAGCAATTAATCCGCCCATAGAACTGCCCATCATACTTGTATATTCCCGAGCTGGTTTGCTACGATATCGTCTATCTATACTAGGTTTAAGCTCATTCACTAACCAATCAGAAAACGCTTTGCCTTGAGCCAATTTGTTACTAAAGGGCAAATATTCCATTCTTCTATTATCTCCAGCGTGGTCGACTGCCACGACAATTGACGTTAAAGCTGAACTTTCTTCGGCAAAGTTTTCCATTAGTTCGTCCATTTGCCATTCGCCCGCATTAGCTGTTTTGCTATCGAAAACATTCTGCGCATCTGTCATGTAAATAACGGGGTAGCGTTTGTCAGAATCTTTATAATTAGGTGGTAAATATATTCTTATTTTTCTTTGCCCTTCAAACGTCGGCAACTCAATGTTTTCAATTATCACTGTTCCTACAATCGAACTAGGGACTTCTTTATTAGATAAATCGGCCCAGTCAGCAACTTCAATATTAATCATTTGCGAGTCACCACTAACTGTGTAATTTCTATTCTCTCGATTGGCTCCACTAGCTGTTATTTCTACAGTGCCCCAGTTGCCACGTGTTACTTTAAAGTTAAGTACTTTATCTTTTTCAAAAGCGGGGAAAGTGTACTGGTACGTTCCATTGTCACTTTTTATCAATTCAAAACCCGGTTGAGTTGGATCCCAACCATTGAAATCGCCACCTAGAGTCAGTTTTGCATCAAGCGGTGTATTCACAGGTACTTTAACTACAAGGGTAATGTCAGAATTTTGAGGGGTACAAGCGAAAAGAATCGCAAGAGAAAGTACTAGACAGATATAACGGAGCATAATTATTTCTTGATGGTTGGTGTTTAGTAACACTAGCATATTAATAACAGGATTCATTTTATTTGACCATTCATACGTATGCAAAGACACTGGTTTCCTATGATTGATCTAATTTTTGAAAATAACCTCAATCAGCAAAAGCCAATTTACGCTTGAAACACCGACATACTTATCGTTATAATTCGACAATCATCACTTACGGAGTTAACGCCATAATGAACAACTAATTTCCTGACATCCAATTTATATCAATCATTTGGACATTCGGGGTTAGTGGGCGTTGCTTTTATCATCTCTTATCTTGCAAAAAATAGCTGTTATTGTGCTAGTAAAATTAAATTACGCTTTTATTTACGATAATCGCAGTTAAGTAACGATCGATCTTTCTTAACCGAAAGGTGCTACCCCTTATATTTTAATACCTAAGCTAAATGTTATACGCATGGATTTAACTAATGCGTGCAGCATATTAGTTTAGGCTCCATTAAGGGAGGTATTTTTATGCCCGTATTAATCGCACATCAATTGTCATATCAACTCGATACAGGAGAGTGGCTATTTCAAAAAATCGACTTTACGCTAAATGACGGCCTTACCGGACTTGTTGGCCGAAATGGTGTTGGCAAATCTGTTTTGCTTTCATTGTTATTGGGCAAAACCCGCCAAACGCTAGGTAGTGTAACTAGCCAAGGTAAGATTTCATTTTATTCACAACTTCCGTCTGATTTATTGGCGAAAGATGTTCGTATTTCTGATTATTTAGGGATCACCAGTAAGTTATTGGCGTGCCGTGCAATATTGGCGGGAAGTTGTGAACAGAGGGAATTTGATCTTATAGGTGATGACTGGGATATAGAGCAAAGTACTTTGCACATTTTGAAGGAACTTGGCATTGAGCAAAATCTTGATAGCTTTTGTCATACATTAAGTGGCGGTCAATTAGCATTGCTACAACTGCACTTATTATTTGAATCTGACGCAGAGATCTTATTACTTGATGAACCTAGTAATCATCTAGATTTTAAAGGTAAATATTGGTTAATCAGCCAGTTAAAAGGCTTTAGTGGAAAGGTGCTATTGGTTAGCCATGATAGAGCTTTACTTAATATTATGGAAGGTATTTACCAGCTAACAGGTATAGGAATGAGTTACTGCAAAGGCAATTACGATGCTTTTTTGCAACAGAGTACGTGCCAAGTCGCGGCTTTAGATAAACAGATAACTCAATTAAAAACTGAGCAAAAAAAGATCATTCGTCAAGGACAAATAAATAAAGAAAAGGCTCAACAAAGACAAGCGCAAGGTGTTCGATTAAAAAAATCAGGTAGCCAAGCTAAAGTGATTGTCAATGCAATGAAAGATAAAGCGGGGCAAAGCCAATCAACACTCGTTACCAGCCAACAAAATCAAACAAGGTTAAATCAAGAAAAACTACACGATTTAGCAAAGCATCAGGAAATACTGAAGCAACAATCTTTGTATTTAGCTCAGGTAGATTCACTTAAAAATAAAAGATTGCTAAGCATCGAAAATCTTCAATTGCATTACCGTGCTAAGCAACAGATTAATATCACTTTAAATCAATCAGATAAATGTCGATTGGTTGGATCTAATGGTTGCGGAAAATCCAGTTTTTTGCAGGTGATTAATAATAGTCATGTTAACAACCTTACTGAGGTAAGACTGAATGTAAAAGCAGTTTATTTGGACCAGCACTTTGCTTTGCTTAACCTTGGAAAATCAATAATTGATAACTTAAAAAAGCAAAATACAGGGCTTTCAGAAACAGAAGCGCGAACCTTGCTTGCTGGTATTGGTTTTAAACGAGATATAGTCTTTCGCAACGTCGAACATTTAAGTGGCGGTGAAAAAATGAAGCTCTCAATGTTGATGGTTAGTTATATGGAAGCATCGCCTTTGTTGTTGCTTGATGAACCTGATAATCATTTAGATATTGAATCGAAACAATTGCTTGCAGCATCTTTAAATGCTTATAAAGGCGCTTTTATTTTAGTGAGCCATGACGAAGATTTTATTGGGGAAGTGGGTATAAACAAGTGCATTTTGATGGAATAGATATTTGAGGCAGTTCCTGCTTGCAAAAATTAGCATCAATATCCTAAGTTATAACTTAGGATATCGAATTCATAACTTACGAATACATCTTTAACAGTGAGTTGGTAAGCTTTATTCACAGAAATGAATCATGCTGAATCTTATTTGGAGAACAAATTAAAATGTGTTTATTAACATCACTTCTATGCAAAAAATATAATCTTTTTCATTCAGGTAAAAGCATAGGCCTTGAGTTTTTAATGAGTAAACTCGTATTGATAATATTTAGTCTATGTACTTTTTCATCTCTTGCACAAGGCAATGAAAAAAATACCGAATTTCACCGGTTATTGATTTTCAATAAAGCAAGTGAGCTAATGGTTGTTAAAATTAAAAATACCGAATACTGGGTAACACCAGGCCTATATGGTCAAGTTAAACTAGATATCAACAATAATTTAAATGCCCTAGCAGCGGAATTTGGCTTAACAATTTCTCTTCCAAATTTACGAGGTATTTTTACACTAAAGAATAAAAAATCCCAAGCAGAGTCAAAGCGATATTTTTATAATACCAATGTAATAGGGCAAGTCATTAAAAAACCAGATAATATCGAAGAAATAAGGTGGTTGTCTTTAAATGCTGCCGTGAAAATGATCACTTTCCCACATATCAATATGCTCATCAACCAAGTCACAAATCATCCAAAATATGTTTGGGGAGGCACTATCTTGAGGTACAAAGATGATAATGAATTCAACGCTAAATTAGTTGAAGGCTTTTATCCAATAGAAAACTTCGATGCTCAATAAAGCATAAGGCAATCAATACAAACATTGATTGTTGTAGGTTGAAGCTTGCTTCAAAGGCCTGAGTCTAACGATGAGAATCGCAGCAAACTACGACCTACAATTGGGGGCGGTATACAGGTGCTTTTAGAGTTTCCTTGCTCTATTTTAAGCAGCTTTACTTACAGCACATAACTTGCATTTTGACTTGTTCGGTAAATGAACAACATCAGCTAATTGGTTAGCAGACTTAAGTTTTTCATTTGATATAACAAAGGCAATCATTAGAGAAACTAAAAGTATTGGATTGATCACTAATGCTTGAGTGAATGAAATAGGTAAAACAAATCCGATACTTAAGATGACTACAATAGCAGCGATACTTATTGTACGAATGCTATTATAAAAAAAATGTTGAATATTCATAGTAACCCCCTTGGTTGTTTGAGTGGTTACTATATTGGTAAGTGTTGTTTACGACAAACGTATAATATTGACCTTATAAGTGACTATCATTCATCTATGCTAGTTTCGACTAGCGTCTTGAACCAGCCAATGAATGCGTGAATGTCGTCACGCTCTTTATCTCTCGGGCGATAAACAGCAAAACATGCATGAAAAAAGGGTCTTTTTACTTTGAACGGTTGCACTAATAATCCACGTTTTAACGCCAAATTTTCTAGGGGAACAGCACCTAATGCCAACCCTAATCCTTGCTGTGCAGCTTGGATCACACCATCATATGACCCAATGCCTAAGCTAGATTTAGATTCAACATTGTTAACACCCACTTTATCAGCCCATTGTGACCAGCTATCCTTCATATTCGCGTGTTGAATTAAAGGTACTGATAAAATTTGTTTAATATTTGTTAGGTTATGTTTCTTTGCAAAATCTGGAGAGCATAAGGGGGTTACTTGCAAATCAAATATTTTTTCAGATATTACTTTGGGGTATTTGCCATCGCCGAGTCTTAACGCTATATCAAAATCATCGTAACGTAAATCAACCAGATCCATCGATGTTTCTATTCTAAGTTCGATTGATGGAAATTCCTGCTGAAATAAACCCAAATTAGGGATGATAATATTACTGGCGATAGTCGGAATCGTAGATATTTTCAGTAATCTTGACTGTGCTTGTGCTGAAAACTCTTGCTTGAGCGATGCCGTACCGTGATCTAACAAATGAAATATATCTTGCACCGTTTTTATATATTTCTCACCGGCAGAAGTTAATTTAACGCCTCTTGTGACGCGTTTGAATAACACGATACCAAGACTTTCTTCCAGTGACTTTATTTGATGACTAATGGCTGATGGTGTTAAGAACAGTTCTTCAGCAGCTTTCTTAAAACTTGAATGACGTCCAGCCGCTTCAAAAAGTTGCAATAAATGTAAAGGTGGTAATTTTCTTGCCATGAAAGTTTATCATCTCAAAAGCGAGTGAATAGAAAGTGAATTGTCGACTATAAAGTCGACAATATCAAATACTCCATCACTTGTTTTTCATAATGAGGCAACTTATATCTATCTGTCGAAATATTTGCCTCCTTTACTGCTTTTATTCGCCTAATAATTGAACATCCACTCAAGCGGAAAAATCTCAATTGGTTGGCGTTAACCGAGATGCATGGGTGTGAACCATTTCCCATTTTTTGCCTGATTTTTCTAAAACTAAGGTGACAACCATTGGCGGTGGTTGTTTGTAAAGTTTTGCTTTTTCCAATGATGCATTAGCAGGTAAAACAAAGGTTCTATACCAATAGAAACTCGCGATTGCGACGTTTCCCTTACCATAAAATTTGACTAATCTATCCCTAGCATCACTAAACCATTTTACGTCGGGCATGAATAATTTTGCTTGCTTATATTGCGCAATTTGAATATCCATATTCATCGCTTGGTTGGTCATTCGACCGCCACCAAAGCCGACCCAAACTCTATCTTTGGACATTATCATTGCTTGCGCTTTCATATCACCAGCATCTTCGGTTTCGCCATATTTATCAATTAATTGATTAATCTCTTTCAGGTCAGTTTTTTCGCTAGCATTAGTTACAAAGGTAACTGTAATTATCAGCAAAGTTAACACTATACGCTTCATTATTATTTCCTTTTTTGAATTTAAAAATCAAATGCGGAAACCATACAGCTCGGACTTCATTCCATTCATCGTTTTATTTACCCGGTTAATTATTGTACAGCTAATGAAAATTAGCAATTTTGCCAGAGTGGTAATATGCCTTGGTAAAATGCAATTAATATCTACTTTCACCCATTAAAGCCTGCATTCATTGTGATGGTTAGAGCGTTAAACAATGAGAAAAGGAGTGAGAATAAAGGATTCATAATAGAACGGACTTAAAGAAAAGCCTTTTAGGATCTAAATTGTCATAAATTAGTTTTTGTAGATCAAGTGACCTATCCCTTTTAGTGAGCGTTTCACCGTGATGAGTCTATTTTGTGGACAAAATAGCACTATACTCAGCTTAGGTAACAAGGAAAGAGCATTATAAGTAATATTATAAACACTTTTAAAACTGATTAAATTGGTTCGTTATTCTCGAAGTTTTTTATCGAGAATCCATGGGACTTAAGAGCGTGGATTTTCGATAAAAGCACCTCGAAGATGACGGGTTTTCAGTTATTTCTTTATAATTAGCACTTTAGCGTTAAAACGTTCTGCCGTGGTATAGGTAAGGTAAAAGAGATATGGGTTATTTACCGCATCCATCGAGTTATAATAAGTAGGTTATATTTTATGAAATATTTGTCTTTATTAAACAAGTTATTACAACTGACATTTTCACTGTTATTGGTGCTTTTGACAACTACCAATGCTCAGGCAGATTATACAAAAGCACTTCAAGGGTTAGGGCAACCCAATTATCACGAGCTAAAGTCAACATATAGTAAAAGTACTTATCACCTTGTTGTTCGGTTACCTGATGATTACGACAAAAAAATTAAATACCCAACTATTTACCTACTTGATGGAGGAATTTCTTATCCATTGTTGTCGGCATATTATCACTATTTACGTTTCACAGAAGAAATACCAGCGATGATCATTGTTGGCATATCGTATGGTTCTGATGATTGGAAAAAGGGAAATGCTCGTAGCACTGATTACACAGCAAAATCATCTCAACGGGAACATTGGGGAGGAGCAGGAAAATTCCAGCAATTTTTAGAAGATAAGATTCTGACTCTGGTGGAAAAAAATTACGCCTCAGATCCTACGAAGAGAGTGATATTTGGCAATTCGATTGCTGGTCAATTTGTACTTTATACAGCGATGACAAAGCCGAATTTATTCAGTGGTCATATCGCAAGTAATCCAGCCTTGCATCGAAATTTGGCTTTTTTTCTGGATAAAAATAATCTAGGAACAGTTGTTAAATCTCCATCTAAACTCTTTGTATCTAGTGGTTCCAAAGACGCTGTTCAATTTAGGGAGCCAGCTATAAAATGGATGCGATACTGGAATGAAAAAAATAACAAATCTTGGATATTAAAAACCGAAAGTCTAAAGAATGAAGGACATATGTCAGCTATTCCGCAATCCTTTGTACTTGGGGTGCGGTGGGTACTAGGCTCGCACTGAGTATAAACTCTCCAAATTTTGTCAATTGATTAATTTGTTACAACAGTTTAATGGTTGTAACTTTGATGAATAATAAGGAGGGGATGTTAGTTAATAATAACCAATTAAATTATTGAACTACTGTGATTGCCTCTTCATAAACCCACTTTAAATCATTGATAAACTAATGTGTGAATCAAGCTTAGGATTTATATGAAATGAAAATCAATGCATTGCTTTGAATTGACTATTAAAGCGATCAACAATCATATTTCGCAATAAATGCAATTATTGTTATAGTAAGTTTAAAGCTGAAATGGGTTGAACAAATGATAAATAGAATAAGTTTTTGCATTTTTTTAAACCTGCTTTTTAATTTTAGCGTTCTTGGCAATCAAGTTGATAATCAAGCCCTAGCTGAAAGTTTGACTATCAAAAGAAATGATATACCGATAAATAAAAAAACAGCAAAGTTTGCAAGTGATGTTTGGCCTGGCTTCACTGACACTAGTGGCGAAGGACTGTATTGGGACATCATCAGAAAGGTTTACAAAGATAACAATATAGCTGTTGCTTTTGAAAGTACCAATTACATACGAAGTGTCGCACTCGTCAAAAAAAATATATTCCATGCATATATTGGGGCGTATTTAAATGAAGTTGATTTTGCAATCTACCCCAAATATCCTATCGATGTTGATTATATTTCCGCATGTACTGCAGTGACTAACAAGGAAAAAATTAATATTGAGAATATAGCTAAGTCCACAGTTGGTTGGATCAAAGGTTATTCGTTTGAAAAAATCTTCGATCGTCAATTAAATTATCAAGAAATTACTAACCGGAAAACTGGTATCACATTGATAGAAAATGCTCGTATTGAGTATTATATAGATGCGTATTCTGATATTAAGCATTACTTTGAAAGTGATCCACTTATTGCCAGTAAAATAAGGTGTGAGACTATCCATCATGAAAACATTTATTTGGCTTTTAATACCACTCCATACGCAATTCAACTAAAGAACATATGGGATAAGACAATACCCAAGCTGATCCAATCTGGATATATGGAAAAAATCTATAGAGAACACGGATTAAAACCTCTACCAGAGAGTTTAAAAGATAAAAAGCTTTAGATACCTAGAGAAGCTACTTAGCCCCTTTAAGTTAATAACATAAGAGCACGTAAAATATTTGTATTCAAATACGAATACAGCTTGCATTTTTTTATGAATTAAAAACATTCGGAATAAAATCGAGCCTAACGATACAACACGTCTATTTTTCATTTCATATATTTAATCTAGTAATCTACTGTAAATATCGCGGTTACAGTCCCAGTCCCCCAAACGCCCTATTTTTAGTGTACCAGGAATCTAAAAAAGCTATATTGAAGAGAAATTGTAAGAAAATTGCATAATAATTTCATCGTTAATTTTGCTCAATTGCATTAGTGTTCTAATCAAATAAATCAGTGATTTTCTAAGGTGTCCGATGAAAATTTTCATATTGTTATTTTTTATTTGTTCTTTCAATGTTAACGCCAATTCGCAAATGCCAGAATACGGTTCTGATGAAACGCGTATGTTAATTAAAAAACTAGTTACGGCTCATGGAGGAATGGAAGAATGGCAAAAAGCAGGTAGTTTTAATTTTCAATTTATGACGCATGTTAAAGGTAACAATCAAGTTTTTTACTCTCAAGAAAGGGTTAATCTAAAAGCTGATAACGCCTACATTTATTGGCCGTTATGGGACGCTAAATTAAGTTGGAACGGCAGAAAAATACTTACAGAAAATTGGCCGATGAAGGGTATGCCTCCAGGTTTTTTCACCAAATTGACGGCTAGTTTTATTAGCCTGCCTTGGCTTAGTCAAATAACCCCTGCAAAGTTAAGTAAACAGAAAGATAAGCAGCTACCAGAGGATGAGACATATTACTCGGTTGTAAGATTGGAATATGGTCAACAACGCCCTGAGATCCCGGGCACTTACTTAGATATCTATATCAATAAAAATACCATGATGATGCGTGGTATTGGTTTCAACATTAACCATCCCGCTATGGTCGCTAACAAAAATCAGGCAATAGGCCCGAATTTTCATATAATTAAGGAATATCAAGATGTTAATGGGTTGAAAATTCCTGCCTATTATGTTTCATATGGCAAAAGACCCGGGGGCTCTTTAACCAGTAACGCAGTACACATGGTTTTTGATGTCCGATTCAGTCAGTCATTTGATACAAAGATGTTAAATCTAAGCAATACAGCAAAAGTTGATCAACAAACTAGAGATTGGTGGTTAATTAAATAAAATGCGTTGTAGCATATTTAAGACTAGAATTTGCAGACTGAAACATTATCTAAAAAACCTATTACAAACAGAATAGGTTTTTTAGCATGACAGACAAACGCTGTTAGATTTCTTTCAAGCTAGCACTGAATACTTCGCCGAGTATATTCATATCTTATTGGGATAGTCATTAATCAATTAACCCCGTTATAGATGTTTAACTGCAAGCACAGAGTTTTAATATCACTTTAAATAATGGTATGACTTATTCAGCACTCGCAGACTCCGCTTTTTTCTCTGGAAAAAATATATCTTCTATGCGTTTATCAAATTGACTGGCGATATCAAATGCCAATTGCAACGACGGATCATGTTTCCCTCTTTCCACTGCGTTTACTGCTTGTCGAGAAACACCTATTTTTTGTGCGAGTGTTTGTTGTGACCAATCTTTTTCGGCACGTAATACTTTAATTCGGTTATTCATTGTCTTTCCAAATAAGTATTTGCAAGATCAGGCCATGACCACCAAAGACAACAGGCATTACCAACGCTAAGTCCACAGGGGGCATCTGAAATTTCATTGCTAACATACCGTAAATAAATGACGAAAAGCAAAGAATGCCGATCATCCATAAAAATGCCTCGCCAGTGAGTGCTTTCATGTATTCATCAAGCGCTCGATACCTTGCTCGAAAAATAAAGAATGCCCATACTAATGGCAATACTGGCAAAATTGTTACAACAACTTGCAGCCAAAGAGGCATATTCAACAGCTCTAAAGAAAATGTCTGTACCGCTATTAGGATAAGGAATATCATCATTGCGGCCATAAAAAGTTTAACAAATGCTTTTTCTTGTTTAGATTCTTCCATTATATTCCCTTAAAAATACAAGCCCTTATTGATGGAACAAGTAGGCTTAGATGACCAATCAACCTGACAATGTGTCAGGTTGTACTGACATAATGTCAGTACATGGCGACCATGTCAAGTAAACCTGACAAAAAATATCATAATCAAATTTTTAAAAACTGCAGTTTACGCGCCAATAGCAAATTGGCTGAGTCGAAGAAGGGGCAGAATTGTATTTCGATTTGAAGCTACCTGAAAATTTTAAGCAATTAATAAAGTCTTCGATATAAGCTAAAATAGTCTCATCGACAGCATTTTAATGTAATAATCTCCTTCCTAAATTTAAGTCATTATTAGTTACATGGAAAATATCTATCATGCGCATAGCCGTTACTCAGTTTGCCACATCATCAAATATTCGAGATAACCTAGCAACCTGTATTCGCGTGATAGATGAAGCTGCGATATGTAAGCCAGATTTAATCGTTCTTCCTGAATACTCTAATACCTTATTCTGTCATACTCAATCTTGTTATCACGACCATAATCAGGCATGGAATGAAGCCTTATCT
>Ga0105359_10003436_pt1 | contig 12960 bp, 11 predicted proteins | sample GOMGulsemesocosm_6_FD_83659 | JGI IMG/M metagenome (GOLD analysis project Ga0105359, IMG submission 83659) | Methane-oxidizing microbial communities from mesocosms in the Gulf of Mexico - GOM8C Gulf of Mexico | ecosystem: Environmental > Aquatic > Marine > Cold seeps | place: Gulf of Mexico... | reverse complement strand
GATTGGAAAACATAGCATAACAGCGATGTTATCCCCGCTCTTTTGAGTGACGCTTCATGCTTACGCCGCTTATGCTGATAAGCGCATTTTTTTCTCTTTTTCGTTGAGTTAGTTGCTAGCTAACGCCAAGTTGACTAGCCGTTAGCTATGCGAGGAATTAACTCGAAATAAATATAACAAACACTTGTTCCTGATTTATTCCTCTACTGTTGTGCTAAAAGAATCGACAAAAGATTGTAACCCGGCTTGAACTAGCTCATAGGTTTTATCAATATTACTGGCAATATCTCCCTCTAATACTTTTAAACTGCCGAGTACATCCTTAGCCTCAGAAAAACCTTGTTCGATACCACCACGAATAAGTTCAACAAAGGTAGTTAACGATTCCTCTTCTCCCATTTCAGGATGCTGTTCTCGATAAGAAGCCAAAAACTGGGTACTAAACGCAACAATACGATCGGCCGTCGCTTCAGGGCTGACATCAAGCCCCGACTCATAAGCCTCTTCAACACTATGATCAACCCCTGCCGCTTTGAGTGCTTCGTTTATGCCCTGTAAGGCTGTCTTTAACAGCAGCGATAATGGCTGGTCGCCAATGGTATTATTGTATTTCAATGAAGACTCTATAATTGCCGCATTAAGTAGTTTTTTATTGCTGATAGCAATAGACTCAGGTACGTCAGCCATTTTTTGCGGTTGTGCCGGCTCTGAGACTTGCTGCCCCATCGGCGCGTTTTCTTTATTGTCTGGTGCTTTTGCTAACGATCGAACATCTTGGCCAAATGGTGTATTCGGGTTAATTGGTGAACTCATAATAGCTACCTTAATGAATCAAAGCCTATATAAAAAGTATCGGCATAGTGATGTATAACTTAAGCACTAATTTGTATAAAAATCGAGCTGCAAACCAAGTAGCTTTCCTTACTACCTTTTCGTGTTAGCAGTGACGGCACAGGCATGTTGAATATTACCTAAACTCCTTTGACTGGGCTCACGTAAACAGCTACAGCTTGGCCGGCATATATGGGCTAATGACCGTGCTGCATTTTAATATCTCGAGAACGGCTTGTATAAACAAACGCATTCGCTATACAATCTTAGGACAGGATATTAGGATAGAATATCGAGATAAAATTACGCTACACAATAACCGTATACAACCCGTTATTAATCATTGAAGTGCCTCTATTGAATTATCAACGTAAACTCAGTAACCGATTACAGCAAATTGCAAGCATGGTGACATCGCAATACGACCACATTTGGGATTGCTGTTGTGATCATGGTTTACTCGGCTTTAGCTTATTGTCGAGCCAAGCAAGTAGTAACATCCACTTTGTTGATATTGTGCCCGCACTAATGACTGAGCTTGAGCAAAAGCTGCAGCGTTTTTGTCCTGATTCACGCTGGAAAACCCACTGTATTGATGTCGCTAGCCTGCCGCTAGCCCAATATAAAGGAAAACAGTTAATTATTATTGCCGGTGTCGGTGGCGACTTAATGATGCAATTTATTGAGGCCATTGTGCAACAACATCGCAGTACTAACTCTGGTGTTAATCTTGATATTGATTTTTTACTGTGCCCAGTACACCACCAATATGCCTTGCGCCAGCAGCTGATAGCATTAGATTTCAGTTTACAAGATGAAATGTTAGTAGCAGAAAACCGCCGTTTTTATGAGATCTTACACGTGTCATCGAAACAAGATAGCGCTCGCCCAGTGAGTTTAGTTGGAGATAAAATTTGGCAAGAAATATCAGCCGGTGCTGGGCAGAAGCAATCTAGTAAACAAGCTGAGATAGCCGCGAGTTATTTAAGTAAAATCATCAAGCATTACCAACGGATCCAGCAAGGGATAAAGCAAAATGAGCGCAACCATAGCGATAAAAAATCAGTCAACGATGTGCAGCACATTATTGATGCTTATCAAACTGTTCGCTGATAAGCGCCTTAATTCATTAATGGGTAATATTATTGCAGGTGAACTAAGCCGGTATCTGCCCGCTCAAAGCCATGACAGATATAGTCGTGATTTGGCCGTTTTTTCTTAGCCATTTGATGGTAATGTTCATAACCAACTGAAAAGGCAAATGGATTGGCGTTGTAATCGGCATAAGACTGATCACTGCCATTTTTAGCTTCGCTAACACCTGCGGCAAAAGAGCTTAAAAAGTCATCTCTATTGTTAATCAACAAACAGATTTCTCCGTCTCCGCCATCGATCAGCTCTAGCGCGCCCAGTTCAATATACTTATCGACCACGCTACTATTAAAATAACCACGGTATTGATCTGTTTCTACCTCATAACAAACCGGTGCATCTGCTGCCGCTTCCATCAATGAAACAAATAATTCTCTTACTTTCTTTGAAATCACACTAATCCTTACAGTGTCGTGGCATAGTCGTGGCATAGTCGTGGCGTAGTCATGGCGTCCCCATATTCATCTCGGTGCTAATTAAAGGCTAAAATTAAGGGGATAGTTAAGGCTGTTAGCTATTTTATCTTAAAGTGAACCATTAAAGCTAACGATTAAAGCTATTAAATTACTGCTTATCTTTAGCTCTAAACACCGGGATCATTAACTGCCATTTTATCGCGACTAACCGCAACAATAGAATAATAAAAAAGGCGACGGTAGCGCTTATAACGGAAGAAAAATACATTAATAACAGTACATAAGCTGAGGCGCCGGCAATGCAACACGCAGCGTAGAGTTCTTTTCTAAAAATAAGTGGAATTTCATTCGCGAGCACATCTCTGATCATGCCGCCAAAACAGCCAGTCATGGTGCCCATAATGACCGCCGTTAATGGCGGAACCCCAGCGCTTAATGCTTTTTCAGTACCCATCACCACGAACAAGGCTAAGCCTAAGGCATCGGCAAACTCTAACGCTTTGGCAGGTAACTTTTTCGAGCTATTAATCCACAAAATAGCCAGTAAACTTGAAACGGTAATGGCGTAAACATAGCTGGTTTGGTGCAACCAAAATACCGGCACACCTAAGAGTAAATCGCGCAATGTACCACCACCGATAGCGGTTACCGCAGCGAGTACCAGTACACCGACACCATCCATTTTTCGTTGAAAGGCCATGATGGCACCAGAAATGGCAAAAATTCCGCAGCCGATGAGATCAAACATAAACAAATAAGTCATGATAATTTTCTTTTAATAAACAGAGTAATGAAGCCGTGGACTTTATAACAAAGTAGATAGCTATTGAGGTTTATCATAACGAAGCAATATCCCCTGTAAAGATAAAATATAGCGAGAGCAAGGCCGGTGCTGTCACTTTAGTAATTAACGTTGAGAAAACCTATCACAGTCTTTTGCGTCGCTTTAGGAAAGAGTATTTTTCATTATGTCGATTTATTGATTAAATATAAATAAGTAAACTAATAGATATCATAACTTTAGATTTACATCTCGCTATGGGAATTAAGCTAAGATTATCAATGAATATTACCAACCAATATTACCAACCAATATTATCAATAAATAAGGACTGACTCTGTGATTATTGCCTCTTCAACCGATTACCGCCAAGCGGCAAAAGCGAAATTACCTCCCTTTTTATTTCATTATATTGATGGCGGCTCGTATCAAGAACACACCCTGCGTAAAAATACTGAAGACCTAGCAAACATTGCCTTAAAACAACGGGTGTTGAACGATATGTCTCAACTTGATTTAAGCACTGAGTTATTTGGTGAAAAATTAAAGTTACCCATGGTATTAGCCCCGGTTGGTTTAACCGGTATGTATGCACGCCGCGGTGAAGTTCAAGCCGCTAAAGCCGCCGACAATAAAGGCATTCCCTTTACACTATCGACCGTGTCGGTATGTCCTATTGAAGAGGTAGCGCCCAAAATTGAACGACCAATGTGGTTTCAACTTTATGTGCTTAAAGATCGCGGCTTTATGAAAAGCGTGTTAGCACGAGCTAAAGCCGCTGGGGTAACTACTCTAGTATTTACCGTTGATATGCCAACACCGGGTGCCCGTTATCGAGATATGCATTCAGGTATGAGTGGCCCCAATGCCGCAATGCGCCGAGTGCTACAAGCCATGTGTCACCCGCAATGGGCATTAGATGTCGGTTTATTAGGTAAACCTCATGATTTAGGTAATATTTCCACTTACCGCGGCGAAGCCACAAAATTAAATGATTATATTGGTTGGTTGGGCGATAATTTCGATCCCTCAATCTCTTGGCAAGACTTAGAATGGATCCGTGAATTTTGGGACGGCCCAATGGTGATCAAAGGTATTTTAGACCCCGAAGACGCCAAAGATGCGGTGAGGTTTGGCGCTGATGGCATCGTTGTTTCAAACCACGGAGGACGCCAGCTAGACGGAGTATTATCATCCGCTAAAGCCTTACCAACTATTGCCGATGCGGTAAAAGGTGAGATAAAAATATTAGTCGACTCAGGGATTCGTACCGGCTTAGATGTAGTGCGAATGTTAGCCTTAGGTGCCGACTGTACTATGCTAGGTCGCTCATTTATTTACGCATTAGCAGCAAAAGGACAAGCAGGCGTGGAAAACCTCATTAACCTCTACGAAAATGAAATGCGGGTTGCCATGACCTTAAGTGGCGCTAACACCCTTAACGACTTAACCAGAGATTCTTTAGTAAATATTAAGTAATTTAACTTGATTAGTTTTTAGTGACGTAAATAGAGCTCACTACGTTTCAAGTAAATGTAAATTAAATGCGACTTTTTTTGAACTAAATATAAAAGCAGCACTCTTACTTTACAGTTATGTTATTCCCTATGTGTTTTGTATTTATATGCGCTTATTTTTATAAGTGCATTTTTTTTGTTCTTTTTTTGCTTTATGTTGCTTTATGCTGCTACGGCAATGAAAAAGCCATTTGGCTTGGTGGCTCATCCTCTTAACATTAATGACATAAAGAGAGCTTTTACCTCTATTTTAACAACGCCCTCCTTTCCCTTTTGTTACTCAAATTGCCTACGCTTTTTAAATTACCGCTTTATGCGGCAACTAATTTCCTCCTGACGCTATGAAAGAGTCGTAATAATACCCTTACCCGCAACCTCATCAGCTACTTTGGCAACAACTGTAGTAACTACTGTAGCAACAACCAACATGGCACACTTACTGCTCTAAACAAATCAGTTTACTTATTGTTTGTTAAGGGAAAGACATGATGCAGATTAATCTTAATTATGCTGAAAGGATCGAAAAGGCGAAGTTATCAGGTGCCTCCTATGTGAATTTTGATGAAAAAGTTCAACAAATAGCCCCGATAAAGTCAAACTCAGATACCTTTACCTTATCTAGTGAAGCGTTAGCGTTAATGAAAGGAGAGTCACCACAACAAACGTCACCAACTTATGTTCGGCCGGTAACAGCTAATGAGCTACTAAATAGCAGCCAAGCCACTGAACTAACGACTAACACAAATAACGCGAGTAAAGAAAAATCAGCAAGTGATTTACGGTTTGATAATTTAATGCAATCCATCTTAGATAAAAGGCTAGGCATCGATAGAGAAAGGCTTGAAGAAATTGAAGCCATGATGGAAGCAGTGGCTAAAAATGAAAACCTGAGCCCAGAAGAAAAAGAAAAAGCGCTTGAGCAATTAGCAGAAATCCGTGAACAGATTATCGAAGAAAGCATAGAAACAAGGGAAACAGCTAAGCATAGTTTTAGCCAAAATGAAGAGCTATCTTAGCAGCGCACTTAGTTAGCAGCACAGCCATTTCAGCATAAAAAAACCTCGGAGTTACCCGAGGTTTTTTGTTTACTCTACCTTAAAAGCTTATCAATAAGCGTTTAAGGAAAAGTGACTGTCACTTTATCTAATAAAATAGTATCGGTACCAGTAAGGTCACCATTAAGTTGCAGTGAAACACGCTCAATGATCAAAATGTCATTGGTACTATTGTCGGTAGGCATAAAGGTAAAGGTATTTTCACCCGCTACCAATGATTCAACGCCACCATATATTCGTGCGTAGCTACCTTGTGCGCCAGTTTGAATATACCCTTGCGCAGTTATGCCGGCATCAACTTGTGCTTGCGTTACCCGAAACGTGTATTCCACGCTTGCACCGGTGTAATCAGTTTCCGCTATTTGCCCGATAATATTTTGTGAATTACTGGTCAAATCTGGCGTTATTTCCGCAGCACCTTCACTCGCGTTATGGGCAACGGTAACATTGGTACCATAATCACCACGCCATCCGCTTAAATCAGCAACAAAATCATATTCAACAACCACTGGCGTACTGCCTGGCAGTATGACTTTTAACTCAAACACCATGCTGGTATAAGTGCCCACTTGTAGTTGAATGATAGCATTATTTTCACCCGCAACGAGTACACCGGTAACCGTTACTTCACCTGTTGCTGCATCAATAGCAAGTGCAGACGCGGCATTGCCACCAAGAATAGACCATGAAGCAGCACCATCGGCGATAGCACTACCATCCGCGGCAGTAGCACTGAGTGTGGTAATAACGGCGTCTATTGCCGGCTCTGCAGTTAAGCTAATTGGATCTATTGCGGTAATGATGGGCGATTCACCACGAATATAGCTTCTTAACCATACTAATGCTGGCTTTTCTGTACCGTCGGCTAAGGCTAAATGAGCCCCTTGTGCTTCGCGCCAATGACCGGGTAAATATCCCCACATAGTTATCCCTTTAATGGCAGCATGCTCCCAAAAAAGAGGAAATATTCGTTGATATTCCATGAGTTGAATTAAGTCGGTTGGACCATCAATATCTAGCTCGGTTAGATAAACATCAAGACCTAATGCACCAAGCCTGTCAAGGTTAGTCAGCATGTTTTGGTTATTACCCGTGGTTGAAAAGGCGTGACCTTGAAAACCTACCGCATCAATAATGTTACGGGCTTTAAGTAGATCGACCAATTCAATCATTTTTGTGGTACGAGTACTTGTGTTAATAACGCTGTATTCATTGATCATTAACTTAGTTGTCGCAGGGAAAACATCTCGTGCCATTTGAAATGAATTAATAATCCAGTCATATTCAGCGGCATGTAGTGCGGCTTCAGCCGGCGTTTCGCCCGCAGTTTCATAATCAGCGATTAACGTTGTGGTTGTGCTAGGATCAAAAAGTCTCAGTGCGTCAATATAGTTAGGACGACCGTCACCACCATCTGGCGGCGCATTATCAAACTCGTTAACAACTTCCATAAAGTCGAAATCAGGATAACGATTGTTTACCTCAGCATACCATTCTTGAATTTCTACTAATTGCTCAGCAGCCGGCAGTGCCGATATCCAACTAGGCTGTTGACTGCCCCACACCAGCACATGCATTTTAAATAACAAGCCATTATCTTTGGCCATTGCATACGCTTCATCGAGTCCGGTCCAGTTGTATACGTCTCTGGTACTTTCAACAGAACCCCATTTACCGGCATTCTCTGGTGTTACTTGGTTCCAGTAATCAGTAAAGTTAGCCCCTTGAGCGCCACAACAAACACCACCCAGAAATTTAGCTTGTCCTGCGGCGATGGCATTACTATTAACGTTACTTTGCACAAGGCTAGTAACCGTAAACGTAGCAGCAACGGTATCAATGGTCAGTGTGGTTTCAGCACTACCACCCGATGCATTCGCGCTGGTTACTCTTACCGTTATCGTTTGATCACTGGCAATAGTACCGGCATTTGAGGTGTATGCACCGCCATCAATCGCATATTCCCCGCCAGCGATTGAAATAGCGGCATCGGTATCGGTACCTGTAATCGTTATTTCATTGGACTCAACCACCACATCCAATCCTGCGTCGGTGATATCACTAAAACTGAAAGCATCAGGCGTAGAATCTGTCGTACTTTGAACAAGACTAGTAACGGAAAACGTTGCAGCAACGGTATCAATGGTCAGTGTGGTTTCAGCACTACCACCAGAGGCATTCGCGCTGGTTACTCTTACCGTTATCGTTTGATCACTGGCAATAGTACCGGCAGCTGAAGTGTATGCGCCGCCATCAATAGCATATTCCCCGCCAGCGATTGAAATAGCGGCATCGGTATCAGTACCTGCCAGTGTTATAACGTTTGACTCAACCACTACACTTAATTCAGCGCCGGTTACATCAGTAAAGCTGAAGGCATCAGGCGTAGAATCTGTAGGTGTAGGGGCTGGTACTGGAGTCGGCTCTGGAGTCGGTTTCGGTGTTGGCGTGTCACCACCAGAGCCACAGGCGAATAATATTGAGGTAAACAACACTATGGTTGAATGTTTCAATATTTTGTCGATATTACTAAAACTTAAGAACATTAATTTTCTCCCATTTACTATCAATAAGCTAGTCGTTAACTACTTTTTGTTAGCGTTATAAATTTCGTTTTATTTGTATTTTTTATGAACAATGGGAATATAACGGAAGAGTAACAGCTTGTGTTCAGTTCGATTAAAAACATAAAAACAAAGCCACCTTTCATAAGTATCATTATGTTTTAAAAGGAATTAACTGAAAATAACAATAGAAAAGCAAAATATGGTTATAGTAATATCCTGAGATATTAACAGATACTGAGAGATTGTTTTTACAGCGGCGGTGAATTGTCATTATCAGGTTTTAACTAAATCATTAAACGCATTTTTTGAGCGACGTTAATTAGTATCTACATTAATTCAGCTCTGAGCGAGCACAACTCATTCACTAAAAAGCTTTATCAATCCGAACACTACCAGTAGCTAAATAAATTAAACGAATTTGGTTACCGCTTTCAAAGAGCATGCTCGAATCAACGTCTTGAATAACCATATATTGTTGACCTTGCTCTGTGATTATCATCATTTCAACCAAGCGTAAGGTTTTTTCGAGATATTGCGGGTGGTTATCATCAGCAATAGAGGCGCCAATTAACGCCCCTAAAATCGTTGCCGCCACTTGACCACTGCCATCGCCAAATTGATTACCAATAACGCCGCCAATTAAGGCGCCACCAAACACTTTCCAACCATTATCTTTATCGATTATTAATTCCTGCTCGGTAATATATCGCACGGATTGCACTTTGCCGAATAACACCTCCTGAACAGGTACCGCTTTATTACGTTCATAATCTGCACTGACCTGAGTACTAGCGATTAAAGCGATTAATAATAGTGTCATTAATTTTTTCATGATGGCTCCTTTGACGTTAACGAACTTGGTTAAACCAGTTGAATCAACGACTACCAACCTACACGTGCGGTTTCACGGGTTTTACGAATTTCAGTTTCATCGGCCCATTCAACTAAACCGCTTTCTAAATCCATTAACCGCATGGTGAATTTATAATAGACATCAGTTTTATCTTTAGTAGATTTTACGATGCTTGCTAGGTTGCCGTACAACATGTATTGAGCGCCCACTTGCTTACCAAAAGCAATCGCTTTACTTGGATTAACCATACCGCCATTTTGTTGGTAATTAAGCTGTTCGCGTACCGCTGCCACTCTTCCCATATCAACAAAGCGAAACTTGCCTGAACGCAATAACTTGGTTGAAATAGAGTCGGTGATTGATTCGGTATCTATATGCTCACTGGTTTTATTTTTAATGCGTTCAACAAACACAATCGGCCGAGTATCTGCCGTTAAGGTACCAACAACCGGCGATAGTATTAATGACTCGGTCATTTGTGTGGCAACTTTTTGTAAATCAGTTGAGCCAAAATTGATATCGGTGGTTTCAACGGCGGTGGCATCACCATAGCTGACCACCGTTTTATTAGCACAACCCGCTAACGCTACAACCGTTATACCTATTACTGTACTTACTATTATACTTTTCAAGGGATTATCCTTTTTCAATTAAATCTAAAGTTATCTGCTAAATACGTTTTCAACAAAAATCTATGGTTAATGCACTTACATACACCTAAGCTTTTATAAGTTCACTGTTTTGTAATCAATATAATTACCCATCGAGGTAATGTTGACTAACGTGATACGGCTTGCTTTTATCTCTACGTCAATTTGTTTATTCATGCCGCCAACGGTAAACGATAACCGGTGTTTTCCCGGCGTTAAATGAGACCTGACAATATTGCTCGATTGTGGCAGTGTTAACCAACTTCGTGTATCGGCACGCTCCGAGGCAAAGTTATATAAATTAGCTAAAATATTACCGACATCCCCCGCTTCTTTACTGAGCTTTTTACGCATTTTTTCTTTTGTTATCAACCTAATCACCTGACGGGTGATCAAACTTGGCAATTGTGATTTTAACGTTTGCGCCGCAAGCGCTTCTACGGCAACGATTTGCGAAAAATCGAGGGTTTTATTATTTAAACTCAATTGTGCACAATAGCTAAGTTGATGTGACTCTTGATACACCGGCAACGCTAAACTATAAAAGCGCATCTCATCCTGACTAGTATCAACAGGTAAACGTAATAATATTTCGTCACGCCCTTTAACTAACCCTTCATCATATAGCACCACAATTTGACCCTCGTTTTCAATATCGACTTGAGTATATTGACCAAAACGTTGTTCAAACTGCGCTAAATCAGCAGTCATGCCTAATTTATTAGCCATTGTTAAGACATCATTTTGCAAAGAACGATTATTTGGGTATATTGCTAACGCTTTTTTATAATCAATATACGCATCATTGAGCTCACCAGACGCCTCATAAAGTACTGCCGAGAGATAAAAGGTGTACGCATTTTGAAAACCGTTTTTCACCTCACCAATCACCTCTGCCATTTCAGGGTATTTGGCGCTAACGCTTTGCCAACCAAGCTCAGCATCGCCTAGTAAACTGGCTATGGCGCCATTAATTTCATCTACGTTATTTTCTAAAGCTGCTCTTTGCACTAGGTTGGCTTTTCTAATTTCAACTAAGGCCGCTTCATGATTACCTAAATAAAGGTAATTCAACGCTTGATAGCTATGCAACATACTCTGCTCATAATCGGGCACCGCATAAGTGATGGCATTATCATTACTTAGCATCGCCCCGATGTTTTGCACGCCTTGACTCAATTGCAGTTTAGCTTTTAGTTTTTGCTGAACAATATAAATACTTGCTTGGTTAAAGTAAGTTTTACTGGCGTTATGATCGCCAGCTAAATGGGTTAAGCGCCCTTTTTCTAATAATGTTAATACATAGTTAGTATCTGAGATTTCACGCTCGGTGACCTGTTGTAATGCTTGGTCAAACCGGCCGTTTGCCGCGGGTATCGTTACCGACTGCATTTGCTGTGCATAGCCCGCGAATAAATCACCGAATGTCATGCTCGCACAGCCCGTTAGCATGAAAATAACTACCACAAATAAAAATATTGAACGTATAGCTTGTAACATTAAAGACCAATTATTCTAAAAAAGAAATCGCACATTAACCAACGGTACCGAGGTTAATATTCTAGCGAAATAGCCGCTTAATATCGTGAGTAATTGTCGGGGAATTGTAAGCAATCGTAAGAGATTTTTTATCATGTTAAGTGCCTAACATTATTTTCAATGTTGTTAGTTTAACACTGCTACCTTAACGAAACCTTAACGTAAACTGCACGAAAATTTGCAAGGCGACCACAAGTAAGCAGTCGCTATCGGGAAACTATGTTGCAGCGCGCTTTATCACTGGGCAACATTATAAAAAGTGGGGATGTCACAAACCAGCGAATAATGATCTATGTAGGCACGTATTTTATCCGGAATGGTTAAGCCTTTAATCAGGGTAATAGCACGTAAGCGACCAAATAAATCAACATCATCTACCGACAGTTGTTCATTTACCTGAGTTTCGCTGTGTAGCATTGGCGCTAACAGGGTTAACTCAACTTCCAGCTCTTTTATCAACGCATCGCTATTGGCTAATGCGTCAGTAAAAGAACCAAGCTCTTTGGATTTTTTATGGGTAAAGTAATCAATGGCACTTTGGGTTTGAAATTCCCCCACCGTTGATGTTACCCAACGTGGGTATAGTAACTTTTTAAAGAGACCATTTACCCGTGTTAACCAAGTAGTTAAATCTTCACGGTTGGCGGATGGCGCAAAGATAGGAGCACCGTCGAACCCGTCAATATAGTCAACAATATCCAAACTCTCCCCCATAAAACTGCCATCAGGCTTTTCTAAAATCGGACAAGCTTTAATACCAATCATTGCAATAGGCGTTGCTTCATCGTCATTCGCTAATACCGATAACTCAACAGCAATTTTTTTCATAGCAAACGGCATCCGTGCCCTAACACAGTAGGGACAATGATCGTAAATATACAAGCGCATAGTAGGGGTGGTCGGCATAACAAAACTCTCGTCTAAACAGTAAATAAAATCACTCTACCGTTATTTCCCAAGCAGTTACAAATGATTTTTATAACTTTTCAGTAAAGTAATTTTTTCTCGAGTCTTTTATAGGAATATTGCCGCTTTTATGTGGCAAAAAATATCAGGCGCTGGTGATGAAAGTCTTGATAAAAAAGTTCGAACAATCACCCCAACGAACACCAGAAATAGCTATAGATTCTACGGTTCACCTACTTTTGGCATAAGTTCTTATTCGCGATCGCCACCACTTTGTTGATTAGCAGGAAAAACCGTTAACTCCGCCCCCCAATGTAACTCGCAACATATTGGGGGTTACATAATATATATTTATAATGGACAACGTTATTGATAACTATTGATAACTATTGATAACTATTGATAAATGCTATTACCCTGAAAATTAAACTATTATTTTTTACCATTGATTTTCATTCCAATGCAAATGTGACAAAGCCGTAAAAGCAACTAAAGCACCTAATAAAGCGCCGTAAGCTGCTTTAAAAATTAATACGTTATTAAAGCTCATAGAATCCACATTCCATAGTAAAAATATTGCAAAATGTAGTGCTATACCCAAAATGGTAAACAATATAGCCATTGATAAGCTGCGGGTGAAAAGATTTTTAGGTAGAAAAGCTAACGGCCCCTCTATGGCATTAATCTGTGAAT
>Ga0105359_10003430_pt1 | contig 12990 bp, 6 predicted proteins | sample GOMGulsemesocosm_6_FD_83659 | JGI IMG/M metagenome (GOLD analysis project Ga0105359, IMG submission 83659) | Methane-oxidizing microbial communities from mesocosms in the Gulf of Mexico - GOM8C Gulf of Mexico | ecosystem: Environmental > Aquatic > Marine > Cold seeps | place: Gulf of Mexico... | reverse complement strand
GTGATTAAAGCACCTTTAACCGCTTCTTTTCCTTCACCAATGTTGATGTCGGTTATTTGTAGTTCTGTCATATCGTTAATCTCATTAAAGTTCATCAAGCTGCTAATTCGAACTCGATGATGCAGGAATGAAGGAATATTATCATTAAATGCTTTTGAGTGTATTTATAAAATGACCGAGTACGATGAAAAACAGGCAGTCAGTTATAATTAGTAGACAAGGTCCTTACAATCTCGGCCTGATGATAATGCTATGTGCTCACAGGAGGTCATATGCCTAGATTATTTACTGCGATAGAAGTCTCGAATGATGTCGGTGATGAATTCGATAAGTGCTTTTCTAAGGCGGAACAGATCTTTGCGAAAGAGACTAAACACATAACATTGCGGTTTATCGGTAACGTCACAGAAGAAGAAGCGTGTGCAATTGAACTTGAACTGATATCAGTTAATGTTGAGCCGTTTAAGTTGGCTGTGACGGGTTGCCAGCTTTTTAAATCACATGGTGTTAGAGTTATTTTTGTTTTAAATGTAAAGCAAAGAGAGGCGCTTACTCAATTGCATGATCGTATCTCTATGGTACTAAGGCATCGTGGCATAAGCGCCGAAGAACGTAAATATGTACCACATATTACGCTGGCGCGTATAAATAGATCGAGTGATGTATTGATTGATTCGCTATTAGCGCAAGGGGACAGTATATCAACGGCGTTATCTGTTACTGGGTTTGTATTGTATTGTTCCGAACATGTGCCAACACCATCATATGTAAAGCGTAGAGAATATGTATTCACTAAACCTAACACATGATAGTGATTAGACCGGGTTACATCCGTCCTTTATCTTTTACGAGGCTAAAGCTTGGCGTAAGAAGCCTTGATTGTCTGCTAACTGTTGAGTAGCAGTACTGTAATCAACGCCGTTTAATTCCATTAAAATAGCCGATTTCACATGTTGGTTGGCTTGGACCAATAATGTTTGTGCTCGTTCTCGTTCTACACCGGTGACATCCATAATGATGTTCTCGCTGCGTGTAATCAGCTTCTTATTTGAGGTTTTCACGTCCACCATCAAGTTTTGATACACTTTACCGGTTCTTACCATTGCACCTGTACTTAACATGTTGAGTACTAATTTTTGTGCGGTACCGGCTTTCATACGACTTGAGCCTGTGAGTACTTCGGGGCCGACAATAGGGGAAATAGCAATTTTAGCAATAGCCGAGATTGGCGAGTCATTATTACAACTGATTGCAATGGTGTCACAGCCAAGTTTTTTGGCAAAATTTAAACCGCCTATCACATAGGGGGTTCGACCTGATGCGGCGATGCCAACAACAATATCGCGAGGCGTTAATTGGATCTGGTTTAAATCAACTTGCGCGGCATTTAAATCATCTTCAGCCCCTTCTTGCGCTTTAAACATTGCTGCTTCGCCACCAGCGATAATACCTTGTACTTGCTGGCTACCAACACCGAATGTTGGTGGACATTCCGATGCATCTAACACACCTAAACGGCCTGATGTACCGGCGCCAATATAAATCAATCGCCCGTTTTGTTGAAATGCGTGCGCAATCATGTCAATTGAAGCTGCAATAAGGGGTAATTCAAGTTTGATAGCTTGAGTGACTTTTTCGTCTTCATTGTTGAATAGCTTAACAAGTTCTAATGTTGAAAGTTGATCTAGGTTAGCACTTGCTAAATTTCTTTGTTCTGAAGTAAGCGATTTTATATCCATAATAACTACACTCATACAACACAGACGCGGGGTCTAGTGAAAGGATTGATAAGCATGAGTTTAAAACAGATATGTACAGAATGCTAGGGCGTTTATTTGCATGCGTGGTCAGTATAATATTGTTGTTTAATGATGTGTATGCAAATGAACTTTTGAATAAAAACAATATAAATTGTATTGGTGAACACAGTTCGATTAGTCAGTTGCAAGGGGAGGGGGATAGCTCGCCTTATGTGACAAAAAAGGGAAGTAAACACTATCGTAGTGATTTATTTTTTACTGTTAAGGGCGTTGTTACCAAGTTGAGATCGGGTCGTAATGCGGGTTTTTTCATGCAGCAAATAGAGAAATCAACGCTGAGCCTCGCGTCAAAAGCGATTTTTGTCCGGACTACAGATATGGCGAATATCCAGATTAATACCAGTGTATGCGTAACTGGTATTGTTGAAGAATATTACGGCATGACGCAATTACACGGCATAGAAAAAGTCATCGTGCTCGGCGATGCTAATGCGGTAGCACCTACCAACATCGTCGTTGCAGCTGCAGACGCTAACTTTAGTGAAACCCTTGAGCGCTATGAGGGTATGCGTGTACGTTTGGTCAATATGACGGATATGCGCGTGACTAAACCTTTATATTATGATCGACGTTGGCAGCGTTATAACATCATCCTGAGTCATCAGCAGATAAATATCCATCCTAATACGGTTGCTTTTCCTAGTAGTATTTTCGCCGACCAACATGCCCTGAATAATAAACAACGGCGCTTATACTTGCAGTTATCTGGTCGTCCCACATCTATGACCCAAGCGGATTATATACGTGTGAATGATAGGGTGACTGGTGTTGTGGGTATTTTGCAATTTAACTATGGCGAATTTAGATTAGTCACGGATGATCGGGTTTCTAAAATACAATTTACTCATTTAAGTGACCGTAAAACATTGCCTCCGCGAACAACGCATCATTTGCGTATTGCTAGCTTCAATTTACTTAATTATTTTAATACCAGTGCTGGTGGAACTCATAACCCATTAAGGCAAAATCGAGGGGCGGCAACATTATCAGCACTACACCGACAAGAAACGAAATTGGTTAAAACAATCGTCACACTTGATGCTGACTTTATTGGACTGATGGAAATGGAAAACAATGGCTTTGGTGAAAACTCGGCGGTTCAACGGTTATTAAGTTTAGTTAATCGTCAAATAAAGGATCCAGATAAACAGTATAAAATACTGCAACCTGACAAGTCAGATTTATATCGAGGACGATACTTAGGCTCGGGAGCAATAACTGTTGCTGGCTTCTATAGACCATCTAAACTTAAGCATATCAGCACCCGCGTCATTGATCTGCCTATACAGCGCAGTATTTTGGGTAATGCTTATCATCGGCCAGCGTTAACCCCTACTTTTACGAGACTGAATGATCATAAAAAAGAAAATGAACAACTCACGATTAGTGTTAACCATTTCAAATCTAAAGGTTCTAAATGTGTTGAAGATAAGCAACGCTCAGCCATGCTTAAACGATTAAAATCAAATAGCAGTAAGAGCAAAGTGTCACTACAAAAATGGCAAAGAACCAAGCGAAAATTAAAGCAAGATAGACAGGGGAATTGTGCGAATTTCCGATCGTTAGCGGCGAGTGTATTGGCACAGTCATTAGCGAAGCAAGATGGAGATAAGATTATATTGGGTGACTTGAATAGTTATCCTAAAGAAGATCCGTTATTAGTACTTACTGATTATAAACAAGCACGCTATGCTTATTATAAGATAAAGGGTAGTTCACACAGTTATCTGGATCAGAAATTAATTGAGCTTAAGCTGGATAATGGCTTTGGTTTTCATGATCCATTTATAAATGAAAATACAGATAGCTGGACTTACTCGTTTCAGGCATTAGGTCGTTTGGATTACATATTGGTGAGTACAGATATTTTACCGCATATAGTGGCTAAAAAAATATGGCATATTAATGCGGCAGAAAGTCGATTATTAAATAAGGATAAAGGTTTTTTAAATGGTATTGCATTCTCATCCGATCATGATCCTTTGTTTATTGAGTTAGAGTAATACAATTAATAAAATATAACTGTATAATACTTTTACCAATATTGAGGTATTGTCTGCGCTGTAATTAGCTGCTGAAGTTATTGGTGTATTGCTTTCGATTATTACTTATTATTTGGTGTGCGATGAACAAAAAGTTAACCTATCAAGAATTAGAAGCACAAGTTGCAAGACTAGAAAATAAATCTGCGATTTTACAGCAACAACTTGATCTCGCTAACCAAATAACAAGTGAATCGTTAAGGTCGGCGAGGCTATTACAGACTTTAGTCGATACTATTCCCAGCCCACTTTTTTATAAAAATATCGACGGTGTATATCAACAGTGTAATGATGCTTTTGCTGAGACTGTTTTAGGGATTGATAAAGACAAAATCATGAATAAATCATTATTTGATTTGAGTGATTATATTCCGAATGAATTAGCTGAAATTTATCACGCTAAAGATTTGTTATTACTAAAAAATCCCGGTAAACAAGTTTACGAAACCTCGGTGAAATGTGCAGATGGCTCTATCCGCATATTTACTTTTTATAAAGCATCTGTACTTAATGAAGACGGGAAAATTATTGGCGTTGTTGGTGTCATGCTTGATGTGACGGAGTTGAAAAACAAAAAACGCGAGTTGAAAGAAAATAACCGTCGTTTAGAAATGTGTTCACTAACAGATCCATTGACTGGATTGTACAACCGTCGTAAATTCAACGATGTATTTCCAGAGAGTTTACGGGCGGCTAAACGCCATCATCGTTTATTAAATTTCGCTATTATCGATATAGATAACTTTAAAACGTTCAATGATAACTATGGTCACGTGGCGGGAGACAATGCGTTGGTTATCCTGTCCAATTTGTTACAAAATAAGTTACAACGTGCTGATGATTACATTTTCCGATTAGGTGGTGAAGAGTTCGGTTTGTTGTTTTATGCCGATGATGAAATAGCCGCATCGCAGTTTGCAAATGATATTCGTCTTGCTGTCCAAGAACTTTGTATTCCACATAAAGCGAATGAAGGTTATCAATGTGTCACTATTTCGTTAGGGTTGGTTACGATTAAGCACACACAGAAAGATATGCTAGCCGTTTATGAAATGGCTGATAATCTATTGTACAAAGTGAAGAAGTCAGGAAAAAACCAGATATTAGCTAAACTCGTTTAAGGCGCGATGAAAGCGTTCCTTAAACGAGTTTAGTTTATCACTTTACCGAGAGTTATTACTTACCTTGGTTCAGTGTTAGCGGTTGTCTTATAGTAATGCACCTGTCATTTTCTGACTTAATTCAACATGATGTTGCATGGTCGAAAATTGTCTGGTGATACTCTCAGGTCCAAATGCATAGACAGGTACTGGCGACGCTGTATGTGTGCCAGTTCCCCAAACCACATTTTGCGCAGCACCTAGTGCACGGCCAATTAGGTTAGCGTGAATTTCATCGCCGTATACGTAGAACTCTTTAAAGTCATTCACTTTCGGGAATTCTTCCGCACTTAGGTATTTATGACCTGCAACGTGATATTCATTTTTTTCACGCAGACCGATTGGTGCAGCTTGCTCTGGGGTGACTTTAAACGCGCTGTATGTGTTTATCGCATCAGCCCATTGTTGTCCTGTACTATCTTTGAAGTCCCAATCAGCACTGACTTGATCCATCATTGCGTAGAAAGTCCCGCTTTGCGCATACAGCTTATCAAGTTGTGACAGTTCACCGAAGTTGAAGTTCGGTTTGTATTCTTTACCTTGCATACCATTACCGGTTAAGTGTTGGCTTGCTGGTAAATCATTACGTGAATAACTGAAACCAAAACTACCTGTTTCGTGATCAGCAGTGATAATAACAAGGGTATCGTCACGATCTTTCACCCAATCATAAACAGCGGCGACTGCTTCATCAAATTTTACTAATTCATGTAGCATCCAGCCCGCATCGTTAATATGACCAGCCCAGTCTATTTGACCGCCTTCAATCATAAGGAAGAAACCATCTTCATCTTTAGACAATATGTCCAAGGCTTTCATGGTCATGTCACGTAATGAGGGTTGTGTACAGCTGTTGTCTTGTTTACAAGCGGTATAAGCAATGCCGTCAGCCATGCCTGAGTTGGCAAATAAACCCAGTAGTTTAGTGCCTTCGCTTGCAGCGAGTTGGTCTTTATCAAAAGCAAGGTTATAACCGTATTGCTCTTTGGCTTCTAATAATAAATTGCGTTGGTCTTTACGTTTTGATTTTTTGTAAATACTGTCAGGTACACCTAAAGCGGCCATTTGCTTTCGGCTAGCTTGATTGGTTTTAATATCTGCAGGCAGGAATACTCGTGCACCGCCTGATAACATCACATCGACACTACCTGACTCGATTAGCTGCTCTGCGATTTTAGCTTCATACGAACGGTGTGGTTGATGGGCTGCGAATGCTGCTGGTGTTGCATGAGTAATGCGGGTGTCTGATACCAAGCCCGTTGCTTTACCCTGTGCTTTGGCTTTCTCTAATATTGTCTCGACTATATTTCCTTGGCTATCTAGGCCTATCATTTCAGATCCGGATGCTACGCCCGTTGCCAGTTGAGTCGCAGAACTTGCAGAGTCGACAACAAGACTGCCGTTACTGCCATAAGGGCCGCTTAGTGATAATCCTATTTGACCGGCATCTGCAAATTTTGATAAGGCGGTTTTATTGCCTTGTTCATTATAAATTGAAAGCGGGGCACGCTGTGCGTATTCTTCTAACAGGCCTACTTGCTGAGGGCCCATACCATCACCAATCATCAAAATTACATTTTTAACTTTGGTTATTTCTGGGGCTACTACTGGTGTGGTTACGGCGGAAGAGTTGTTACAAGCGCTAAGAAATACGCTTGAAATAGCAAGCATTAAGACACTATTTTTAATCATTATAAATCCCTGTAAATGGTTAATTTAGTTGTTTTTATTACAGCTAGAGTATAATGATTTTGTTACAGATATGTGAATTTATTAATAATGTATAAAATAATGCGAATTAAAATCGTTATCGATATGGTTGAAGCTTCATAATTATAAACAATGAAGCCCTCATTGATGGTATCAACGAGGGCTTCATTGACTAACACGTAAACTTATTTAGTTGTTAACCGCCTATTTCCATGTTGACGACTGAATAGTACTGACACTAGCGCCAGTATGAACCAGAACGACGACGCACCACCTGAGGAGTCATCATCGGGAGTTGAGTCATCAGGAATTGATACTGTATTGGTGATTGTCAAGTTGATCGCTTGTGTTACAACTGTGTGACCGTCGCTTACCGTTAGGTGTATAACAATATCGGTATTACGACTCACCTCTGGTAAGGATAGCTCTACTTTACCTAGCGCTAGGTTGGTTAACTGAATGTCGATATTGTCCGGTATAGTCCATTGGTAAGTAAGTAGGTCATGATCAATGTCGCTAGAGTTTGATGCATCAATGATAATATTGGTTAGTTCAGGTGCCGAACTCGGTGCTGACACAATCACATTTGGTGCGTTGTTTACTATTTCAGGATAAACAGCCGCAGTGATAGATACGCTATTATCCGTGGCTTTATCAATATCATAATCACCACCGTCTTCTATCTGGATTAATATACATTCATCCCCTTGATTTAAACCATACACATAGCTTTCATGCATGATTTCGGGGCAATTTCCGTTGAGGTCGAGTGGCGCAGAAGATACATTGTCATGCGTGCCTGCGCTGAGTATTGACCAACCAGATAGATCTGTATGTAAATACAAGAACGAATCAGCTGGTAATGACTTTGTCGGAACAACAATGAATGCTGATTCACCACTCGGTTTTTTACTTATTCGCACATTGATTAACGCACTTGCTAATAGTTGCTCATCAACATGAATTGAATTGGTATTTACCGGAATATCATTGAAATGAATATCTGCAAACTCAGCATCGGCACCTTTACTTTGTAAGTTAATATCGCCAAGTGATAGTTTACTTGATGCTTTAACAAACAACGGTAGGTTACTGCTACTTAAGGGTAGCTGAGTCATATTATTATTGGCATCGAGGTAATCAACAATTCCATCACCATCGGTGTCAGCATAACCTTCATCTTGATCGTTAATACCATCTTGGTCTGTGTCTTCTACTCCTAACGCTGGTAGCGTGTTTGTGACTAAGACCTGGACTGTAAGCTGGTTATATAACAGTGCTGCAGTATTCGTTTCTGACACGGTTATATCGACTGAGTAAGAACCCGCTGGAATCGTCGTTGGGTCAAATTCGATACGGTTTTCGTTCTGCTGAGTGAGTGCTGCTTCGAATTCACTCGGAAGGTCGAATGAAACAGTGTGCTGGTCAGCTAAATTGATATCATTGACCAATACATCAAGATAAGCTAAACCCTGACTTTTTTGTACTAAAGTCACAGCGTGTTGGGCTTGCTCGATATTAACGCTCAGGTTTGGTGCTTGATTATCGCTAATGAGTGATACTTGACTTGTACCAGCGTGGATGTGTGCATTTACCACACCGTCTAAATCGACAGTAATACTGCCACCAGAATGGTTCGCTGGAATATTGAATATTAACTCACCAGACATACCCTGATCGATACTTAATTGCGATAGTATCGGTGTTGCTAATCCGTTTACCGTGTAATCAATTTGTACTGGATATTGCGCAGCTTCGCCACTGAGATAAACGGGTACGATGACTTGATTACCAACTGCAGTTTGGATTTGAGCTGGTATTTCAACCTGTGGATTGATGGCAACAGTAACTTGTGCCGTCGTCGTATTATTTGACTGATCTACTGCCTGAATGTTAACAAGGTGTAATCCCGATTTTAATAGAGAAGGTGTTGTTATTTGTGCATTAATATCACCATCTACAAGATCACTCGCCTGTATGTTTAACAGCTGAGTTAGATCTGTAAATATACCCTGACTAGAAACTTGATAGAGTGGAGATAAATCTAATTCTGGTGCAATCGTATCTCTAATTCGTAATATTTGTGTTGCTGTTGAAGTGTTCCCTGAATGATCCGTTGCAGTCCAGATAATATTATGATCACCAATCGCCAGGCTCGCCGTTATATTGTGGCTTACTTGAACGGGTAATCTGCCGTTATCACTGACCGTGTTAGGCGGTAAGGTGAGGGAGTTAACGTTCGTTAATATCGCTTCTGCTTCAATCTGAATATCGGCAATAGCGCTAAATGTTGGCGCTTGCATTTCACCTACATTGCTATCGCGAGGTGCGCTATCTTCACTGTCTGGTACACCGTCAGCATCTGTATCACTGTTGTTGATGTCAGAATCTATCTGGTATTCTACTAAATTAGTAAGGCCATCCTGATCAGGGTCAAGTGATGCATCAGCTGGATCGTTTGGATCAAGATTGTTGTCTAATTCCCATTGGTCGGGCATGCCATCATTATCACTATCTTGAATAGTTGAATTAAAACTGACGTTGTCGATCCAAGCGCGGTCTTTACCGGTAGATATACTACTATCTTTATGGTAAACCCATTTAATAGTGTGATTGGCAGCTGAAATATTGACCGTTTGTGTTGACCAGTCTTGAGTACCTGAAATGTTGGTGATGACTTCTCCATCAAGATAAACGGTTAAATAATCATAGTTCGATTCTGACTCAATTTTATAATCATAGGATAAAGTTCCCTCATTAAAATCTCCGACCCAGATGATAGTTGAGTTCTGATTATGCCCTACACTTTGGGACATTAATGAATAGCTACTATTGTTTGCTTCATCATTACTGACCTCCCAACTTGCATTGGCATTGATATCGCCAGTCCAGCCTTGTGGTAATCGTTGGTCTTCAAAATCGAATGAGACGTTTCGAATCGATGGCGGCTGTTGACTTGCATCGCTTGGATCTGTGCCTGCTTGAAATTCAGAAAGGTTAGAAAAACCATCATTATCTAGGTCATCAAATGCATCAAGATTGCTAAGTGGGTTTAAGCCATACGATATTTCCCAGCCATCATGCATTTGGTCGTCATCACTATCTGCGTTGTTCGCTAAAGTCCCGAGTTGGAATTCAGTCAAATTATCTAGACCATCGCTGTCTAAATCGGTATTAGCATCAGTTGGATCATTTGGATTCAGGCCATTACTGATTTCCCATGAATCTGTCATACCATCATTATCACTATCTAGATCCGTTGAGTAGAATGCGACATTATCTAGCCAAGCGCGATCTGAACCTGTCGCTACGATCGAATCTTTACTATAGCGGAAACCGATGGTATTCAAACCTGAAGATAATGCGTAGTTAAAATTTTGCCAATCTTCGTTTCCAGATGCTTGGAGTACTCGTTGATCATTAATATATAGTTCAAAGAAGTCATATCCGAATTCGCTATCTACCTTATAGTCAAACGATAATGTACCTTCACTAAATAAAGCGCTCCAGCTCAGTTCCGCAGTTTGGTTATTTGCAATGGTTTTATTCGCGAGTGAATATGCGCCTGTCGACGGATCTTCGCTGACTAATTCCCAGTTGTTATCTACATTCGAAAATTCAGTTGGTATCGTAATATCTTCAAAGTCGAAGAGGGTGTTTGTGACTACTTCAGGCGTGGAGTTTGAGTCTAAAGGGTCTGTACCTAATAGATATTCGTCTATATTAATTACGCCATCGGAATCTGAATCGAGTTGTGCATCGCTAGGATCTAATGGGTCGAGTCCAACGCTAATTTCCCATTGGTCGGGAAGTTGGTCATTGTCTGTATCTGTATTATTCGGATTTGTACCATAAATAGATACTTCTTCATAATCTGTTAAGCCATCGCCATCAGAGTCTGGAATGGTTGGATTGGTGTCTGCAAGGTATTCATCTAAGTTTGATAAACCGTCTTGATCTAGATCCTGAGACGCGTCAGCTGGGTTCGTATGATCTAAACCATAGGATTGTTCCCAATAATCAGACATGCCATCATTATCTTGATCACTAAAGGGAAGATTGTTACAAGTGACGCCAACTTGTGTAAAAGCATCAATAACGGCAAAAGTGTCATACCCACTATCATTACTTGCGTTGATTGCACCACACGCGCCATCGACAAAATCTGTAGATTGAGTCCAATAAAAGCGGTTTGCATCAAGCATAATCGAGAATGCTTTTTTTATGTCCCAGCCCGGTGTGTTTGAAAGAATATAAAAGGCACGATTAAATACGCCACTGCTGTGGTGTACATCGATACCGTTATAATAGTCATCTGCATGGCCAATTGATTGACCATCAAGAGTCGGGTCTTCAAAAAATCGGAACGCGCCACCATTTTTGGTGATATCTGCACCCATTAACCAATCATTATTGCCACGTACAAATAGCTCTGCAGTTTCACCTGCCATGTCAGAGAATGATTCGTTGATACCACCTGACTGACCATTATAAATCAGATCTGAGTTCTGATCAGTGAAACCATGGCTAACTTCGTGTGCGACAATATCAAGCGAAACCAAAGGGTAAATACTGCTATCACCATCACCAAAGGTCATGCTGGAGCCATCCCAAAAGGCATTGGCGTAGTTAGTTTGGTAATGAACTCGCATGACTAACTGAAATGTCAGAGGTGCTAATCCATACCAGTCGTTGTACATATCAAAGACGGCACTACCAAAGGCATGAGCATCGTTAAGCGGAGAGTATGCGCCATTTATTTCTTTATATTCATTACGCGAACAAGTAAAAGCAAAGGTGTCGCTGTTAGTTGTACCGTGTTGTAAATCAATGGTTCGCACGTTTTGATTTTCGAGTAAACAGTCATTACCATTTTGCGTTACATCTAGCCCTGTGTAATCAGTACCGTATTCATATAGCCCCACTTTAGCGTTACCGCCTGGCCCCGTTGCCGTTGCGTGTTGTAGGTTATTCCATGAATCGATAATAAGTTTGGTATCAGTATCAACTAATAAAGTAGGTTGTGCGATTTTGCCTTGGTCATCTTCAAGTGTAAATGAGACGTGCCAAACCAGTATTGCTGTTTTCTGTTCATTTAAGTGAATGTAATTTTTAATTTCAATGTTAGATACTTGGGCGTTTTCACTTAAACCAAATTGTTTTTTTGCTTTTTCGATGAGCGTTGTTTGTAACGCTTCACTTGGCTTAGTGTTTGCTAATGCAGAGGCCGAAAGCTTAACATCTAATTCAATGTTCTTTAATTGTTTGCCGTTTAGCGCATAAATTTGACTCTTAGCATCACGATGCACGGCTATTTGATGACCCCAAACAGGAATACCTAAGTAATTTTGTTGATACTTATTGTGGGTTCTGTCTGTTTTTTTTGTTTTGCTTTGGCCTGCAAACGTTTGGGTGGAGGCTTTTGGTAATAGTTGAAAGCTGTGGGGATTACTTTGAGAGCCACTGATTGCAAATTGATTTGCTAAATTAAGGCTACTTTCGATATTTTCTACATCTTTTAAATTGAGTCGATGAGACTCGGCTGCTTGGGCAACAAAGCTCGCTGATGACAAGCCAAGCAGTAGGTATATCTTGGTGATATGCTGCATTTATTTAATATCCTTATTTACTCGGCATTCTGTGATGGCATATGTCCGAATATAATGCTGCGTACTTTAAACTTCCATATTACTTAAGGTACTGATTAAAATTAATAATTTAAGGGGGATCCCCTGTGCAATCTATATTTTGAATTGATTTTCTTACTTAGTCCATACTCGTTGTTACTGAATCTCATTTACAATGTTGGGTTTGGTTGGGTGCTTATTGTGTATTGCAAACATTTAATGGTTGATATTATTGTTAATTAATATTTATTGATGCACTTAATCTTTTATTTGATGACAAAATAGTTTTTTTTAAAATTTAGAAGTGAGGCACATATAAGGGATAAATGAGACATTAGTATGAGAGTTCACTTAGATGACATCATTTATTAATAAGTAACAGGAGTTAACCAGCAATGGTTAGAGGATATAGAACACTTCGATGGTTGAAGACCGTTTACCTTGCCGTTTTAACTTGGTAAGGTTTTGTTCATTTGACTGTGTTCACCAAGGAGTAAGGTATGTTTACTGAGTACGACAACAATAATATTTTCGCAAAGATTTTAAAGAACGAAATTCCCTGTATAAAGGTCTATGAAGACGAATATACGTTGGCTTTTCTGGATATTATGCCGCAAATGGAAGGGCATAC
>Ga0105359_10003424_pt1 | contig 13001 bp, 10 predicted proteins | sample GOMGulsemesocosm_6_FD_83659 | JGI IMG/M metagenome (GOLD analysis project Ga0105359, IMG submission 83659) | Methane-oxidizing microbial communities from mesocosms in the Gulf of Mexico - GOM8C Gulf of Mexico | ecosystem: Environmental > Aquatic > Marine > Cold seeps | place: Gulf of Mexico... | reverse complement strand
GCCTTGCCCATTGAAGTTAACAGATTAAGTTCTCTTTCTGGTGTTGGGCATGTATTACTATAACTGCGTTTACCATAGGGTCTCATCAATAGTTGTCTACCAGCAAAGGCACTAAAGCGAGGAGCAATTGTGCTGATAAAGCCTGTAAGTGCACGACTAACCATGGTTAAACCAAAGCCTTTTGTACCTTCATTAAAATAACTAAATTTCATATTAAACATTCCTGTTAAAAATAGTGCAGTTGTACTTTTATTTAATAATAGTGCAGTTGTACTTTTTTGTAAAGTGTATTTGTTAGCTAGTTAAGAATTGAGAATTAAACAAATTGATTCTATCTAAAGACTTGTTTATCGGAACTGATCTTTTAAATGGTAACGGGAATAGGAAGTGTTGATATATAATATTAAGCATATGCACTCATCATTGATTTTTTAACGCGGAACTTTAAATGAACGTAGAACAAATTTTATTAGCAATAAGTAATACAAGTGACAATGAACAAACTATTGCGGGTCTAGAGGCAGCGAAAGAGAATTGGTCATCATTTTATCCTGAGTTAGAACGACTGATAGATCAATTTATAGCAGATGATACCTCGTTAACAGATGAGCAAGAGCCCATTGTATTTTTTGGTACTTTATTATTAGCACAGTTAAAATATTCTCCAGCGTTGACAAAGTGTTTACAGTTATTTTCGCGTAGTGACTCGTACTTAACCCCCATAGAAGCAATATTTGGTGATGCTATTACTGAGTTAACAGCCACTTTATTTTTTAATGTTGCGGATGGTAATACACAATTATTATGTGATTATATTGTTGATGGTCATCAAGCAATGTATTGCAAGGCATCCGCTATTGAAGCAGTCTTTGCTCAGTATGAAGTGGGTATTATTGATAAGGTTGAGTTAGGTGAACATGTGACTCAATGGCTAGGAGTATTTTTGGCTTTACCTAGTTCTATTAATAGCTTTTTAATTAGTGCATTAGCAGATTATTGTATTGAATATCAACTTGATGACTTTAAGAGTCAGTTTATTGATTTAGCTAATAAAGGCTTACTTGATGAAGATCGCTTTAAACTATACGAAGTAAATGCATGGCACTCTACAGATGAACGTAAGCTAATTGGCTCTGGTATGATTCAAACAGACTTTAATGTTGTTGAAACCCTAAATGCTTGGCTTGATAATGAATCTTTTGATGAGTTACCCGATAATATACCAGATGAAAACTTAGATGAAATGGATTCACTAATGGGGGAAGGTGGCTTATTGGCTAATATCCTTTACGATGAAAATACAATTTTAGAGAATAGTGTACCTGTAAGTTCATTACCGACGGCTGGCCGCAATGATCCTTGTCCCTGTGGTAGTGGTAAAAAATATAAGAAGTGTTGTTTAAGGTAGGTTTTAAACTAACCCCCTTGAAGTATTTTAACCAAAACTTCAATTATGCTCTAAAGCCGATAAATAAATATAAATGAAGATATTTTTACTGACACATGAACGCGAATTGCATAGAGCAACCAATACAGGCTCTATTGCTATAGAAGATTATAATGAAATTGTTGAACGTATACTTTGGGAAAGAGTAAAGCCAGACAAAAACCTTACTCGATTAATTGAAAATAATGAGGCGGTTTTATTATATTCTACTGGAGAGTCATCACAAGAAGACTCTCCAGCACTATCATCAGTTTTGGTTGAAGAATTTGAAAACATCATTATTATTGATAGTACATGGCAGGAATCTAAAAAAATCTTTAAGCAAAGTCCTTATTTAAAAAGCGCTCCTCAATTCAGGTTGAAAACGACAAATGATTCGATATATAAACTTAGAGCAAATCAGCCTAAAGGTGGACTATGTACTATCGAATGCATAATTGAAGTTCTAAGGATGAAAGGACAACACCAAATAGCTTCTGATTTATCATTAAAATTTGAGCAATTTAATAGCTAATAATTAAGGTACTGTTGATTTTTAGGGGATAAAGATTGTTCGCTTATTTTCAAGAGAGTAAAGTGCTTTAATTAGTGCGAGAGTTACTGCGAGAGTTACGGCGAGTAGTATGAAGCCTATACATTCTAAACCATCCTAAAAAACATAAACAATATTCCTGAATAACCTCTGCAATCACAGTATAATTAGCGGTAATATTTTCAAAGGTATCAATAAACGGTATTTAATCAAAGGTAGTTAAAATCAGCATGGCAAAGCCAATAAGTAACCCCGAACTAACAGTGACGCAACTCCCTTTAACTGAAAACAACTCTCAAGACTTTATAGAGCCGAAGGCTGGGATCACTCATCAATGCAGTAAAAATGTCGATGAATCTTCAGCCAAAATTGTGCTGGCAACACTTAACGCACGCTTTTTCCATACCAGCTTTGGACTACGTTACCTATATGCAAACTTAAAAGAGCTGCAGCAATTTTGTGAAATCAAAGAGTTTATTATTCAAACTCGTGCACTTGATATTGTTGAGCAAATATTGGAATCAAAACCTGAAATTGTTGGTTTTGGCGTCTACATCTGGAATATCGTTGAAACAACCAATGTTGTTAACTTATTAAAAGTGATAGCACCTGAAATTAAAATTATTTTGGGTGGTCCAGAAGTCAGCTATGAAACGGAGAATCAAGCGATTGTTGATTGTGCTGATTATGTTTTAACGGGCCCTGCAGAGCTAAGTTTTTATCAACTGTGTAAAGATATTATAAGCAAAACGCCACCGAAGAAAAAAATTCTAAACTCAAAGCCGGTTGCTCTAGAAGAGATAGCTTTACCCTATGAATATTATACCGATGAAGACTTAAAGCACCGCTTGCTTTATGTTGAGGCGTCGCGGGGTTGCCCGTTTAAGTGTGAATTTTGTTTATCTTCTTTAGATAAATCGTCAATGCCATTTGAGTTAACAGCATTCCTTAATGAAATGGAGATTCTCTACCAACGTGGTGCAAGAAACTTTAAATTTATTGATAGAACATTCAATTTAAATATCAATACCACCATGCAAATTATGCAGTTTTTCCTAGATAAGATGACAGATGATCTTTATCTGCATTTTGAAGTAGTACCAGACCATCTTCCTAGGAAGCTTAAAGCGCTATTAGCGCAGTTTCCACAAAACAGTTTACAATTTGAAATTGGCATACAGACCTTTAATACTGAAGTACAAGCCAATATTAACCGTAAACAAAACAATGATAAGTCAAAAGAGAACTTACTGTGGTTAAGAGATAATACCAGCGCGCATATTCATGCTGATCTCATCTTTGGTTTACCAGGGGAGACTTTTGAGACGTTTAAAGACAGCTTCAACCAACTCTATCATTGCAGGCCGCATGAAATACAAATGGGTATTTTGAAACGTTTAAAAGGCAGCCCAATAATAAGGCATACTGAGACATTCGACTTGCGGTTCAATCCTTTACCGCCATTTGATATTTTAAGTACTGACAGAGTTAGCTTTATTACAATGCAACGTGTTAACCGCTTTGCACGATATTGGGACATGGTAGGTAATTCAGGCCGTTTTAAATACTCGTTACCGTATATGTTGTCAGATGAGCCATTTGATGACTTTATGGCGATCACTGAGTGGATCTTTAACAAAACAGGACAAATACATAAAATAAACCTGAAAAAATTATTCGAGCTAATTTCTCAAGCCGTAGAAGCTTTATTTCCAGAGAAACACCAAGTTGTTATTTCAAAGCTTGAAATTGATTACGAGGCAGCAAAATTGAAAAGTCTCTTTAGTGGCCTTAAGCTTTACGCGGTTCCTCAACAAGAAGTCGTTAGTAAAAATAAAGCATTGAAACGACAACAACGACATATGAGCTAAGCATTACCCAAAGATATAAAACATGGTGATGTCTGTTCTCAAGCCCTTAACCCTTGATAATTGTATTTAATTAAACTTTTACGCTATGGTAAAACTGACGTCATAAGTAGTTTTGATTAGTCGTTCATTGTAACCGTATTATAAAAGCAAAATTTAATCGACGACGTTATGGCCGTTTTAGAAAGCAGGTATGAGATGTTTTAGAGGGATGATTAACTGATGAAATACCAAGGTATTGACCTAGATATTCTAGCAAACGAGACTGTACTAGATACATTACTTCGCCATGAAAAAAAAGTCAGTCATTCTTGCTTAGCTGGCTATTGTCAGTCTTGTCTATTGCATGCCGTTAAAGGTAATGTATGTTCTGAAGCCCAAGATGGTCTCAAAGGAACTGCTATTACTAACAATCATTTCTTAGCCTGCCAACAACCAGCAAATTCTATTGATTGCGTCGCTGACATTGACTTAAACGCTATATTTAGTCATGCCATAGTGGTTGAGAAATCTTTGCATGCAACTGATGTACTCTGTATCAAACTAGAGCCCGTTAACTCGCATTATTATCGTGCAGGGCAATTTATTAATGTACGAAACCCTCAAGGAGAGGTAAGAAGTTATTCAATTGCCAATTTACCTGCAACAGAGCCTTGTATTGAATTACATATTCAAAAAATTGCCAACGGTAAACTGAGTACTTGGTTGTTTGATCAGGTCGACATAGGTGATATCGTTGAATTTCAAGGTGCATTAGGTAGCTGTTTTTACGTTTCAGATACTAGTCAGGTTGACAATGATTTGATGTTAATCGGCACAGGAACAGGGGCGGCGCCATTAATCGGCATTACAAAAGATGCACTGTATTCTAAGCACCAGGGTGATATTCATTTTTATCACGGAGTGAGAACAATTGACTCCTTGTATTTACATCAACAATTATTGAGTTTAGAAGAGCAATACGCCAATTTTTATTATTACCCTTGTTTGAGTGGTGAGGTAAATGGCGATGAGACAAGCTTAGCTTTTCAGTGTATGAACTACGGTCGTGCTAGTGATATTGCACTTAATGCAATATCAAGCCCTAGTACAACTCAGTTGTTTTTATGTGGTAACCCTAATATGGTCAACAGCACCCGAAAAGCGGCTATTTTAAGTGGTATTTTGCCGCAGCATATTTATGCTGACCCTTTTGATCATAGTTAATGAGATAGAACTTACAGATACATCATTGTGATATCCATGCCTCTTTTTATTTAAAGTTTTGATTAACAATAGTTAAAATATAAACAAACACATTCATTTAAACGTATATTCAAACGTATGTTTTAATTAATGTGTTTACTCTTATTCATTAGTGTTATTATTTCCCCCCATAAATGCCCTAAAGACTAATCCGTTTGGTATATGACGATTACTAAGTTGTCGTATGGTCTTATTTAGGTCAAAAACCACAACTCAAATTTCATTGTTTGAATAGCCTCTAATAGGTAAGTAACATGTTTAACAGTACAGATAATTATATTGCATCAGACGACCTTCGCTTAGCTGTTAATGCCGCTATTACACTAGAAAAACCTTTATTAATTAAAGGTGAGCCTGGTACAGGTAAAACACAGTTAGCTGAAGAGTTGGCAAAATCACTAAATTGTAAGTTATTTCAATGGCACATTAAATCGACCACAAAAGCGCAGCAAGGTTTATACGAGTATGATGCAGTATCGCGCTTGCGAGATAGTCAGCTTGGTGATGAACGGGTAAATGATATTAGCAACTATATCGTCAAAGGTAAGTTATGGCAGGCTTTTGAACAAGAGCAAAGACCTATTTTGCTCATAGATGAAATTGATAAAGCTGATATTGAGTTTCCAAACGATTTGTTACAAGAATTAGATAAAATGGAATTCTTTGTTTATGAAACCCAGCAGGTGATTAAAGCAAAACAACGACCGATCATCATTATCACTTCAAATAATGAAAAAGAATTACCAGATGCCTTTTTAAGGCGCTGCTTTTTCCACTACATCAAGTTTCCAACTAAAGTTGAAATGGCACAAATTATTGATGTTCATCATCCTGATGTTAAACAAGAGCTACTTACACAAACATTAGAAGTGTTTTTTGACTTAAGAGAGCAGCAGGGCATAAAGAAAAAGCCTTCTACCTCTGAATTAATTGATTGGCTGAAACTGTTAATGGCTGATGATATTTCTCAAGAAATATTAATGGATAACAAATCAGATGTAATTCCTTTGTTCGGCGCATTATTAAAGAATGAGCAAGACGTTTCGTTAATAGAAAGGCTCGCCTTTATGAGCCGTAGAAACAGGTAAAATCCCCGTGTTTATTGATTTTTTTCTAACTCTTAAAAAACATCAAGTGCCGTGTAGTTTACGCGAGCTATTAGACTTGATCGCAGTCTTAAAGAAAGGCGTTGTTTTTGCTGATGTTGATGAATTTTATAATCTTGCCAAAATAGTGATGGTTAAAGATGAAGTTCATTATGATAAATATGACCGTGCTTTTGCTGAGTATTTTAAAGGCATTGAGCAGATTGATATTTTTGACCAGCTATTACCTGAAGATTGGTTAAGAAAAGAGTTTGAAAAGCAGCTAAGTGATGAGGAAAAAGAAAAGCTGAAGTCGTTAGGTGGCCTTGAAGCGTTAATGAAGGCTTTGAAAGAGCGCCTTGAAGAACAGAAAAAACGTCATGCTGGCGGAAATAAATGGGTTGGTACAGGTGGAACTTCCCCCTTTGGTGCTTATGGCTACAACCCGGAAGGTATTAGAGTTGGGCAGGACAAAAATCGAAATCACAGCGCCGTTAAAGTTTGGGATAAGCGTGAGTTTAAAAACTTTGATCAAGACCGAGAGCTAGGATCAAGAAACATTAAGCTGGCGCTGAAAAAGCTAAGAAAATTTGCCCGTACAGGCGCAAGTGAAAAACTTGATATTAATACCACAATAACCTCAACGGCGAAAAATGGCGGTTTGTTAGATGTGCATATGGAGCCTATACGGCATAACGCGGTAAAAGTGTTGATGTTCTTTGATATTGGCGGATCTATGGATGAATACATTCATACCTGCGAAGAGTTATTTTCTGCAGCACATACAGAATTTAAACATTTAGAGTTCTTTTATTTTCATAATTGCTTGTATGAAAAAGTATGGCGAGATAATAAAAGACGTTACACCGAAACAATAGAGCTTGAAGAAATTATTCGAACTTTTGGCTCTGATTATAAAGTGATATTTGTCGGCGATGCCACTATGGGGCCTTATGAAATTTTACACCCCGGTGGTAGTGTAGAGCACTGGAATGAAAAACCAGGTAGTGACTATATGAATAGGCTTACCAGTCACTTTAATAAAGTTGCTTGGTTAAACCCACAACCTGAGCCACAGTGGTCATACTATCATTCAATATCAATTATCAATCAGCTAGTTGATGACAAGATGTTCCCTCTAACGGTTGATGGCATAGGGCGAGCAATAAAAGAGCTGAGCTAGCGACAGACTAATTTACTTACATAATTATCCCCCTATAACTAAGAATTCGTTTAACCTAGACAATATTAGGGTTATTCCAGTTAATATTTTTGAGATAGGATAGAGTGCATGAAGCTTTGCTACCTGATGTTTGTTGTGTTGTTCCTCAGTGCTTGCAGTAATAATAATTGGCGTACAGCGAGTAGAGAGCCTGCAGGTATTTCTACTTCACCAATTGAAGATAGCAGAGCCATTATTGAAATTTATGCAGCTGATGCGTTTAGCTGGCGCGGTTGGTTTGCTGTGCATCCTTGGATCGCAATTAAAGAAGAGCGCGCAAGTAAATATAGCGTTTATGAGGTGACCGGTTGGCAAGTCAAACGAGGTCTACCAGCAATTAGGCAATATCAAACACTTACACCAGATAGATACTGGTTTGGCTCAAAACCTGAATTATTGCTTTCTATTAAAGGCGCTAAAGCGACAAAACTGATTCCTAAAATTCAGGCTGCCATAGCGCTTTACCCTTGGACAAATGAATATAGCGTTATTCCTGGCCCCAATAGTAATACCTTTGTCGCATGGGTTGGTCTGCAAGTACCAGAGCTTGAACTAGAGCTCCCGTTCAGTGCTATTGGCAGTGGTTATGCTGATTAGAAGGTGTGTAATGGTTTCGCGTTACGTTGCTAGAGGTTTAACGTGTTGAATTTAGTCGGTTTAATTATCTTGCTAAATGATGAGGCAGTTTACAGTGGAATTTGTAAGACATCGCAATAAAGGCTAGGGAAGTCTATAAAGTGGCTATTAAGGCCATTGATTAGCAGGCAATGTTGTAAAATAATCATAGAAAATTTTCTGTTTAACGTATAGTTTGTCATTTACAAGCGAGATAAAACAAGCTTGTGAATGACAAATTAAATGGTTTATTTATCTGCTATTACGCGTCTAACAAAGAGATAAAAAAGCTCATTTCTAAGGCTTTTTCTCTTAAGCTTTTAAAGCGTCCTGAAGCCCCTCCATGTCCTGCATCCATATCTGTTTTAAAGAGCAGTAAGTTATCATCAGTTTTATATTCACGCATTCTTGCTACCCATTTCATTGGTTCAAAATATTGCACTTGTGAGTCATGAAGTCCGGTAGTAACTAATATATTCGGATAATCTTGAGCGCTAATGTTATCAATAGGTGAGTAGGCCAAAATATCTTGATAGGCTTGCTCTTCGTTTGGGTTACCCCATTCGTCATATTCATTTGTTGTTAGCGGGATAGTTTCATCAAGCATTGTGGTTAGAACATCTAAAAAGGGTACATGTGAGCCAATACCTAAGTACAGCTGTGGAGCTTGGTTTACCACAGCGCCCATTAATAACCCCCCAGCACTGCCACCGGATGCAAATATCTTATCTTTAGCGCCGTAGCCTTGAGTAACTAATGCTTTTGTGACGTCAATGAAGTCATTAAAGGTATTTTGTTTATGCGCTTTTTTACCTGTCTCGTACCAGTGTCGTCCAAGCATTTCTGAGCCACGAATATGAGCAATAACGTAAACGAAGCCACGGTTGAGTAGGCTTAAAGTTTGGCTAGAGAAATCAGGGTCTATGGTAATACCATAAGCGCCATAACCATATTGCAGTAGTGGGTTAGTTCCATCCTTTTTAAACTTATCACTTCGATAAACAATCGATACAGGTACTTCTACGCCATCACGAGCAGTAATAAATAGGCGCTCTGATTGGTAATCTTCTTTGTTAAATTCACCTAATACTTTTTGTTCTTTAAGTAACTTTCGCTCACCAGTGGCTAAGTCAAACTCAAATAAGGAGCCTGGTGTGGTTAAGCTTGAGTAGTAGAGTCTTGCGGTGGTACTTGCTGGCTCTGGATTATCTCCAAGGCAAGCAAAGTAGCAAGGATCGTCAAAAGAAAGCGGATACTGTTGACCTGCATTGTCACCTTGGGTGGTATGAACAATAAATCGAATTTGGCCGTGTTCACGTTCGGTCACCACAATAAAGTTATGAAATAACTCAATACCTTCTAAAAGCACGTTTGCCCTGTGAGGGATCACTTCTTGCCAGTTATTGATATCATCAACTTGGTCAATAGCGACTTTCATTAATCGAAAGTTTTTTGCTTGATAGTTACTGACAATATAATAGTGTTCACCCATTTTATCGGCGTGGAATTCATGCTCTTCTTGATAGGGCAGTAGTTCAATAAATTCACCGTCGGGTTTATCTGCACTTAGTACAAAGTAATGTGTTGACTCAGTGGCATGTAAACAAATATAAAGCTCAGAGTCATCTCTGCTTTTATCTAAACTCATGTAAAAGCTGTGATCGTCTTCTTCATAGACCAAAACATCATCTGCTTGTGGTGTACCGAGTTTATGTCGATATACTTGTGTACCTAATAAAGTTTCTAGATCTTTTTTTACATAAAAGACTGTTTGATTATCATTAGCCCAAACAACTTGTCCTTCAGTTTCATGCAGAACGTCAGATAAGTATGCGGCTTTCTCACTTGATGTTTTGTTTAAGTCCTTAAAATGAATGGTGTAAATACGTCGACTATCAGTGTCTTCTGATATCGACATTAATTTATCATTTGGACTTACTGATAAATCACCTAAATCATAAAACTCATGATCTTTAGCTCTGTCATTAACATCTAATAGAAGCGTTTTGTTGTCACCAGCAAAGCTTGTTGCCCGATAATAGTTTGAATACTCTTGTTCACCATTTATCTCACTGTGATACCAATATTTACCATCTTTGGCCGGCACAGTATTATCATCTTTAACGATACGCGCTTTAAGCTCATCAAAAAGCAACTCTTGTAACGGCTTTTGCTCACTCAACATAACATCAGCGTATTTATTTTCATCATTAAGGTGCGCTAATATCTCTTCATCTTTTCGCTGGTCATCGCGCATCCAATAGTAATTATCAATACGTTGATGATTATGTATTGCCATTGCATGAGGGATTTTTTTGGCCACAGGCGCGGTAGCATTTGGTTTTTGCATTGATTTAGATAAAGTTGAAGGTGTTGGCACTAAGTGCTCCTAGGTAAATGAGGTGATATTTTATTAAGGCTTTGACGAGACAAAACTAGATGGACAAGTTTATCGGGATTTGAGCAATTAAGTTAGCTAATTATTCAAAAAACTGGTCTTTGCTCTATAACTTGCACATTCACGGTAATTACCGCTGAGATTACAGTACTAATTTTTATAAAAATATTTATGTATGTATCGCAAAGAGGGGAGAGATAACAAATTGTTGAAAAGTTGACCAAGTTACCTCAGCTACAAATGAAACTTCAGCGTTTATTTAATAAATACGGAATTCATTCAAACCTAAATCAGAAATAATGAGTTAATGTAAAAAACAACTGTTCACTTCATCATCAAATAAAGGACTTAGCTTTGTATTTTAATGCTAGGTATATGTTTAATTATATGGTGTTAAGGCTCTTAATTTATAACGGCTAGAGCCTCAATCAGACTTGCTTTTTACTTATAAACCCAGTGATGCCATAAAGTCGTCATCAGCATCATCTTCCTTCTCTGCAGTTTCCTGCGCATTTGAAGTGTCAGCCTTTTCCTTTGCAGAAAGCTCTAATATTTCATCAGGGTCAATAGTTTCTGCGGCTTCAAAATCATGTAGCTGTATAAACTCAGTTTTCTCCATTGCAAACTCCAAATAAAATATCTTGTTGGTTGCCGTGGAAAAGGTGACTCTGCGCATCTGTGGTCTGTCCATGGCAGTATCAACAGAGATTTGAACTAATTTATTGATGGTCATCATTTTAGGCTGGCTTTGGGTAATCGATGTTTGCAGTTGTTCCCTAACTTTAAAGGTGAAATCGCCAACCAATTGATTCATCAATTCGCCTAATACATTAGCCACATCATCAGACATATGGCTCTGCGAAATTTCAGATTCAGGCATGCCCATATTGCGCATATAATCCTGATAGATTTCTAAAGCAGCATCACTGGTGAAATTGGTGACAACAATGCCATTAAAGCCCCCGTCAAATAGCACAAAGCTAGAAACATCAGGTCTTAGACATGTTTTGGTAATTTTTTGAACCATGGCTGAATAGGTAATACTATTACCACTTGCCTTAGACAGTACTTCACAAACTGAATCACAAAGGGTGATAAGTACCTGTTCTGTTCCGATTGTTTTACTTTTTTTTGTTTTATTCACTACGGATAACCCTTAGATTTTTAATTATTTTTAACCTAAATTAGGTTTTAATTATAGCAGTTTTCGTGCGGACGTTGAGATTATTCATTAAAATAGAATTTTGTAGGGGAAGTCATCAAGGTAAACAAGCTACAAGTAAGTATAAATTAGCATAAATTAACAGAGAATTTTGGCTAATGCATTGTACGTTTTTGCATATCCCACAAACTGCCTTGCCAATTTAAGATAGTCCCGGCAGCTTCACAGGTGTCGCATTGCCATTCAATGGGGCTACTTGTGGTAATTGAGCTGTACCTTGCTTCTATATGTCCTTTACATGACAGCTTATCTGCTCGAGTATTACATTTCAGATCAACATCAATGAACAGCTGTTCTGTATTTAGGCATTGCGATTCCTTAGAGATAAATAACACAATCGAGGTCAAAAAGCTGAACACTACCTTGGCTTGTTCTGCCAGATCTAACACGTTACCATTTTCGTCAAGAAAATGTCTTAAATCTACTTTTAATGCCATATGTTTACTTCATTATAGAATGTTAATACGGATAATATATAGTAGTTAAAACACTTGGTATAATACTTAATGTATTATTTAAAATTTAATATAGCTAATGCACTAATGCACTAATGCACTAATGCACTAATGCACTAATGCGCATTAAGGTAATCACTTCAGTAACATCACCTTGCCTACAGTGTAATAATTTTATCAAATTTTATAAGCAAAAAAGCAGCCTCCCAAGACTGCTTTGTTTAAAGTACCGTTGCTTAAAACTTAAAACTTAAAACTTTAACCTTTGCTTTTATTTTCTCTATACGTTCGATATTTGGCGAGTTGTTTTTGCAATACCTCTTTCAATGGAGATTGTTCAACAAACGCTGTGGCTTTCTTGGGGTTCTTTCGTTCAAGTGTTCTAGCAAGGGTGCTGGAAATTTTTAGTAGATCTTTTTCATTATTTACTAAGTGCAAGTTATTGATTACAAAATCAGTATCGCTATAAATAGAAGAGTTGAGTATATTTACTGTCGACTTATCTTGATCTATTTCAGTTTGCTGCTCTAACCAATGAAATGCTGTTTCGGGATTAATTCTACTTAAGTGAGTAGAAATCTTGTTAGCATAACTTTGCTTTTCATCGGGCTCAGCAATGCCTAGATACCAATTGGCTGCTTCCATTGGTTCAGACCTTATCCAGGTAGGTAATACTCTGGCTTGTAACCTTGTTCTTTCCTTATTGTCGACTATGGTATCAATCCATTCAATAGCTTCATGTGGATTTTGAGAGGCCCAAGAATAAATAACGGTATCATTTAGCCTATTATCTGCCAAATCACTTGTTTTATCCATTAACTCAATAAACTCAGTACTTGAAGTAAAAGCCAGAGACATGCCCCTCACCGCACTGTATTTTCCTTTGGAATTTTTTGGCAGTTCAATCAACTT